>Ga0209542_10013057_pt1 | contig 14406 bp, 12 predicted proteins | sample RifCSPhighO2_01_FD_184028 | JGI IMG/M metagenome (GOLD analysis project Ga0209542, IMG submission 184028) | Soil microbial communities from Rifle, Colorado - Rifle CSP2_plank highO2_0.1 (SPAdes) (version 2) | ecosystem: Environmental > Terrestrial > Deep subsurface > Rock core/Sediment ...
CCACGGTTTAGAAAATCAAGTAAAGCCATATTATTGTGTGAGCCGTATCGGATTCTCGTTCTCGCTCACATTGAACGAGCGATACAGAAGCTCGATTATTTCCTCTGTACCCAAAGGAACTGCACGGATACCGGCCGATCCGAGACCTCCCTGCACAAGCGCCATGCGCTGTTCAAGTTGTACCCGACTTTCTTCAAAAGAGGTGTCTCCGGTTGCTTCCTCTTTCTTGGCTCCTCCGATAAAGGAGAGAGCGCTTGTCACTGCTTTAGAAGAACCTCCTGAATACGGCACGACGATGTAGAAGGTTTTCGTCATGATATCGGCTCCTTCGATAAAGTTTCGGATGAAGCCGATGTATTCGCGAACCTGCACGCGCATGAGTTCGTTCGTTTGAGCTCCCATGCGTTCCTCAAGAAGTCCAAGATACGGACGAATATCAGTCTTTCGTGAGTGGATCACTATCTCCACCGAGAAGTCGAGAGTGTTAAGGAAGTTCTGGAAGCCTCCAATGATAGCTTTCTGTTCGTCGTCGCTCTTGAGCGCAAAGTTAAGAGAAGAGCACATCATTATGCCCCGGTACCCGCCGTCCTTGAGGATGACGATACCGCTCCGGACCTCCTCGACCGGTACGAACGACTGAGATGCGCGGGAAGATACCATATTATTGCTTCGCCTGCTCATCCTTGATATCGAGCGACCAGGCAAGGTCTTTCAACTTCCCCTGAGTGAGGATGAGCTTCTCGCGGGTAGGAACTGCAGGAGCTTCAAGGGCCGGGACACCTTCCTTTTTAGCCTCTTTCTTCCAGGTATACAGGCGTTCTTTTGTGTAAAACGTGAGTGCAGCCTCAATCATGTCGACCAGGTTCTTATTGTTTACCTTATAGAATGCAAGACCCCCTGAAAGGAGCGCAACCGGAAGTGCCAGAATCACTCCTATATAAAAAGGAAGGGAAAGAAGGATGATGACGCAAAGACCGATGCCTCCTGCAACGTATACGAACTGCTTGAGGGTCAATGGTCCAAAGATCTTGTCCTCGACCTCAATGAACTGGGGTACCTGGTACTCCTCCATGCGTTCCAGTATACCCGATATCTGCTACTCAATTGACTCTCGGTACGGGTCGCTTCCGTATTCTTTCGTTATGGGAGCATTTGTATGTACGCGGTCAACGGGTGTGAGACGGACAGGGGCCGTGGCGGGAGAAGAATAGTTTGGTTGAAGTGGTTCGGGCGTAGGAGCTGCTTGTGGTGAAGGAACGAAAGGTTGAGCCGGAGGGACTATGGGAGCAGGAACTGGAGCGTACTGTACGGGAGCCGGTGCACTTTGGAATACGGGTTGTGCAGCTTGTCCTTGATATCCCTGCGTAGCAAGCTCCATGTCGCGGGCCATGGTGCGTGTGGCCTGGTGGTATGTCTCGGGCGTAGGAGGTACAGGAGCAGGATTATTATATATAGGAGTGGTTGGAAGGGGTTGATATAAAACAGGAGCGTTTTGCATAAGAGGAACCGAATAAGCAGGTAGTGGAGAAGGAGGTGGTGTAGCCGTGGACTGAGGAACAGTTTGTGTGGCAAAAGGGGGTGTCTCTGGTGGGACATATTGTCCCGGCAGATTTGGGGGGATATCTCTGTTCCCGACCTCCATTACAGGCACCTGGGGTGGCTTTGGGATATTTGGAGCAGTTAGGACTGAAGACTTAAGACGCTCTTCCTTACGGAGTTTCTTAAAAACCCGCTCGTTCATGTCTGTGGCTAGTCCTTGAATTGTGGTTTCTGGAAGTCCCACATCGCGCAACTTACGCGCGAACTCTTCCGGCGTTTGCAGTCCAAGCAATAAAAACATATACGCATGTTCAAAATCTCCTGCCTGATCCGCGTGCAGTCCGTATTTTCTGGTCAAGTCAAGCGAAACTTCGTCTCGCTCTGGTCCGGTCACGAAACGTTGAACCGCCTCTGGCAAGTCAGCAACGACCGTTGCGACGGCCTCTTCAATCGAAAGATCTTCATTAAAGTTTTCCTGCTCGTCCATTACTTGATGATAGCAGACCTAGTTATTAAGGATGTGCAGCTCCCCCAGCACTTGCTCCGGAACTCGTACCTGCTGCGGAACTGCTACTTCCTCCACTAGGCGGACTACTTGGAGGACTAAAGTTGGTGAGACCCTTGTTCACGTTACCGAGTGCTTCTCGTAGTTTTTGAGCTTCTGATTTGCCGAGGTCACCGAGTATCTTCTTTGCGGCCTTTCCTCTTGCTGCATTTCCTGTAAATGGAGGCATCACCTTACTTGTGCTCACCAAACTTCTTGCGTATCGTCCCTTCGGATCGTTCTTCTCGATGTCTTCTTTTATCTCGTCAAGACGTTTCCTGTACGCCCCGTCTTCTGAGGCGAATGAGCTTTGTATCCTCGCAAGTTCAGCGGCATCACTTCTTGCTTTTTCGTCAAGCTGATCCAGCGCATCATGTGCAGTCACAGCCGCACTTCGGGCCGATGCCTCACCGGTAAGGTCACCACGCAACTTTGACTCAGCTTCGCGCGCGGTCGCGTCATTAATCTCCGTCTTTAATCTCGCTTTCTTCTTCTCGTTATCTTCAATCTCGTTGCGCGCGCCATCAAGTTCTCGCCGGCTCTTCTTTTGCTTATTCTCGATTCTTTCTCGCTCAGCCTTAAGCTCCGCGGCCTTTATTTTCTCCTCATCAGTCATCTCAAGCGACTCTGCGTAATCTGTTCGCTTTTTAGCAGCAGCCTCAAGCTGACCCTTATACCCCTTTAGGGCGTCCTTGTCCGGCTTTCCAATGTCCCCAATTCCAGCCGCCTTTGCGCCTGAACCGACAAATCCAAAACCTCGGAGATCAAGGCTCTTGGTTCCAAGGCTGCCTGCCCCGCGAGCCACAGCTCCGCCGAACGCAGTTTGGCCAAAGCGAGTTTTGCTTAAATTCTGCCCAACATTATATGATGCTGCTCCTACAGTCCTTCGTCCTGCCCAGCCTATTGTTCCAGCAGTGAGCCCTCCTGCCGTCTTTACCGCAAAGTCCGCACCCATCGCCCCGAATTTCTTTGCGGCTATGAGAGAGAAAATAAGAAAACCTATTACAAGAGCGAAGACCATAATCACCCCCATGACCGAAGCCTCTGGATGCGTCAAAGCTCCCGCAAGGCTGCCTCGAGTCTCCGGGCCGGCGAAAGAGTCCGTTATCTTCAAGCTCACGAATACAAGAAGGAGGAAGATTGGTGCAAAGAAGGATTGGTGGATAAGGCGATTCCACCAGTCCTTTCCATGCTTTTCGAGTGGCGGGATTGCAAGGGCGGCGAAGCCGATGGGAGCGAGCACCATTAGGAAGGTTAGTATGACAGCACGAATGATAAGCATGATGGCCGCAGCGAAGAACACAAAGGCGCCTACGAGCGCGAACAAAGCAAGTCCGACCATAGGAGCGGCGTCTATTTTTCCTGCGCCGATGTCTCCGGCGGTGAATAGTGAAGCCAGCCCCATGGACTGCATCATATGACCAGAGATGCCGTAGTTTACAGAACATTCAGCTTGAGTAAGATTGCCTTCCTCGTCTGGGTTAATTGAAGCGCCGGTGGCGCACGGATCGTCGTTCGCTTGGTTATACAAAACTGAGCTCAAGCCGTTTGAGCTGTCGATGACAGCTCCTGCAATAAAAAGACTGAAGTTCATCAAAATTGCAAAGATGATGAGGCGAGGCAAGGCTTTCTTTGCAGGATATGAATGTAAATCCAAGATCATTGCGATTCCAATGAAAATGAAGCCGAAAAGGAGAAGCATGTTTCCGATGTCACGAAGAATGCTCCATGCGGTGAGCAGGCCAGGTGATGCCCCAATAAGCGTGGAGAATTGGAAGACCGCTTTCAGCATTACCCAGTTGAACAGAGTTCCGGCAAGAGCAAGTAGCAGCGTTGCAAGCTGGAATATAAGCCAGGCGACCCCCCAAATCATTTTCCCAGCGACTTCACCAACAGTATCAAAGATAGAGGGAAGAAATGTTTCTGCTGCATCTGCCAAGGCTCCCTGCTCCGAGTAGTCCAGGATATTTCCCTGCATGTCTGCCCGTAACGCTGCACTTCCACCAAGCCAAGTGTCACTGAAGAAACGTTGCTCAGTACGTGCCACGTTTGTCACGACGCAGCTTGGACCTCCATAGGCCAGGCTGACCCCCAACGCATCTTGTATTCTTGGTGGCCAATAACATTTCAGAATCTCTCCTTTGTAAAACGTAACTGATGGCCATTCATTTAAACTACCGTCGACCTGGGCCACGCCTCCACATGTCTCTCCGAGCCCTACCCACAATGCACTATTGTTACAGTACTCAAGCCCCTCAACATTTAACGGATCACCACCCACCTGCCTTAAAACATAGTCACGTGCCGCTCTTGCCGCTTCGGCGTTCGACACATCAGCACCTTGTTCATTTGACTGTGCGCTTGCTAGAAAGGGAGCACAAGCAAGAACAAGAGCTAAACAAAGTAGCAGTATTTTGGGAGTTTGGTTGACTATGGAAGTCATAGACTGTTATCTGCACTCCGCAGCAAGCTCAGTCATTTGCGTAAAGAGCGTTCCTGATCCGGGCCGACTTTCTGGAGTCCCTTCTGCGACACTCCCTGTTTTAGAAAGGAGAGAAGTATACCTGTTTCCAAGTGCGTTGATGTCGTCCTGGGTTGCTCCTGAGCGCGAGAGACGGACCCGTTCCGCCTCGATGTTTGCAAGCTCGTTGAGTGCTGCTGAAGCGTCACTTAGGTTCTTGTCAGCAAATGCAATGACCGTGTCTGCTTCGCTTGAGCGCGCGCTATCGCGTGAACACGCTTGTCGAGCATCCACTGCCACACTTCGAATGCGCTGCCAGCCTACCTGCGCGGTAGCAATGTCGTTACGCAGATCGTCTATCCTTACAGCGGCGAATCCGCTGGTGAGATTCGTCGGGTCAGTGGCGCGGTCAATATACGAGCGACCTCCACCAGAGGTCGGCTGCGATACCCCTGAAAGCCCCGTACTGCCGAGTACCTGGTTCACAAGCTGCGACATAAGAGCGCCGAAGATTTCATTCAATTCGTCCGCCATCGTGAGCCGTTCAAGTGGCTTGCCAATGGCATCGACAAGCTGTGCTTCGATAACTGCGCCAGGAGTCCGAATGCTACACCCTCTCGTAGTGTCTCTGCTGCTAAGGTCTACTGAGCCTCCGGCAGTGCTGGACTCAGAAGAACGATTCCCATATGGGCCGCATGTGCCTCGCCATGAACGGAAACCGTTGCCCCAACCAATCTCCTCTAATGTATTCCGAGTTTCTTCATCGATCTGATTAAACAGATCATTGCGCGCGATCATATATCGGCCGTACGGATTATTCGTATCCCGGCTTCCACACAGGAAGTTATTCCAACTAAATCCCCCTCCTCTGTTGCAGTCCTGATACGGGAAGCGGGTGTCGAAGCCGTAACTACTCGATGTGCGGTAATACTCCTCGCGAAGGGCATAAGCAATCTGATCCTGGAAAGGAGCACGAATTGAGAAACCCGTATTACTTTCAACAACGTCGTCGAGGCCACGGATGAAATCTTCCGCAACCGCGTCCGCAAGATTCCCAAGATTTTCCTTAAGGTCAGTAACGAAGGCGGGAGAGCCGTCAAATCCCGAGTTGATCCAATTCACGATACTTTGAGTTACTGATTGCCAAGCTGCGTCCGCGACTAGCCAAGCAATCGCGTCGAGGCCGTATTCCTTAGCAACAAGGGCCAGGTCCCCAAAGAATGCGTGGGCGTGCGGCGTTGTATACGGCGTAGGGGCGTACGCTCCGATTATCACCAAAAGCCCACAAAGAACTCCTGCAATACGTCGTTTGAAAGAAGTGCAGCTCATGGCGATTGAATTTCCCGCACGGTCTTCACTGTAAGATATCCTGGTGCGCCCGGAGCCGGCTCGCCTTCCATAAGAACCCCTTCGGCGATGAGCGTAAGTGCACCAATCGTTTCATCAAGTGCCGAGGGAAGGACCGCAAGGGCACCCATAGTAAGCACCGGATCGTTCTTATAACTCCCAAGCCCTTTTGCAGATCGCCCGGTTTCGTCAATCGCCCGTATGAGACGCAAGTGTGCGTCCACAAGCGAAGGTGGTGCAGGTGTTGCAAGGAGTGCTGCGGTTGCTTCTGCGTACTGAGAACTCAATGTAGTAAGACGCGCGCCTGCCGCTGCGTCGTTCTCCCTAACAAACCGTTCAGTAAGGGTTTCTATATTTGAGTTTGGGTCGTCGGGCAATGTCGTTTCAAGCAACTGCTCGATCCTTCCCGCGTATGCAGTTGCGTTTGTGCCAGCATCAGTCCGTATGGATACGCGCGTGTAAGTTGAATGTAATGACTCCGCAGCTTCGTCCGTAAAGCCTTTCATGAGACTTTCGATAAGAGCCTGTTGTGCCTCAGCGTCTATTTGTTGTCCTCCGCCTGCACGAAGGTAGGACTCGAGGAAGGATTGCGCAAAACGCTCGGTAACGCTGCCTGGAGCCGGCGCCTCGCCCGGAATATCCTCCTCCCCTATGGGGTCTGAAGGGATCTGAGAGGAAAGAGAAGTGGGAGTAAGAAGACCACGCCGCACCGCTTCCCCGTCTGAAATACCGTCTCCGTCCGTATCAGCGACGTTTGGGTTAGTTCCATAGAGAACCTCTTGCCAGTCTGGGAGACCATCGGCATCTGTATCCTTTGCGACGTATTCGGCCAGAATATCGTCGGTCAGTTCTGCGTTCACCGGCTTGGTTTCTGGGAACTGAAAACCGGGAAGTACGTACCCACCCGCGACCATAAGTACGGCTATGAGTCCGGCTCCTCCAATGCGAGCGCTTTTCGCGGAAATAGGCATAAAAGCTAGCTAAATACTAGCATGAACCCTAGATGAATGGGGAAAAGTGCTGCATAACTATGTATAAGTATCGGGATAACTCATGCACAGACATGTGCACAAGTTCCTAACAACCTGTGCACTAGGATAGGTTTACAAAAAGTCGCTTCCAGTCAGCCAATGAAAGGTCTTCCGAACGTGCTTTGTGAGGTACTGAAGCGGCTACGAATGCTTCCCCAACCTTCTTCTGACCGTATTTATCGGCTAAATTCCCTGAAAGAACCTTTCTTTTATGGGCAAACCCCATTTTAAGAAGCTCGAAGAAAGATTCTTCTTCTTTAACGTTCTTGAATGAGTCCTTTCGGATGTCTTGTATGGAAATGACAGCTGAATCCACCTTCGGAACCGGCCTGAACGCTCCCTTCGGCACGGTGAAGCAGTATTTCGGGTCTCCGTATGCTTTCACTGAAAGAGAAAGAAGGCTTTCTTTGTGGTTTCTCTCTCCCCTTCCCGTAATCCGTACTGCCACCTCCTTCTGAACAAGAAGGGTCATGGAACGAGGTTTCCACTTTGCCGTAAGGAACGTTCGGATGATCTCGCCGGTGATGTAGTACGGGATGTTAGCGACGAGGGAATACTTTTTCGGAAGCGAAGACAGGTTGAAGGTACGAATGTCTTCATGCACAAGTTTGAGCCTCTTGGATTTGATTTCTTCCGCAAACGTTTCCACAAGGTTCTCGACAAGTTCACCATCTGCTTCAACGGCGGTCACGCTATGACCCTCCTTGAGAAGTGCACGCGTCAGCATGCCAGTACCAGGACCTATCTCAAGCACATGTTCCTTTTTTGAAAGTTCGGCAGCCTGCACAATACGCTCAGCAGTCGCCGGATGCATAAGGAAGTTCTGCCCGAGTGATTGTTTCGTCATACTAGATCTGTATCACATCCTCATACTCGTCTGCTTCAAGGAATGAGACAAGCGACGGATCTATGTCACGCAGGAACTGCGACGGCTCCGAGAAGAAGTCCGTGCCGTACACGCGACGTATGCGTGCAAGTGTGAGCACGAGGCGTTTCTTTGCGCGGGTGACGGCGACATAGAAGAGTCGGCGCTCCTCTTCCTCGTCACGTTCTTCCTCGGCCATGTTCTCGTGCGGGAAGAGTCCTTCTTCAAGCCCCGTGACAAATACCATGTCGAACTCAAGGCCCTTCGCTGCGTGCACCGTCATTAATGTCACTCCCTTCTTCTTTGCTTCAAGAGGGCGGTCCATCTCGTCTTGGTCGCTTGCAAGGGCGCTATCAGCAAGGAAGGCGGAGATGCCGTCTCTTCCCGGAGTTTCGTCGTGCCTGCTTGCAAGCGCGCCGAGCTCCTTAATGTTCTCAAGGCGGTCCTGCCCCTCCTCGCCTTCCTTAAGGAGCGCGGTTTCCATACCGCTCTTCTCGATGACAAGCTTTAAGAATGCAGAGGGTGGAAGGGTCTCTGCGGCATCACCAAGTTCACGCACCACTTTCTCAAAAGATTCAACCTTTGCGCGGTCTGATGGACGTAGCTCCTCTATACGTCCCGCAGTTATCTTCCCAAGCGTTACCTTTCCAATCCCTCTTGAAGGAGACTGCACCGCACGTATGCGGTCGGCTTCTCGGTCTGGCTCAAGCACAAGGCGCGCCCAGGCAAGCACATCCTTCACTTCCTTGCGATCGAAGAAACGGGTACCAAGAAGTCGGTACGGTATTTGTGCGTGAAGAAACGCTTCCTCAAGCGCGCGTGACTGCGCGTTTGTTCGGTACAGGATGGCAACCTCCTCAAGCGGAAAGCTCGAACGGGACACTTCGCGTGCAACCCACGATGCCTCCTCTTCCGCATTGCCGGCAGCGTGTATGGTGATGCGTTCGCCGTCTGGATTGTTGGTGACGGAACGTTTATCTTTATTTCTATTTTGATTGATTTGAATGATTTGATTTGCTGCCTCAACAATCGTTTTTGTTGAGCGATAGTTGTGTTCAAGAATGATTGTTTTGGTACCTGGATACGTCTCACTAAAGGAAAGTAAATTCTCTATAGTTGCGTTTCGCCATGTATAAATTGCCTGATCCACGTCGGCCACGACAAACAAATTCTGTTTTTCTCCGGCCATAAGTTGAACAAGCCGTCCTTGTAGCACGCTTGTATCCTGATATTCGTCGATATGCAGATACGTAAACCGTTTTTGTACAAGTTCACGGACATCCTCATGCCGTTCAAGCAGGCGCACAGGAAGCATTATGAGGTCGTCGAAGTCGAGCGCCTTCTCCTTTTTAAGTGTCTCTTCGTATTTCGTCCACGCTTCCGCAACAATGCGCGTGCGGAAACTCTCACGTCCGAACTTCTCCCGGAATTCTGGAAGTGTCATGCCTTCGCTTTTGGCTTTTGAGATACGCGCAAGTATGGCGGCAGGCGAAATCTCTTTAGGGTCTACTTCGAGTTCCTTAAGCGCTTTGCGTATCGCGCTCTTCGAGTCGTCGCGGTCATACACGCAGAAGTGCCGGGGTATGCCCATGATTGATCCATACGTTTCAAGAAGTTCGCGCCCAAGTCCATGGAAGGTGGCAATGAATGGGAGGCCATAGGCTCCAGGACGCCGGTCTCGTCCCTCGTGTACGTCGAGCATGCGGGCAATACGTTCTCGCATCTCCCGTGCAGCCTTGTTGGTGAAGGTGACGGCAAGGATCTTCTCCGCCGGGATACCCTTTCGAATCAAGTGATACGTGCGGGTCGTTAGAACGGCGGTCTTGCCTGATCCGGCACCAGCCAAGACCGAAACCGGACCGTTAATAGCCAGAACCGCCTCCCTCTGGCGGTCATTCAGACGCTCAAGGTATGGAGGTAGTGAGTTATCCACCTCGAGAGTATACCAAGAAAGTGCTGAAATTTCTTAGGAAATACGCCATTTTTCAGCAAATGTCGCGCTTCATGGACCCTTTAGGTTGTCCTCTGTCAAGAGTTGACCGCCCACCTCCCCGGGCTATACTGGCCAAGTTGCAGTAACGACTGATTGAAAGGAATGGCTTAGGTAAGCCATTTTTGTATTCTGAAGGAACGCTGAAGATCCCAATACCACGTATTAAATACACCCCGAATCTTTCCGAAGCGTCTATAGTTCGTTTCGTTCGGAATGCATACATAGCGGTTGGCACAGCCGGAACACTGGCTGTCCTTCTCGGCCTTCTCACCCTTTTCGTACCCCGTTCCGCGATAGCCGAGTGGCCGATTTTTGGTACTCCAGCAGTCGCTAACGAAGGCCTTTTGCATGATCCTAAGCTCGCTCTTCTTAAAGCGGCAGTGAATCCTGATCCGAATCCCACCAAGGGAAGCCAGCTCATTGCTCTTTCAGGAGGAGCAGCCCTTATCCCTGCAAGTGGCGTTGAAGGTACGGTCGTAGAGCCGGGAAGTTCCGGCAACGGTAGTGTCTCAGTATATACGGTCCGCGACGGAGATTCTCTTTCCGAGATCGCGGAGATGTTCGGCGTTTCCATAAACACCATACTCTGGGCGAACGATATTAAGGACCCAAAGACCGTAACTCCGGGCACGACCCTTGTCATCCTTCCGGTCTCGGGAATCCAGCACAATGTTAAGAGCGGCGAAACTCTCGCGTCAATCGCCCGCAGGTACGATGCGGACGCAGGCGACATAGCTGCGTACAACGGTCTTGATGTGGGAAGCGGTATTACCGCAGGCACGGAGATAATCGTGCCGGGAGGACGCATTGCGATTGAGAAACCGAAAGCGAAAGCGAAGACGACCGCAAAGAGCGGTGCCAAGGCTTCCGCAGCAGCAAAGAGCACGACTGCAAGCCTTGGGAACTGGGGCAACCCGCTTCCAGGAGGGCGCGTGTCGCAGGGCATACACGGATACAACGGCGTTGATGTCTCTGCACCCTCAGGTACACCTATATATGCAGCAGCTGGAGGAACAATCGTCGTTGCAAAGGGCGGAGGCGGCTACAACGGCGGTTACGGAAACTACATCGTCATTGACCATGGCAACGGCACGCAGACTTTGTATGCACACATGTCGAGCCTTGCGGTATCAGGCGACTCGGTATCGAAGGGTAGCCTTATCGGATACGTAGGAAGTACTGGACGCTCTACCGGAAACCATCTCCACTTTGAAGTACGCGGTGCGAAGAATCCTTTGGCGCGATAAGAGAAATTAACAAAACCGCCGGAGATAATATCCGGCGGTTCTTGTTTTGCTTTTGCTACGCACTCAAATGCTCCTTGCACGTATCCGCTGAAGGGTCAGCCTCGAGACGGTCTGCCTCTATCTCCATGCCGCACACCTTGCAGGTTCCATACGTATTGTTTTCGATGCGCAACAGCGCGTCCTTCACCTCGTTGTACCTGATCTCAAGATCTGTGAGGATGGCGTTGTTCTCGCTGTATTCCTCCATCTGGTCGGCGCGGTCGTTCGGGTCCGCTTCCTGTTCAGTTTCTTGCGGCACTGCTTCCCAGTCACCCGGGTTTGAAGGATTCCTGCGTCCGATGGTTTCCATTTCCTTCCCAAGACGGACTTTTTCCTCTTTAAGGCGGCCGCGGTACTTAGTAGTGTCAATCATATAGCAACACACTACCACGCCCTATTCCCCTCCGCGAGTGGCGTTAAGACGTGCGACAAGCGTCGTAAAGGCTGCTTCGTTCCGTGCAATGATGAGCGTTTCCTTATCGCTATATCCGTACAGAATAAGTGTCCTTCCTGAGCCGTTCTTAATCATGCGCACGTCGATGTTCGAGACAATCTCATCGATGAAGAAGGAGGAAGCCGGAGGCTGTACGACTGAACTGGCCGCAGTTGTCGTTGCTAGTTCGGATACGGGCGCTGGGTACGGAGGATAGAGTGAATCGAGATTGGCAAGCATGCGACTCTCCCAGGCAAGCATGCCAGCAAACGTACGTTCGTATGAATTGACCCTGAATATAAAGAACGGAGTGGTCTCTCCTTCGGCTGCGACAACGCCGACAGTGCTTGAGAGATCCACGTTCCGGAAGATGATGTCCGGAGCGCCGAGATTGAGGAGCCGTATGAGCGCCCCTCCCGGCTGCGGTGCGCTCTGAAGGCCGAGAGGCGTGGTACTTGCCGCCGTTACGTACGTTATAAGGATGTTGCCTTCAACAAGCGGCTGCGAAGCTGCATCTACAAGGTCCTGACGATAGTTAGGACCTCGGAGCTCCATTTTCTCATCAGCAAGGATGAGGGACGGCACGCCAAGCGCAACCTCTGGTTCTTCTCCAATGCTCATGAATCGGTATGCGGCAAAGAGCCCTCCCATTCCCACGATGATAAGGAGCACGGCCAACACGACCGAAAGCATGCCGCTCCTCTTCTTAACGCCCGCAATCGTGCGAATTCCGGCGTCGCTGTCCGCTGCAAGCACGCTAAATTTGGAAGCCTGCTTCTCGTCGATGCGGTCGGCGAAGTCGGAGGTATATGTATGAAGTGGCGAAGGGCCGGCATCTGCCGGAACGACTCCAAGTTGTGGTATGGGAGCTGGTGAGGGTTCTGGAGCTGGCTTCGGAGGAACCGGCGGGAAAGGAGAGAATGTCGGTTCGGGAACGGGTATTGGTGTTGGTAGAGGAGGTGGCGGAGGTATTACGGGCGGAGGGGGCACAGGGGCCTGCGCCTGATGCGCTGCTATCTTCTGCCGGAGACGTGCAAGCACCTCCTCTCTCTTTTCAGTGTCGCTTGGTTGGGGAGGAGATGGAGGTGGCGGCGGTGGAGCCTGCGGGCGCGCGAATATGCCTGCACTGTCTTCCTTCGTAAGAGCAATGGTCTCTTGTGTGAAATCCTTGATGGTTCCTCCTGGGTGATTCACCGGGGAAGGATCGACTTCCGGAAGCACCACCTTCTCTTTGGGAGGCGGAGGGGGAGTAATCGGCACCGGCTGGTTGGTGAGCTCCGCAATATCCTTTGCATACGTGCGGATGTACTGCGACATGTCGCGAGCCGGTTCACTTCCCTGCTGCGGAGGCGGAGTTGGATTCGGGTCAGCCATTCCCTTCTATTTTACACGCAAAGGTCCCGCATTGCGGGACCTTGTTGTGAGCATTTATCCCCTTTGTCCTATCAGGAACTTCTTGGGGTCTTCGCACATGTCGGTAAAGGCGTGTGCAGCTTCCTTAAGCTTGGCGGAGGAAGACTTCCCGAAGGAGATCACTTCCACCTGGCACCCCATGTTCATGTCTAGATATTCAATAAGAGGTACGAAGTCGCCGTCGCCAGTCGCAAGGATGACGGTGTCGAGCTTGGGGGCAAGCTTCACCGCGTCTATCGCAAGGCCCACATCCCAGTCGGCCTTTTTCGCGCCATCGGAGAAGATCTGGAGGCCTTTTACCTTGGTCTCGATGCCTATCTTAGTGAGAGCGTCGAAGAAGGCGCTTTCCTCCCCGCTTTCGGTAGAGATGACGTATGCGATAGCGCGTACGAGGATGCGGTCTCCCACAGCTTCTTGAAGCACGCTTTGAAAGTTGACCCTGGTTTTATACAGATGCTTTGCGCTGTGATACAGGTTCTGGGTATCAATGAACACACCTACGCGCTGCGCCGGATGCTTGATTACTGCCATATAAATGAGTGTTAGGTAAGGCGGAAGCGCCTTTTGTTATTAAAACTGGTGGCGAGTGCGCCACAGATAAATAGTAGCACTTGTCTGCTTGCTAAACGCGAAAGAAAGGTCCGATGGCCTTTACCTCTTCAGACCCAACTTCTTGATCAGATTCGAGTACTGGCGCTTGTTGTTCTTCTCGAGGTAGCGAAGGTGTGTACGGCGGTCAGAAACCATCTGGAGAAGGCCTCGGCGGGAGTGGAAATCTTTAGGGTTCTTCTTGAGGTGCTTGGTAAGCTCCTCGATTTGGCGGGAAAGCAGGCCGACCTGCACCGAAGCGGAGCCGGAGTCAGTAGGATGCATCGCCACACCTTTTATCGTGGCCGTCTTCACACGTTTCGTAAGCATTGGCAATACCTTACCACACCTTGATAAATCTTGCAAGTGTCTCAGAATAAGGTTCGCACAATATTCACGTTATACTATGGCCATGAACGCCGAAGCCCTAAAGCGCCAATTCCTTGAATATATAGAGATTGAGCGTGGCCGCGCTGTGAAAACCATCGAGAATTACGATCACTACCTCACTCGGTTCTTCACGCAAATGAACATTAAGGAGGTTTCCGACATCACTGAAAGCAGTGTCCGTGAATTCCGCATATGGCTCAACCGTCAGCCGGGCACAGAAGGTTCCTCTATGAAGCGCCGCACTCAGAATTACTACCTCATCGCTTTGCGCGCCTTCTTAAAGTATCTACGGAAGCGTGACATAGACGGCATGTCTCCTGAGAAGATAGAGCTGGCGAAGACTCCTGAGCGGTCGCTCGACCTCATCAGTTCTGCAGAGCTTAACCGCCTTATGGATGCGGCTTCTGGAGACGATGAGCGCTCTCTTCGCGACAAGGCAATAATGGAACTCCTCTTCTCTACCGGTCTTCGTGTTTCAGAGCTTTGTTCACTTGATACTGATCTCGACCTTACGCG
>Ga0209542_10013059_pt1 | contig 14406 bp, 10 predicted proteins | sample RifCSPhighO2_01_FD_184028 | JGI IMG/M metagenome (GOLD analysis project Ga0209542, IMG submission 184028) | Soil microbial communities from Rifle, Colorado - Rifle CSP2_plank highO2_0.1 (SPAdes) (version 2) | ecosystem: Environmental > Terrestrial > Deep subsurface > Rock core/Sediment ...
CAAAGATGCGTAGTGCTTCTTTCTTGAACAGTTTTGTTAGCGTCTTTTCCTGAGCTTCTCCCAACTGTCCTTTTTTCAGGCTGCCAGCCAGGCTGATGATAAAAAAGAAGGCAAATAACATCAGCAGGCCGACAATGATAAAAATAGTAATTTGCCCTTTTTTGTCGCTACGGCTAGCTCCCTCTTCCTCTTTTTTGTACATGATGGGTTTTAAGAAACAATTATGGCTTATAAATCTATTTCCGGTTAAACTTATCCCTCTTAATTAAAATTACCCTGTCTACTCCACCCGCAATCTACCGGTCAATTGCGGCCAGAAAAAGTCCAGCCCTTCCACCATCTCCACCCGCTGCACCGAACCGTTCAAGGTGCAGGATAACCTGCTGATACCTGAAACTTCCTCTAGCAGTTCGGTTTCCAACTCTGGTGGTAAAGCAATGGTGGTTACATAATCACATACGGGGGTCTGGAAATTTTCATATTCAGCGATCAAAGTCTGTTTTATGCCTGGGAACACTTCTTTTACTGCACGCACTTCTTGATCGTTGCTCTTTAATACATAAAGGTCGCGGAAGTTCTGTGCCTGGCTGACAAAGGCCTTCTCACCAGAAAGAGAACTTTCAATGTCGAAAAGATCGCCGAACCATTTCAGGATTTTATCAAGCAATCCTGGATTCACGCTGATTCCTTCCTGGGCATAGATCAAAGCATTCAATTGTCCGGAGTACAGCAGATCAGCGCCGGACGGAAAAATGGCCTGGCTAAGCTGGCTGAGATCGCATTCGATGAAACTTCCATCAGCGCTTTTTGCACAGAGCTGTCCAACTTTGTTTTGCGGCACATCAAGAGAAAGCAGGAAGGATCTCTCACTTTCAATAGGCCTGTTTAACGTAGTAGCAAAAGCTACCTTAACTCTTCCGCCTTCCTTATACTGCAAGACGCAGACATTATTGACGCAGGTGTTTTCTGCATCATCAACAAGCCGTTTTCCCTGCGGATCAAGGATGCCGGTAAAACAGGTACGAAGTACCTCCTCCTTTCCCGGGCCTAGAATGGCTTTGCTGAGATCCTGTGTTTTTTTCTGCACTTGAGGTAAATCGCCGCCGATATAAGCTTCTTTATTCTCAAAATCGGGCAGTACCTCTCTGTAGGGAGAGCAATACAAAACATACTCATCGTTATCAGCTACTTCCATCAATTTCGTGGCCAGAAATTTTGTCCTGCTAGTCCACTGTCCGGCATCGCAGTAGTGGTCAAGGATATATTCTCCGTCATCAATACATAAAGGATACTTGCCTTCAGGGAATGTGCCTGCAGAGTATTCCTTGCTCCCAAATTCAGAGCTAAGGACGAAACACTGCTCTTCCCGTGAGCAGAAACCCCACTTGTCCGCATTCCAATCAAATTTCGGTGATGAGCGTTCCCACTGGCCGTCAACGCAGCGGTAATCACGGCCGTCGCTAATATGTTCAGCAAGGGACGTTAATTCCGTCATCGGTTCTACGCAGGCGTAGCCGTTCCAACAGTAATCTTTCGGACAGCATGCTGCTCCTGCACGGGCATCAAAATTATCTAAATCAGGCTGGGAGATGTACGAATACTCTACAGCAGCTGCATCGTCCCCCTCGAGAAGCTGCAGCATTGGCCTTTCAACCACACATGGTCCGGCAAATTCCAGAAGCAGATAGGACGCTTCTCCGGTATAGATTGACGTTACCTCGCTTCCATCTCCAGATGGGGCGCCATTTTTATCTACCAAAATTGCTGTGGGCAAACAGGCTTCGTCCTGGCTAAAATGAAGGGTTGAATCTTGGACTACAGCTATTCGTTCCGTCCGTAATTTCTCGCCAGTTGCAAGAGAGACACGGCCGTCCTGCACATATCCCCTCTCATCTTTAACAAAAGTTCCCAGGGTGTTGATTATTTCCCAATGCGGGAGTTCTTGCCCAGAAGTGCTGAATTCAGCATTAGACAAAAAGTTACGGCCAGGCAAGACCGAGGAGGAATGGTTTCTTTCCGATGCCGAGAATGGTTCATCTTTCAGCTGCAGTTCAATCTCGCTGTAATAGAAAGAAATGTTTTCTTCATCAGGATACTGGACTTCTTCGTATCCTACTTTTTCGATCGCTTCGCTGCTCCAGGAATTGACGGTAGTAAATTTTTCTTTCTTGAACTCCTGCTGTACGCTATAAGAGCAGAACGTGCCTCCTATCACTGCACAATAAGGAAGGTTGTTCTCCTCCTTCAACGTTGAGGAGCTGACTAAAAAGTCTGCAGCTTGGCAGCCATAAAATCCAGACGTATAAGGCACTGGAGTTGAGCTTCCATCTTCTCCTTCGCTGTGGTACAACACTTGTTGAGCCACTTTTCTGGCTTTGATATTCCCTGCAGCATCAAACTGATTGCTGCTTGGAGTTATCAGTGTTTCATCTTCTTCCAATTTACTGGTAACAAAATACAGCTCATACAGATCAGGATGTGGGTTAGTTATTGTGTATGGCGGCAAACCAGGAAGGGGAAAGAGGCATTCATCCTTATTACAAGAGTAGCTGGCAAGGCGCATTCCCGGCACCTCATTCTCTTGCTTGGTAATTTTATAATTATCATTAACTTCAGCGATGACAAAGACTTTATTTTCCTTGTAAGGGAGATTTTTGCTGAAAAGCGTGGTACCTTGATCTGCTGTAAGCGGATTGAAGAAATAAACGTCTACCACATCGCTTTCCGAGATGATATCTATTTTATCCACCACCGAAAGACCGGAGACAAAGAGGTCATCGCGTGTAATAGTCAATTCGGTTATTTGTTTAGGCGACTGGCTGAAATCTATTTGGGCACTACCAGAGCTGCTAGTTGATAAGGAGGAGGATAAGCTTTCTCCAATGGCGGATCCTTGGAGCGCCTCGCAATCGTCGCTGGATTGGTAACCTAATTGCTGCCATTCGCCGTTGACACACCGTTCATAATCTCTGAAAGCATCATTACACTCGCCTTCGGAGGGATAGCCCAATTGCTCCCACCGCTCTGTACACCGTTCAAAACTTAGGCTTCTCAAAGAATCCTTGCAATCAGTTTCAGACTGGAATTCCAACTGCTCCCACTGCTCGGTGCACTGCCCATAACTGACTAAAACTTTACAATCGTCTTCAGACTGGTATCCCCACTGTTCCCATAATCCATCTATGCACCGTTCATAACTCCTCAAGGACTTCTTAATCTCGTAACTGAACAATTCAGTAGGGTAAGTAATATCAATATCATTTTCAAAATACTGCACTTCAAATTCAACGTTCATGATTGTATCTCCTGAAGCGATTGCTGCAGAATTCCAGCATCCAAATGATACCGGCTCAGTCTGACTAGCAACTTGGCCGTCCACTACTTCTCCACCTTCTGGAATTACAATAACACCCTGGCTGCTTCCGGCATAATATTCATTCGGCTGGTTGCCACAGCAATTAGCAGTAGGTGTATCGACTTGATCGTCATTTCCCAGCCAGGCATTCGGGCCATATAAAGCTGTACATAAATCCTTCCCGATAACATCAGTCTGATCTTCATTGCCTTGATCCAGATCGGTCAGCCAGGAGCTGTCATCACGATCATCCTTTCCAGAACAGAGCATGGACTCCTCACCTTCCTTGCTTAGATAGATATTCCTCACCCCGATGATATTTGTTGAGGGAGCACTTTTGATAACAATCTGCCGTATCCCTTTCAAACTATCATCTATCGGCACCTGGACCTGCATCCAGCCCTCTTCAGAGAAGAGCGGATTGTTAACAACATACCCAAGAACGCTTCCTTCAAAATAAAGCAGGTCAGACTTCTTCCCATCAGCGCCGATTTGCTCCGGACCAAAAATTGTCAGCGTCGCATCAGCAGGCAGATTCAGTTTTGTCTCAAGATCTTCTTCAGAGATAGGTGTTCCTTCTTCGTCAAGGACAAACTTGATCATGAAATTGAGATAATCGTAGTCGGAGAAATCAAGATAAAAATCATTTCCATAAAAATTGTCGTAGAGGCTGGCCTTGACATCGATGATAGTACCGTAATCTTCACTGATAGCATCTATATCATTCCCTTCCTTAAGACGCAGCGTATACAGCCCTTCACCAGCATATCGCCCCTTGATGCCCGCATTTTTCCTATCACTATCTTCTGCCGCACACTCTGCAAAACTCCAATGGTTCCCTTCACGATAGCAGTAAAACCGGTTAGCTGTTTCTGCTGCTTCCTCTAGCCCTTCCTCACTAAATGTTGGAGCTTCAATTCCGCCCTCTGCAGCACACGCAAACCACTTCTGATTGTTAGAAACAACATCATACGCTTCCTTTCCATACGGTTTGATAGTAAGAATTTGAAATTGCGCGCCACCGATGGCGTTGACCCAGCACCAGCTGTCGCTCTCTTCACAACGCACTCCATCAGGGAATACTCCTTCGATGTCTGCTTCCCGGCCAACAATATCCTCATCCTTGTGCAGGCAGATTAAATTATTACCATCAGTATCGTCAACTATTTTTCCCAAATCAGAAGAACCGTTAAAGCCACAGCAATATCCCTCGTCGTTCGTATCGACCCAGGAGAAACTCTCACCAAAAATATTGAGCTGCTGGACCTCAACTGGCTGATCGCTTTCCTCTTCATCCTCTCCTTCGGTATCAGTTTCTGTCCCGGGAGAAGATTCCGTCCATTCCTCACCTTCATCTTCGCAATCCTGGGGTGTTTCATATTGCGTGTCGGAACATTCACCTGCACCTGCTCCCGTTTCTGGTGGAGGTGGAGGTCCGGACGGCAAGCGCTGCGTGCAGGCAGCTTCATTTTTATGGCAATTGTCAAACGTCGTGTCCCCGCTGTCCCCGAGCAGGTCTTCTGGTAGACTACCAAAATCACCACCACTAATCCTGCAATCATTATTCAGCCCATCGCCGCAAACTTCCGGCGCGCCAGGATTGATGCAGATGGCACAGGCAGAATGTTGGGTGTAATCGCAATTTATTTCTCCAGTTTCTTTGTCTAATACTGGGCAGTTATCATGTTGCAAGCCTTCTGCTTCAGGATTATCGGCGCAATCGCCTTGCTTTGGCGTCCAGCCATCCTGGTCGTAATCATAATCAAGTTCTTTCCAGGCTGGCTGGTCAAAATTATCTTCATTGATGACGCACTCATACAGCTTGTTGTTGGCCCAGGCAATGGTGCCAGGCCCTCCAAAGATATCGTCAGCATCATCGTCTGGCGTTGCAATACACTCATGCCAATAATGATCATCATCGCAGAGCAAGGCGTTCTGGCTTGGAGAATTAAAGGTAATCATCATACAGGCCTCCTCGTCCATTGAAGTAAGTGCATCGGCGAGGAAGGGGATACCTGCAAGGATACTTACAAGCACGCCCTCAACATCTTCACCTACGCTCGTAGATGTTGGCAACTCATCGCTACCAATAGCAAAGGTCTCGCCGGCAAACCCGATGCTATATGACCGAGCCGCCCAAGAATCGACGGCTTGTCCTGGAGTGAGCACTGTGCCGGGTTTTACTTTTGCCCAGCCGTAGCCATTATAATCCATTTGTTCAAACCCATGCATCCAACAACCTTGAGTAGCTGGAGAGAGGTGAGCAGCCCAATCCCCTCCGGCATCGCCACCATCGTCATCAAACTCCTCCTTCCATGAAGAGGAAGGATCACCAACTTGTGTCTCTAATTGAACATCAATCTGCTGAAAGGCAACAACTGTTGCCGTATCGGCTTCTGGACAGGAGTCTCCAGCATTATTATCCGATTCCACCCACAGCGACTCATGACGAAACGTGTTGAGCGGCAGCGTTTCCTGTCCAAACACGCTAAAACTGAGCAAAATAAGTAGAACTACTACTAGCAACATCCCTCTTTTTTTCAATACCATACTCTAGCTTAAAACAATAACTTTATGTTTATAAATGTAGCGACTTACATCTGCTTCCTATTTGCTCGCGTTAGGAGAAAAAATAGGAAAAAAATAGAAGAAAGCAGGCCCTAATGAACCAAAGAAAGCGGACCCGTGAACGGATGCACTATGATAACTTTGCTTGCATCATTGTTTGCATTATCAAGAGCCTCTTCACAGCTTGGAATCTGTTCCAGCTTGTAGCAATCGCAATTGTCAGGATAAGGATCAAATCCCCAGCAGTTGATAGCATCGTTAACGCACTGCATATAGCCTTTTTCCTTGGCGTATTCGATGATCTTATTGGTATCCTTGACGCATTTGTCTACAGTAGCACCTTCATACCAACCATTCCCGTCAGGGATGAAGCCGCCGTCGTAGCACTGCCCCATCGCCTCACAGGCATCTTCAACTGTATAAGATCCATTACCAGTATCACCGCCATTATAGAAATGTTTCTCTACAATCGTTTCTTTTTCAGGGCCGCATCCCTGCACTGCAGTAGAAGTTGCCGCACCCCACACTAAAGCTGCCAAACCTAGGCCTTTTCTCAAACTAGTATTACTTTTCATTGTTCGCTCCTCCTGAATCTATTATTTTATGCACCTTACGTCTGCAAACGACGTTAAGCAAACAACACTAGAACACACCCCTATAACTTCCTTTCAGGCCTTTCATTTATAAAGATTTCGCAGGATTACCACAATTTTTCCTTCTCCAAGGTCTTAAAAAAAGAATCCAGATCTTTTGCGGATCTCATCCCCGTTAGAGACTGAGCAAAGGTGCTCAGGATCGTTTTTACATGATATTCCCTGCATAACTTCAGGTTGAACCGCATTCGCGCCAGCAACTGCTCTCTCGCCGGGTGTTGTAGGACTTCATGAAAAGAAAAAGCAATGGTTTTCCCGTTTTTTGCGGCGAGAGTGCAGAGCACCTGATCCAACCCTGCCCGCACAAAATGGGTGCTGTCTTTTGGATGTAGTGTCTCCAGACCAAAAATAATATCAGCATCGCTTTTCTCCAGCATGAAACGCAGCATCTCTTCCGAATCGGGCTTGTAAAGTGTTTTCAGTTTTTTTTGCCGAGCCAATTGAATTTCTTTCAGAACATCTTTTTTTGTCTTGCTCCTAAGAAGGATAAAATCAGTGTCAAGAAAATTTACTTTAGTATAACCAAGGGCTAGAGCACTCTGCTCGGCGGCGTTATTTTTTCTCATAAAAACGTAATCTTCCATAGTCTATAAAATGAGCATTACATTTATAAAATATACTAAAAATCTGACTGTGTACTAAACTGCGCCTTATTTAGAGACGCAGGGAGGTAAGAAATGTACGTCGAAGTATTTAATGAACGAGAACAAACTGCAACCAACGTCGAACTTGAGGGAAGAAAAGTCAAAGACCTTCTCAACAAGCTAAAACTTAATCCTGAAGCATTTTTAGTAATCCGCAACGACGAAGTCCTTACGGAAGATGAAACGCTGCACGACCATGACCGGATAGAACTTCTCAGCGTCATTTCTGGAGGATAAAATGCAGTGCAGCAAATGCCACCGTCGGGCAGTCATAAATCTCCAGCACGGAAGCTTGTGTAAGAGCCACTTTATAGACTATTTTGAAGATAAAGTATTCAAAACTATCAATAAATTCCAGCTTATCGGCAGGAATGAAAAGCTATGCGTTGCCGTTTCCGGCGGCAAGGATTCTCTGACCGTGCTTTACCTGACAAAAAAATATTTGGAAAAAAATAATATCCATTCGAATAGCCTCACGGCGCTCGCCATCGATGAGGGCATCGACAAGTACCGGGAAAAAACAATAGTTGATCTCAAAAAATTCTGCACAGAATATAATGTTCCGCTAAAAATTGTTTCCTTCCAAGAAGAACTCGGAAAAACTCTCGATCAGGCTTATCCAATCATCAGTAAAGATACAAATAAGAGACCGTGTAATGTCTGCGGGGTATGGAGACGCTACTTACTCAACAAGTATGCAAAAAATCTAGGCGCAGATAAAGTTATCACCGGACATAATCTCGACGATGAGGCGCAAGCCATTGTCATGAATCTCTTTAAGGCTAACACTACTCTTGCAGGCAGACTAGGCCCAAAAACAGGGATGCATGAACATGACTTATTTGTGCAGCGAGTGAAACCCCTCTACTTCTGCGCAGAAAAAGAGGTCCGGCTATATGCGCTTCTCAAAAGATTCCAGATCCAATTTACGGAATGCCCCTACTCCAAGGAAGGGTATCGGCATCACGTCCAAGAGATGTTGAATGATTTTGAACACAGGTACAGGGGGACAAAGCAGGGGGTTGTGAATTCGTTCTTGGCCATGCTTCCGCTGCTGCAACACGAAAAACAAGAAGAGCTGCCGCCAATACAAGAATGTGGCAAATGTCACGAAGCGGCCAACACTGAGGTCTGCAATGCTTGTAAAATGAAAGAGGTGCTGGAACATGCATGAAAGATATTCACGGCAAGTGTTATTGCAGGAAATCGGCGCAGAAGGACAGCTCCTCCTGCAGCGCAAAAAGGTAGCTATCGTCGGCATCGGCGCTCTTGGAACGGTAAGTTCAGAATTGCTGGCACGAGCAGGCGTAGGTTCATTGCTCCTCGTTGATCGAGATGTTATTGAAGAAAGCAATCTGCAAAGGCAAGTCTTATTTGACGAAGACGATCTTGGGAAAAGTAAAGCTGCGGCTGCCAGGGAAAAGCTAGAAAAAATTAACCAGCACATCCTTATTGAAACAAAGGCGATCCACCTGAACAACAAAAACATTGGATTCCTAAAAGAGATGGACCTCGTCCTGGACTGCACCGACAACCTGGAAACGCGATTCCTGATAAATGAGTTCTGCAAAAAAGAACAGATACCCTGGATTTATGCTGCTGCAATTAGGACTTCTGGCTATGTCATGCCAATAATGCCCGCAGGAGCGTGCCTACGCTGTTTCCTGGATACAGCAAATCTGGAAACCTGTGATACCGTTGGCGTCCTCAATACAGCTACAGTTTCTATTGCTGCCTTGCAAACTACTCTCGCTTTGAAAATGCTGCTGCACAAAGAGGTCGAACCAGTCTTATACCATTATGACCTTTGGGACGGCCTATTTAGAAAAATAAAGATTAATAAAAAAAGCAACTGCCCGGCGTGTACAGGGAAGTACGAACATTTAGAAAACATCCAGAACCAGACTATCCGCTTCTGCTCTGCGGGAAAATTTCAAGTATCTGGAACAAAAATAGACTGGGAGAGAATTAAAAAAGATTGGCAGCGGATCAGTGATGTTGTGGATGATGGAGTAACCCTTCGCTTCAAAAACATCATGCTCTTTAAAGACGGAAGAGCTTTAATTGATGCCAAATCAGTAGAAGAAGCAGAAGCGGTTTATTCGAGGATGGTGGGGAATTGATATGAAAGATCTTTTTATTCTTGCTACGCAACGAACCTTTGGATAGTGGTTCGTCGGCTGCCGTTTGGCCTGATCTCTGGGTCGTAGATTGTTTTGACAACGCTAAAGCCTGCCCGTTCCCAAGCTCTTCTTGATGGAATATTTTCTTCATGGTGCATCACATATATGGTATTAATCCCTCGCGCGAGTAGGTCTACTTTTATGAGTTCAGCTAACTGACGTCCAATTCCTCGACCAACGTACTCTCGATGTACAACTGCTTCTGCCAAGTATCCACATTCCCTTCCAATGTCTTCGTTATGTAGATATCTCTCTGCAAGCTTCTTTTCAGAGTTATAGGAAATGAAGCCGACTAGTTTGCCACCTTCAAAAGCAAGCATCGCCTCTGTTTCGCCGGTACAGATTTCATCCAGATGCGCTTCTACACCATCTAAGTTGTTCCACTGGTTTGGGCCGTGCTGGAGTATGAATTTTTTCATGCCCTCGATGTCTGCCCGAGCTGCCTTGCGAACTTCTCCATTAGTTGCAAAATCATCAACAATCGGTCTTACCATACTAAATTATTTACAGTACATTATTTATAAAATTTCACTAGAAAAACACAATTATTACAATAAACTCCCATACAACTTCAACTGCTCAGGTATCTGCTTCTTAGAATATGCAACCAAGGGTTTCATTACCGTCAAATTAGTTTTCCACTTCGACTCCTCCCCAAGAACTTGCCCTGTCGCCAGAATAGAAATTTCTTTTCTCCCTGCAAATTCTTCCAATTCCTTAAAATCCTTAACTACATGCAATTTTAATTCAGCCGGACTAAAGGCTTGCAATAGGGAAATGTCTTTTTCAGTCAAAGCGACGGGATATATGCTGCATCCTCGTTTCATAAACAATAAGCCTGCCAATAGATCAGCCTCATTCCCTACCAATAACAAGACTTTTCCCTCCACTCCTGTAGGCAAGCCGCCGTGGCAAGGGATAACATCAAAAAACAAGAATGCGCCTTCCTGACTTATCTCTATCTTAAGGAGATGGTCAGGTTTCTCAAAAGAAAACCGAAGCACACTATTGGCTTCGAGGTATTTGCCGACCATACTATTTAGTTCGAGAGATCTTATTGGAAAAGATTTGTCGGAACGCTTTGTTTCCACTCTGAAGGTGCTGTTCTTGGTTCGTAGAAGTTTAGCCTGCAACATCTCCAGCGCTTTTCTTTTAATTGTGTCAACATTATTTTCCACAAAAATAGCAGGGGAGTAGGAAACGAGACCAAAAACGGATTTCAAAGCAGCATGTGCAGGGAAATAATCAGTGACAAGCCTGCTTTGTAACGTCGTAACGCTAGCTACGCCGGTGATTTTTTTAATGTTTGCAACGAGTTTTCGCTCAAAATGAGTCCGGTTCTTCCCCTTCAGGAATATTTCCCCATACCGCAGCAGGAGCACTTCTGGTTCCATACCCGTTAAGGGAAGCATTTCTTTTAAAAATCTTGCCGGAAAATGGCGTTTCCCATGAAAGCGCTTTATGACCTATCTTCCATGCGAAACCGGCCCGTAAGGACCAATCCCTCATTTATAAAGGGAATATTTAAATAGTCCGACCTTCTTTATAAAGGAACTAGTTAGCGTATTTGGGGGATTCGACATGGCTAAAAAACAAGGCAAGAAGGAAATCAGTATTGTTAATATAGTTATTTCGAGCAGCTTGGAAAAGGACATTCCTTTAGAGAAGATGGCTGCAACGCTGCCTAATACTGAATATAACCCCGAACAATTTCCCGGGCTGGTGCTCAGAATTAAGGATCCAAAAACATCTGCACTAATCTTCTCCAGCGGAAAGATTGTCTGTACCGGAGCAAGAACCCTAGAAGATGTCGAAAAGAGTATCCAGAGCATCATCAAGAGCCTTAAAAAATTAAATATCCATGTTACTATAAAACCTGAAATAACCGTCCAAAACATCGTTGCTTCAGGAAGCATCGGCATGGACTTGAATCTTAATGTGCTAGGCTTAAAGCTGCCTAATACTGAATATGAACCGGAGCAGTTTCCTGGACTGGTACATAAACTGAAGGGGACTAATGCTACCTTCCTCTTATTCAGCAACGGAAAGATTGTCTGCACCGGAACAAAAACAGAAGCGCAAGTTAACGAAGCGACCGATAAGCTTATCGAGAATCTTAAAAAGATCTTAAGTAAGTAGGTTTTTTGTCTTTTTTATTATTACCAAATCCTATCCATTCCACTACACAAATATTTAAATTAGTTCTCTTTTATTTTTAGAATTGGGTGAGGCCGTCTAGCAATCGCGCTCTCCTTTAGCAGACTTTGGCAGGATAATAAAAATGGAAGTTGATGAACAGATCAAGGTGTTCAGGGAATTCATTGAACAGAATTGCTACCCGCAGCTCCTCGAGGCAGTGCGTAAGGGAGAGCAGTCTATGCTCCTTGACTTCGCTCATTTAATCAAGTTTAACACTGAAATAACAGAAGAGATCTTGGAAAGTCCAGAAGAACTTCTCAAGGCTGCGGAGCTGGCTATCAAGGAATTTGACCTGCCCAAAAAAGTTTCCAAATTCAGCATTCGCTTTGTAAACCTCCCTGAGTCGCAGAAAGTGCTCATCAGTGAGATACGAAGCAAGCATCTGAACAAGCTGATTTGGCTGGAAGGCGTGGTGCGCCAGAAGTCCGATGTCCGGCCCCATGTAACGGCAGCAAAATTCGAGTGCCCCTCCTGTGGTAACATCCTCAACGTCCTGCAGCTTGACAAGAAGTACAAGGAGCCGAGCAGATGCGGTTGCGGAAGAAAGGGAAAATTCAAGGAGATTTCCAAGGAGCTTGTCGATGGCCAGGGACTGGTCCTGGAAGAAGCCGCTGAAGATCTTGAGGGAAGCCAGCCCAAACGGATAAACGTGTTCTGCAAAGACGACCTGGTCTCCCCACTTACAGAGAGAAAGTCAAGCCCGGGGTCGCGGATTAGGCTGGTTGGCTGGGTTGCAGAAGTCCCCATCACGCTGCGTACTGGAGGGCAGGCTACAAAATATGAGCTGATTATAGAAGCGAATTCGATTGAGCCTCTTCAGGATGAAACAGCAAGTATGCTGATCAGCGACAAAGATATGGAGGAAATACTAACTATTGCGAAATACCCCGATCCCTTGGCCGCGCTGGCAGAAAGCTTAGCTCCCTCCATCTACGGCCATGACAAAATCAAGGAAGCGATCGTGCTTCAGCTTGCCGGCGGATGCAGGAAAATCCATCCGGATGGGGTTACTACCAGAGGAGATATGCATATGTTGCTGATAGGCGATCCGGGTTCGGGAAAATCACAGCTTCTGAAGAGAGTAACCAAAGTTGCTCCAAAAGCGAGGTTTGCAAGCGGCAAAGGTGCTACTGGCGCTGGACTGACTGCTTCGGTGGTTAAAGACGAGTTCCTAGGCGGATGGTCGCTGGAGGCGGGAACACTGGTATTAGCAAACCGGGGCTTTGCTGTTATTGATGAACTGGACAAGATGGGGAAGGAAGACCGTTCCGCGCTTCATGAAGCTCTGGAGCAACAGACGATCAGTATCGCCAAAGCAAATATCCAGGCGACGTTGCGATGTGAGACCACGGTATTGGCAGCCGCAAACCCTAAATTTGGGCGATTTGATCCCTATGATTTAATAGCAAATCAGATCAATCTCCCTCCTACGCTGATAAACCGTTTCGATTTAATATTCCCAGTAAAAGACATGCCCAGCCGGGAAAAGGACGAAACCACGGCGTCGTTCATACTTAATTTCCACAAAGACCCAAAGAAAGCAGTCCCTAAAATTCCGACCGAAATCCTGAAAAAATATTTCTCCTATGTGAGACTAAAACTCAACCCCCTGATCAGCGATGAAGCCATTGAGGAGATTAAGGAATACTATGTTTCCATGCGCAATACTGGAAACGTTGAGGAAGGGGGAGTAAAAAGCATCCCTATCACTGCAAGGCAGCTGGAGGCGTTGGTTCGTCTCTCTGAGGCATCTGCAAAGATACGGTTGAGTCCGACCGTCACCAAAAAAGACGCACAGAAAGCCATCGAACTTGTCGACTATTGCCTTAACCAGATTGCCAAGGACAGCGAAACTGGAAAGATTGATATCGATCGCCTGGGGGGAAGTAAAATCACTGCTACCCAGCGGGGCAGTATCAGCATAATTAAAGAGATCATACATACTTTAGAGGAACAGTCTGGCAACAAAATGGTTCCTCTTGAAGCAGTCATTGAAGCAGCATTAGAGAAAAACATCCAGCCGGACAAGGTCGAGGAAGCGGTAGAGAAATTACGCCGTGCCGGAGACATTTTTGAGCCAAAAAAAGGATTTGTTCAAAGGCTCTAAGAGCTAGAGAGTGAAAGCATCTGCGGAGGCATTCGCTGAATGAGACTGAACCACATGGAGCAGGCAAAAAAGGACCGATTTGATCGCCATTGTGCCATTAAATCAACCATCGGAGAGGTGCTGCGTGGAAAGTACATCCAAGAAGACGGCCATAATCAAAATTATTTGTTGACCTTGGATGGGGAAAAGATTTTTCGTATAAATCTTGTTGCAATTGTCTTAGGGAGGGATTTGCAGGGCTCAATTACGGACCTGTCTCTTGATGATGGAAGCGGGAAGATAATTGTCCGCTCATTCGAGGAAAACAAAGTTATAGACCAACTCATGATAGGTGACATCATCTTGGTTGTTGGACGGGTACGCATATACAATCAAGAGACCTACATCTCCCCGGAGATAGTTAAAAAAATAAGCCCGCTGTGGCTAAAAGTCCGGGCGCTAGAACTGAAAGGATCAATAGAAACAGGGAGAGATGATCAGCTACACTCCAGCCCTGAAAAAGGGAGGGGATCTGATCCCGCAATGCCGGAAGAGAGTGAAGCTGATGGCCCTGATGGGGGAATGGTCCTGCCGGTAGAAAAACTAAGCAGACTCATACGAGATCTGGATGATGGAAGCGGGGTTCTTATCGAGGAGGTGATTGAAAAATCCCCTTTGGAGAAGACCGAAGAGCTTATTCAAAAAATGCTGGAAAACG
>Ga0209542_10013060_pt1 | contig 14406 bp, 11 predicted proteins | sample RifCSPhighO2_01_FD_184028 | JGI IMG/M metagenome (GOLD analysis project Ga0209542, IMG submission 184028) | Soil microbial communities from Rifle, Colorado - Rifle CSP2_plank highO2_0.1 (SPAdes) (version 2) | ecosystem: Environmental > Terrestrial > Deep subsurface > Rock core/Sediment ...
TGGGAGTAACATTGGATGGCGTTTTTATTTGATCTTCTTGTTTAGTTTGAAATGAGCTAACGAAAGATTGAAACTCTTTTGGCAATGGGCCAGAAAAAGCTGTATTAAAAGCAGAATAAAGAATATATAGGTTTGAAATAAGAAGAAACAGCAGAACGAACAACGCAAGCGGCCATTGTTTTTTAGCAACTATAACTTTTGAACCAACTACTTTGTCATGCCAGCCTTGTTTTTGAGGATCTTTAATTATCGCTAAGAATCCAAGGCCAAAAAGGATAGCAGAAAATTGATAGCCAACTGTATGTCGAAAAAAGCTTCTTTTGAGGCTTAGATTATTGCCGTTTTCATTAACAACTCTTAGCCCTGTTAACAGTTTGCCTATAGGTCCTCCGAAATAATGAGTAAAAAAGATGTCATGAAGTTGATTTATTAGAAAAATAAAAATAACAACAATAACAAATAGAATTAACCTTTGTACAAAAACAGGTACGCTTAAACTTGTTCCTGTATACCAGAAAAGAAGCGAGATGGGTAAGGCTAAGATCGCCAAATCAACATAGGAAGCAAGAAGTCTTAGCCGGATTCCGGCAAATATTTTATTTTCCATCATATTTTCCTCGAATATTATTGTAAGCAATATTCCAGACAGTTGCCTTGAACGCATTAAGAATTCCTCCAATTAGTGTCATTGCTATTATTGTAGGAATAATAAGGATTGCTCCGATTGCAAATAATCCGACCCCCAGCACTGCGTTTTTATCAGTTGTAAATATCCCTGCAAAAATAATCCCTCCAACTAGGAGTATCGGGATAGCCATAATAAAAAATGACAAAATAATATTTACAAGTCCAAGAAGTATCATTGACCATTTCTTTTTTTTCGCAATTCTATATCCTCTGAAAAGCGAATCTTTGGCAGAGGCCTTTTCAATTACTGCAATACGTGGAGCCCATATCTGGGAAAAAGCTAGATAGATAAAGCAGTATATGATCGCAAATAAAGCGATTAGTAGAATTATTCCCAAGATTACTTTTACAAAAATTGCAGGAATTGCAATAAATATGACAGTCAGGATAATAAATCCCAATACTGCAAGCATCAATATTAGAATTGGAACAACTTGTAGCCAAATAAGAGGTTTTATACTGGCCATTGCTTTTTCAGAGGAGTCTCTAATGCTCACTGTTTGGTTAGATAAGCTTGATTGTATGCCTTCAAGCAGCGCGGCTTGCGACCACGCCGAATATATAAATCCTATGATAGTAAATAGAATGATAACTGCTAGAATCTCAATTCCTAGAATAACATAAGAGGATAAGGGAACATTAGAAAACAAATAAGAGATTATCTCCATTGGTTTGGAAGTTGATGCGCCTAATACTTGTACCAAGTCTGATGATGCAATCTCTTTCGGAAACGACTGAAAATTTTGCTGGATATCTTTTATGCTATTTGAATCGAAATTTCCTGGCAAATTGAAATTAAAAGACATTCCGGCACCAGTTGCCAATCCAAAAGTCCACAAAACCTTATACTTTTTTATAATGCTCCATGCCTGATTATAAAGTTTTCCTATCTCCCAATCCGGTAGTTTATTGTCCATTGCAATAGTCTTTTAATACATGGTATCGTTAAATATATAATCTTGTCAATTGGCACATGAGGAAGGGGGTGACTTTTATGAATATGCAGTATGCGGGGGTAGGCTCTCGTTTCTTGGCAGCAATTATAGATAGTATAATCCTAACATTGGTTAGTTTTGTTTTGGGATTTGTTCTAGAGATGGCTATGGGGAAAAATGGTGCATTTTTAAATATGATATTAAGCATCATAATAGGTATTTTCTATTGGGTATTTTATCAGGCATCTCAAGGACAAACTCTTGGCAAGAAAGCAATGGGAATAAAAGTTGTTGATCTTGCAGGCAACAAACCAACTGCAATGACATTTTTCTTGCGAGAAATAATAGGTAAGATTGTGTCATCAATAATTTTGTTCATTGGATATTTGATGATACTTTGGGACGGAAAAAAGCAGGGGCTTCATGACAAAATAGCAGGGACAGTTGTAGTCAAAGTTGGAACCTTGCCGGTTCAAAGTCCAGGCGCTAATAATCCTACAATTAATACGAATAGCATAACGGCCTGATACCCAAAAGTTTGTATTTGAAACTGGGTTACCATAGTATAGTTTATACTTCTTGTGCTCCGATTTATATCTGTATATAATAGTTTATATTACCTATGGCACGAAGAAAGTCTTATAGAAGAAGCAAATTAAAATTCAAGCTTAAAAAGGGTACAATTTATACAATCTTTTCATTTGGATTTATTGTTTTTGGAATAATACTTCTTTTGTCTTTTACAAAGAATGGCGAGAGTTTCATTATGATGAATAATCTTCTTGATAGATATTTTGGTAAAGTCGCCTTATTTTTCCCCTTTGTTCTGATATTTTTTGGATTCTTATTTTTAAGACTAAAGTTATTCATATCCAAAGCAAATATTTCAATAGGATTTTTGCTTTTTTTTGTATCTTTGGACGCTCTTTTGAAGGGAGGATTAGTCGGAACAGAGCTCTATAGACTAATTTCTGAAATCCTAACAGATTTAGGCGCAACGCTTGTTTATCTCGCAGGTGTATTTGTTGGTTTAATCGTATTTTTCAACACTTCAGTTGATGAGATTTTTGAATTTGTGAAACTGATACTTAGAAATATTCATAGGCTTTTTCCGACAAAGCTTTTTGGATTTTTCAGGAATAATAACTCGAATGGATTTAATGAAAAACAGATGAAAATAAAAGGCGGAAAACCTATTCCAAATTTGTCTGCGACTACGCCTTCTCAAATGAGTGAGCCTATTATTAAAAAGAATTCTCCTTTACTTTCTGATAAATTAGTCAGTAATCCTCTTGTCAAATCAGGACTTTGGGAATATCCGCCTTATTCTCTTTTGTCAGAGGGATCATCTCACAAGGCAGACCGCGGGGATGTAAAGAGAGTGGCGAATACTATTGAGAAGACATTGCAAAGTTTTTCTATTGGAGCAAAGGTTGTTGAGGTAAATCTGGGGCCTGCTGTTACTCAATATGCACTGGAAATTGCCCTCGGAACAAAAGTATCGAAAATCACTTCACTTTCCAATGATTTGGCTCTCGCAACTGAGGCACCAACAGGACAGATTAGAATTGAAGCTCCTATTCCAGGAAGAAATCTTGTTGGAATAGAAATTCCAAATAGGAGTCTGGAAGTAGTGACATTAAAGACTATGCTTGAATCCAATATAATGAATAAAAATAGGTCCAAACTCACTGTCTCTTTGGGCCTGGATGTAAGCGGAAATCCAGTTGTTGCAGATATTGCAAAAATGCCCCATGTTCTGATTGCTGGAACAACAGGTTCCGGAAAATCCGTCTTAATCAATTCTTTTATAACCTCTCTTCTTTTTAGAGCAAGTCCAGCTGAAGTCAAACTTATTCTTATTGATCCCAAAAGAGTGGAGCTGACTGGATATAATGGAATTCCGCATCTTATGACACCGGTTATAGTTGAGGTAGAAAAAATTCTTGCTTCTCTTAAGTGGGCGATGGATGAAATGGACAGGCGCTACAAAACATTTGCGGAACGCGGAGTCAGAAATGTTGATTCATTCAATGAGCTTGCGGGCTTTCAGTCACTCCCATATATAATTATTTTTATAGATGAACTTGCGGATTTGATGGCATTTGCTCCGGTTGAGGTGGAAGACGCGATCGCGCGTCTTGCCCAGATGGCAAGAGCAACTGGGATTCATCTTGTTGTTTCGACACAACGCCCTTCAGTTGATGTTATAACAGGACTTATTAAGGCGAATATTCCTTGCAGAATTGCATTTAACGTTTCCTCTATGGTTGATTCAAGAGTTATTATTGATACACCAGGAGCAGAAAAACTTTTAGGAAGAGGAGACATGCTTTATATTCCGCCTGACCAAGCAAAGCCAACTCGTATTCAAGGCGCATTTGTTTCGGAAAAAGAAGTAAGAGGGCTGGTGGATTTCCTGAAAAGCAAAAATCCTCCTGTTGAGTATACGGAAGAGGTCATATCAAAGCCTCTTATTGTTAAAAAATTGGGAGTAACATCCGGTGCAGACGGAAAAGATGCTCTTTTTGAGGAGGCTATTAGAGTTGTTTGTCAGTACGATCGGGCATCAGCTTCATTGTTGCAGAGAAGATTGTCAATTGGTTACTCTCGAGCTGCGCGAATTTTGGATCAATTGGAGGCAACGGGAGTTGTAGGGCATGCTGAAGGATCAAAGCCCCGCGACGTACTGGGAAAAAATGCTGATGAAATTATAAATAATTTAAATCAGCAAGCGTAAAATGATACATATTGGAGAGAGACTTCAGAAAGAAAGGATAAAAAAAGGATTAACTCTTGAAGAAGTTGCCAAAGCTACAAAAATTCGTTCCTCATTTTTGGATTCTTTAGAAAAAGGAGAATACAAAAAATTGCCGTCTTCGACATACGCTTATGGTTTTGTTAGAAATTACGCCAAATTCTTAGGATTACCTCAAGAAGAAACCCTTGCTCTTTTCAAAAGAGAATATGATGAAGAGAAGTTTTATAAAGTTTTGCCGGAGGGATTAGTTGGGGGTAAAGATTTTCCGCTTCACAGAACTAAAGTTGGCCGCGGAATAATAGTTGTTGTTTGTATTTTTTTGGTTTTTATTTTATACATACTTTTTCAGTATAGATATGCGATTCTGAATCCTCCTTTAAATATTTCAAATCCTGCGGAGAATTCTGTAATTTCATCACAAACAATTGACGTAATTGGGAAAACAGACTCAAATGCTACTGTTTTTGTTAATGAGGAGGCAGCGTCTTTGGATAAAGAAGGAAATTTTAGAAAAAAAATAAATGTGTTTTCCGGTAAGACAAAAATCACAATAAAGTCTGTTAATAAATTTGGCAGGATAACAATTGTAGAAAGAAATTTAGAAATAAAACCCTCTTTGGAATGATTGAGGTCTTTTGTTAGAGTAACGCCTAATTGACATAAGATATTTGTTAATGATATCTTTAGCTTATGATAGATTCTGCCCAGACAATTTTATTTATAGTGATAATTGTCCTAACCATTTTTCTTTTGGTTTTGGGAGTTCAGGTATTTTTTATTCTTCGCGATCTTCGTAAAACTGTAAATAAAGCAAACAAAGTCTTGGACAATACAAATATTATTACTCAGTCCGTATCTGCTCCTATTTCTTCTTTGTCTTCAATTGCCATGGGAATAAAAACTGGATCTTCTTTCTTAAATCTTTTTAAAAAATTCATTCCGAAGGATGATGAAGGCGAAAAAAAAAGAAAGGACACTGATGGAAAATAATAATTCAAATTCTGGCAGCAAATTTATTAATGGTTTTTTATTGGGCGCTTTAATTGGGGCAGGAGTTGTATTTTTATTGGGAACAAAAAAAGGTAAAAAATTATTGAAAACAATTTCGGAAGAAGGACTGGGGAATATTTCCAATATTCTTGAGAAGGCAGAAAAATTTGAAGAAATAAGCAATGATGAAGAAGTTGAAAAAATAATTCCTCAAAAGAAAGTCGCACCAATCGAGGGCGAGTTAGAGGATGAGTCAGAAGAAATTAGGCCCAAAGTAAAAAGATTTTTCAAAGGAATAAGTAGAAGATTCAACTAATTATAAGTACCTCAATATATTTATTGACAAACTCATAGCATTTATTATAATGCTATGAGTGAAAATTGACATAAAGTTTCAGTCATTAAGATTATTTATTAGAGTTTCTATTCTTTCAGCGATTCTTCTTATTGTCTCTTTTTCATTTATTGCTGGCAACAAAGAAATGTTTATTTCACATGCCCAAAACGCAACAATCACATCTGTTAAGTCAGGTAATTGGTCAGATTCTGCGGTATGGGACGCGAAACGGATACCAAGATCTTCAGACATCGTTACCATGAGTCATAATATTACCTATGATAGTTCTTCTTCAAAAGTTGCAAGTTTGACAATCAATGGAGGAAGCCAACTAATATTTGATTCGGGTAAAAGCGTGACTCTGGAGTCTATGGGGAACATAATTGTTAATGGAACCCTTGCCATGAAACCTTCTTCTCCTTCAAATATCCATACACTTCGTTTCACAGGAGCAAATGAGAATTCCTTTGTTGGAGGAGGAATGGGTATTGTAGATTCAGATGATGGATTGTGGGTAATGGAAGGGGGGAAACTTGATATTCAAGGATCTCAAAGAACAGGCTGGGTACGCGCAACTAATAGTTTGAGTGCTGGGAATACCTCAGTAACTCTTGACAAAACACCAACCGGATGGATTCCGGGAGATGAGGTATTGATAGTTCCTACTGCTGTTGGATCAACTGACGCAGGAGAAATAAGAATTATTTCTGCAATTTCCGGAAATAAAGTTACGCTTAATTCTGGATTATCTAACTCTCATCCCACGGTTTCTCTTCCTGATGGCAGGACATTAGGAGCGGAAGTTGCCAACCTTACAAGAAATGTTCGTATTGAAGGAATGCCTCCACTATTTCCATTTCCAACTTCCACCGCGCAGAATAACAGCCCAGGACGCTCTCATATCTTTATTAGTAATACTTCTCCTGTTATCCACACTATTAAGTATGTAGCCATGCGATATATGGGACAAAGGAAGTTTCACTTCAAACCTACAGAGGGAATACTGGGGGGTGAAGGACGAGGCAGTGACTTTGTGCTTGGCCGTTATGCTCTTCATTTCCATATGTCAGGGGAAAATAACCGCGGAGTTGTGGTGGAAGGAGTAGTAGCGCGCGATATCGGATCTCATGCTTTTGTCCCGCACGCCTCTCATGGCATTACCTTCCGGGATACAGTTTCATACAATACATCAGACGAGCCTTACTGGTGGGATCCAAGGCCTGATGAATTGCTCCATGCTCCTGCAAACAGAACAGTACCAAACCCTAACGCCACAAACGACACTCTCTTTGATCATGCTTTGGCTGCTTATGTAAAACCTGATCCTGCACTTGGGGCATTCAGGCTTTCCGCGTTTCAGCTTGATGAAGGACATCGCAATACAGTTCGCAACTCTGCGGCAGTTGGTGTAAATGGGGGGAAAGAATCTTCAGGTTTTCATTGGCCTGAAGCTGCAGCGACCGGAGACCATATTTCTGGAAACAAATGGACTTTTGAAAACAATATTTCGCATAACGGCAAGGCAAATGGAATATTTACATGGCAGAATACCGATGGTGAGCATATAGTTAGTGGGTTTACTGGCTATCGTAACCTAGGGGTTGGTTTGGATCACGGAGCCTACACCAATGGTTACAATTACAAAGATCTGGTGCTTTTTGAAAATGGAGAAGGAGAGGTAAGACTGCATTCTAATTCTCGCTCCGATGTGTTCCAGAAGCTGAACAATTTCAAGGTTGGTGCTTCAGGGTCGTTTGCCCTTGAAGTCCTCGAAGCTGCCTTGGGAGGGGACACTGCAACGGAGTTGAAAAACTGGACAATCACAAAACTGGGCGCAGGGAACAAAGCCGTGAGAATCAATGACATAGGAGACAACCCGCATCCTTTGGATATTATATGCTGGATACTGCCCGGAGGAGCAGAGCTTGAGCAGTCTAACTTTGATGACGTAAGCTCTCTTCCCGGTACGATCATCCGCGTGCAGAGGCGCAATAAAACCGCTTATCAGTTTCAGAATGGGGCGTTCACGAATATTGCATCTTTCGCTACTTGTGATTCTGTTTCTCCTATTGTTTCAACTTCAACGCCTGTTCCTGGAAAACCAACTCTTACTTCTGTTCCAGGAAGCCATTCAACGCCTATTCTTCCTACTGCAACCTCTGTACCTTCTTCTCCCCAGTCTGGTAACCAGAACAGTAACGGTATTAATCAAAACAATAACAACAATAATAATAACCAACAACAAAGCAATACCTTAGGTGTATCATCATCCAGCAATTCCTCCTCAGATCTCAATAACGACGGAAAAACAAACATCTTTGATCTTTCAATACTTCTTAGGAATTGGAATAAATCTGGACAGGGAGATCTCAATAGTGATGGAAAAGTAAATATCTTTGATCTCTCAACACTCTTGAGTAACTGGAGCAAATGATGATCATGGACTACAGATACTGCCTCTGACTCAACTATTGAATATGGTCTGACAGAAGGAAGATATATTCTTTCATCTTATGATAAAACAAAAGTTCTCGAACACAAGATGGTAATTGGAGAAGATCTAATTCCTGGAGAAACAATCTATTTCAGAGAATAACAGTATTAATTGCTATTGGAGTAGTGCTGTTGAGGAGAAAGTTAAAAACGCCTTTATAGCCCGTATTTTTTGATGTTTGCATTGTGTTCTGCGAGGGTTTTGGCGAAGTGAACATTTCCTTCTGCATCATGGATATAATAATAATAGTCTGAATCTTGAGGATTTAGTGCAGCTTTTATTGCTTCTATCCCCGGATTTGAAATTGGAAAGGGCGGTAAACCGGCATTTCGATATGTATTAAATTCAGAAATGATTTTTTTGTCTTCAATTGTTGGAATACTCCACCATTCACCGGTAACATCTTGCCCTTTTATATATTGAAGAGTAGCGTCAATATCTAAAGACATGCCTGCTTTTAATCTATTATCAATAACAGATGCAATGATTGGCTTCTCATTGTCGGTAATTGCTTCTCTTTCAATTAGGGATGCTATTATGATAACTTCTTTTAATCTGCTGTCATTTTGCGATAAATTTACGCTTTTAATTTTTGCATTGAAATTATTTTTCATTATAGAGATTATATTGTTGATATCTGCATTTTTTGGAACAAGGTATGTGTCAGGAAAAAGATAACCCTCATTTGAAATAAGAGTTGCCCGCCAGGAAGGACTGTATGTCTCAAGCTCTTTTTCCAAAATTTCTGCAATTTCCTCTGCTCTTTTTCCTTCAGGAATTGTTATCCATATATCCAAGGTTCCATGAGTTAAATTTTGGGCAATTTCGGCAGTTGTCATTTTGGGCGACAGTCTAAAATCACCGGCTTGAATTTTTTTATCAAGACCTAATTGTTTTACAATAAGAAAAAAAATAACTTGATTTTTGATAAGGCCTTTTGCTTTAAGATTTGTTGCGATTTCACGGACACCATCACCTTTTTTGACAACAAAGATTGAAGATGTTTTGCTTTTGGGATCAGCCGGCGCATTTTGATCTATCCAGAAAATAATTCCGGTCGCGATAACAATTACAATAATTACAAATAAAATAGTTATTTTTTTCATTAAAGTTTGAATATTCTATGGTTTTCTAGTTGCATTTTTGCAGCTTGTAAATTTTTTATGTTTTCGCTGAAAAAGGAACAGAGAGCCTCGCCTTTTTCAACATGTTCCCCGAGTTTTTTTTCAAGAAAAATCCCTCCTCCTTTTTGCTCAGGGGCGCCAAGTATTTTGGCGATAGTTGTGATGTTCAGACTGTCTATGCCTTTTATTGTAGCGGATTTTTCTGCAAGAAGTTTGAATGATAATTTTCCCGGTTTTAAATCTTCACTATCAATATTCGGATTTCCTTCCTGAGCTTTAATTATTTCTTGCATTTTTTTGAAAGCAAGACCGCTTTTGAGAATATGCGTTGCCCATCCGAAACAGTTTCCGAAATTCTTTTTTACATATTCAATTAGTTGTTTTGGAGAATCATTCAGGCAAATTTCCAATAAATTTCCTGCTAAATTTATGCTTCTTATTTCAAGATCGAGAGGACGATTATGTTTTTGCTGGAGAACCCGGATGGCTTCTCGGGTTTCAAGAATGGGACCAATTCCTCGTCCAGCGGGTTCGTTGGTTTTGTGAATAAGAACACGGATTTTTATGTTAAATTTCTTTGCCAATAATTCAAATTTACCTTTGAGGATCTGAACATCAGACATCCGATGGACTTTTACTGTTGTTCCATAAGGAAGATCAATAACTACATGGTTTGATCCAAATGCGACTTTTTTTGCCATTATAGATACTATAATTTTGTCATAACTCTCAAAAAGAAGCGGTTTTTCTACATTTATTAACACATCGTCCGCGGGAGCAATATTGAAGCTTCCGCCCCAGACTATGCACGCATTTGTTTTTTTAACTATCTCGTAGATTTTTTCTTTTGAAAACTTTACTTTCGCGAGCGTTTCCATGTCATCCGCAGTGCCGCTTGGAGTTGTTATTGCCCGGGAAGAACTTTTGGGAATACGAAATCCAGCTGCGGCAACAATAGGAACAACAATAAGCGTAGTTCTGGTGCCAGGCACTCCGCCTATAGAATGTTTGTCAGCAACAATGCCTTTAAAATCAAGCTTTTCGCCAGTCTCAACCATTGCTTTCGTAAGGTAATAAAGCTCCTGATCTGAAAATCCATTGGAATATCCTGATGCAGCAAAGTATGTTGTTAAAATATTACCAAGTTTTTCTTTCGCTATTTGGTCCATTATGGAATATATTTCTTTGTAGCTTAGTCTTTTTCCGATAAGTTTTTTTCTGATAGCATTTAATGCTTTCAGCTGATTGGTATTTTCAGAATAATCGTTTTTCTTCATAATTATTGTTTTATTTGTTTGATGCCTAACGATATGATACTTTTTATCACAGATAAAATAAAATAAAAAGAAGCATTAATTATACGATAAATTGTCGGCCAGATTCTTACCAAAATTCTTTTATAGTCTTCTTTTTGCATAGCTAAATTATTCTTTCAAATCTTGCTTTTACAATAAGTCTTTTCCAGAGCGTTCCAGGAGGAGTACATGTGACGAGCGTAATAAAGGAATTATTATAATCTTGTTCAAAGGGTGATATATCTGAAGGTTTAACAACAGTTCTTTTAAAAACACTGTATTGATATATTGAGCTTCCGACCATGGCGTAAATCTTGTCTCCGTTTCTGAGCTTGTAAACATTTGAAAAAATCGTTTTATAATTTTTTGCATTGAACAATTGAGGCAGAGTTGAGTGCCCAAATATCAGGGTATTTCCGGCGTTTCCCGGAACGTTAACTCTCCCATAATTTACAAGATGTTTTGCTGTATCGGTATCAGTTGTTGATACTACAGCATTTTCTATATTTAGCCGCGGAATAGAAATAAAATACCTTGATACAGAATTATTCTTATTGCTTTGCAAGGTTTCTGCTGTTGGTAAATCTATCATTTCTGGTTTTGGAATTGGATTAACAATATTTTGAGCCTCAATAGTAGGCTGAAAATATATATACCAAAGAACAAGAGGGAGGAAAACATAGGCAGTTATCATAAGCCCTGTGCATATCAGCATTACACTTAATATGCGAAGGTATTTTTTGAGATTACTTCCTCCGCTTTTTTTGTAGTAATATCTAACCATCGATCTTCGTAACAAATTTTATATTTCTTTCAAGCATTGGAAGATTTTTTGGCAATAAAGGCAGATTTGGCGAAAGCACAATATCAACATTTGCAATCTGGGGCAGTTTGTACAGAATATCTTCGGCTTTTGTAAAGGACATTCCTTTTATTTCTTTTTGTAATTTTTTATTATCAAGTTTTGGAAGGATTAATGCTTTGATAGCAATGGCTGCTTGTATTGTCTCATCTTTATTTTGCTTTACATCTTTAACACTTGTTTTAATATTGTTAAAATCTATTCTTTGATCGGAAGAAAGATCTTTTTCTAAAAGAGGTTTGCTGAAAGTAATTAGATCATCCTTGGCATAGGAGACTCCTTTGTATTCAACAGATCCAGTGAGAGTAATCTTTCCTTTCTCATCCCCAATCTTTGCGTCTGTTGTTTTTTTCGTAATCGAAGATGACGCAAAAACCGGAAGAAGTATTTTGTCTTTATCTAGTTTTTTTGACAAATTTTCCCGAGCCTTTTCCTCTAATTGTTTTGGAAGATCTGCCTCAAGTTTGTCAATGTCAATTTCTGATACAACAGTAATTTCTTTTTTGGTTCCGCCAGAGAATGGATTGTCATTTTTGGCTACAAGATCAGAAATATTAAAGGAGGAAACATTGAATTTGGTACCCGAAGGAAGATTGTATTCCTTTCCAAGATCTGTTGCGGTGATATTAATTGTTGCTTTTTCAGGCGATATGGTTTCGTCTGCAGAGTGAGAAGCAACGCCTTTTATGGTAAGAGATTTGTCCAGCGAAAATTCAAGGCCATTAGGAGATTTTATAATAGTTCCTTCTTGCAATGTTTTACTTTCACTCAGGCTATTGAATACCGTAACTGTTCCTTTTGCTTTTGTTCCTACATCTTTTTTTCCTGTTGTTTGGGTTGATACTTCCCCATCTTCGGTAATAGCTACAAATTCACCTTTAATAATATTTTTTTCTGATTCGGATCCTGATATTGAAAACGTAACGTTTTGGCGCAGCTCAGCTATCTTGGGATCAAGAGTTATTGTTACTGTTGCGTTAATAAGCAAGAAATATGAAACAATGATGGCCGCGACAAATAGAATAATTGGAACAAGAAAAATCATCTTTCCTTTTCGCAAATGAGAAAAAATAGATAAAGGTTTTTTCATGTTTATTTTCGTAAAGATTTTTATAGCGCTTAATAATAAAAATATTATTTTTGGTAAAATCTTATTTTGTGGAATTTTTTCGGTTGAGAAATCTTCTTTAACTTCAGAATCTTGTGTGAAATTTTCCCGGACTACTTCGTCTTGAGTACTTTCTGAATCAAGCAGTTCATTTTCTTTTTTTTGTATTCGTGCGACATCTTTATCTTTGACAAACCCAAAAGTTTCTGATGCAAATTCTTCATGACCTTTTTGAGTTTGATGTGTTTCTTGATTCGTATTCTCTAGCGTTTGTTCTTCAACGTTTTCTTTATCCTGAATGTGCGAGATATCCTCCTCCAATACTTCAAAACCCATTTGTGTTGCTGCACCAAAAAGTACAGCTCTTGCATCAAATCCATCAGGCAGATCTGAAATCTGGGGAAGATGGAGAAATGGAATGCTTTTGCTAAAACTATGACCAATAAATTCCTGGGTTAAATCTTCTTTTCCGTTGAATACTATAATTCTGGATGGCAAAATTTCTGAAGTATGAAAATGTTTCAAAAGAGTATCTACAGTAAAAGGAATTGATTCATGGATTTCTGAGGTTTTTGTTTCTATAATTCTTCCTGCCCTAATTAGAGTGACAGTTACTGATTTTTTGTTAACCTCAGCTAGTATTGCGGACACTGGTGCCCCTTCTTCTTTCTGAAGAAGGTGCGATATGGCTTGGGATATTACCAAAAAACCAATTGGTGTTAGCTCCAATTCCTCGCATGCTTTTTTCAGTTTTACAAGATATTCTTTTTTGATTTGATTATTTTGCGCCCACTCATCTTTAATGCCAAAAATTGTCTTGTGTGTTTGGACATTTTCCGGCAGGGCGGATTCTGCTCCGGATATTGCTGAATCCAATACTTTGAGGAATTCATCTAAATCTGCATCTTCAATTGATTCTGAAAAATACTCTTGTTTTTCTCCAAGTATCTTAATTTTTCCCTCAATTTCTTCAAAAATTACAGCATTTACTTTTTCGTTCCTGAGAACCAAAACCAAAAAGTATGCGATTACAGGTTGTTTTTTAAAACTTGGCAGAAATGGCAGTTTCATAGTTTTAGCCGACTATACCGTACAAACGTCTAAGGCCTCGTCCAATATTTTCCTGCTTTATTATTCTAAACTTTTTGATGGCAGATGTAAAATCAACATGCGGACCGCCGCAGAACTCTTTTGAATAATTACCTACAAAATAAACTTTTACATCCTCTTGATATTTTTCATCAAAGAGTCCTATTGCTCCAGCCTCTTTTGCTTTCGAAAGCGGCATCATTTCAAAATGCACCGGTAAATTTTCTTTTATCTTTTCATTAATTATTTCCTCAACTCTTTTAATTTCATCAGGGGTTAAATTTCTATCAAAATTAAAATCAAATCTAACTCTCTCACTTGTGATATTTGATCCTTTTTGGAATACGTGGTTCCCCAAAACATCTCTCAAAGCCTGATGCAGAAGATGCGTTGCTGTGTGTCCCATGATGGTTTTTTCAGAATGATCAGCAAGTCCGCCTTTGAATTTTTTTCCAGCTCCTTTTCTTGAAATATCCTGGTGTTGTTTCATTTTTTCCGCAAATCCCTGCCCATTAAACACAAGTCCTAAGCTTTTTATTTGAGTTGGGGAAAGTCCATGAGTAGCATATATTTCAAATGCATCGTCTGCTGATATCTCAATTTGACCTTTTAATTCGTCGCCAGTTTTTTTGTATTTCTTTTTAACGAACTGAGTAACATCAATTAATAGCTTAGTATATTTTTGTAACTCTTCATAGAAAGTATTTTTTATAAATTCGTAGTT
>Ga0209542_10013062_pt1 | contig 14404 bp, 19 predicted proteins | sample RifCSPhighO2_01_FD_184028 | JGI IMG/M metagenome (GOLD analysis project Ga0209542, IMG submission 184028) | Soil microbial communities from Rifle, Colorado - Rifle CSP2_plank highO2_0.1 (SPAdes) (version 2) | ecosystem: Environmental > Terrestrial > Deep subsurface > Rock core/Sediment ...
GTGCTCTTCGCAGTGGTCGGTTTGCAAAAACTACGCTAGTTCGTTGTTCTCGAACATTCGCACGAACTCTTTGAGATTTTCTTCCGTGACGTAATATCGTTTGCCGGACGTAGACCCTGTCGTTATTGGCTTTAGGATGTGCTGGAAATCGTTAATGTACTTGATAGTCGTCTTGTAGCTTTGTACCCAGTATATAATTTTTTGTGAGTAAATCTGATGCGCCGTGTAGACTTTTTTCATAGTGTTATTTGTTAATCCGATAATGGCTCTAATGTGTGCTGTAGGCCTCTACGTTCCTCGCTCGGCCTAGTAGCGGTGCTTTTGGTGGTATCCATTGTCCTCATACGAGCGTCTTGGGGACATACATCAGCGGGTTGGCTCGTATGATTTGCTGTCGCCTCGCTAGTTCCGTCATTGTTTTTATGTTGAGCACCAACGGGAAGTGCTTTTCCTCCTGTGAAACTCTTGACCCGAGCTTTACTGTGGCTACCTCTGTTGAACTAGGGAAATGGAATATAACCAAAGCATGGTCGTCTTTGGCGTAGAGGGTGATGCGTTCGATGAAGAGGCGGATTATCTTTGTCTTTTCCTCGTATGAAACATTTTCCAGTCGGTCTTTGATTTGTTCGTAGGCTTCTCGGATTGCGACCTCACGCTCCGTCTTTTCTTTTTTGGTGAGCAAGGATTGTCTAAGCCGTGTTTCTTCTCCGCCCAGTCGTTTTTCTTCCCTGTGATTTTCTCCGCTGTGTTCCTTGTATTTTTGCTGGTCTATCTGGCCGTTGATATAAAGGTCATCCACGCGACTTTGTTTTACGCGGACGGATGAAAGCTCCGTGTCTATTTCTTCGAGGCGGCCTTTCACGTTTTCTGGATTTTCCTCTCGGTAGATGTACTTCTCCAGAGGGTCGAACATATTTTTAGGGTTTTTTAGTACCTCTTTCAGGCATTCCCAAATCGGCTCTAGCCTGATTTCGGAGTAAACGGGGCACCACTCACACCGCTTAGATGTCCCTACAGGACGGTCGTTGTGGTAGGTGCCGTGATAATAGCGCCCTCCCGCGCCCGGCCACTTCTTTTTAGAGGGCTGAAAACCTGCAAACATTTTGTACCCGCATTTTCCGCAGTAGATTATTTTCGAGTAGAGGTAGTCGCGTTTGAGATTCCTTTTTGCAAACTCTCTGTTTTTCAACAGTTGCGTCTTTGCCGCTTCAAACATCTCGGTTGTGATTACTGGCGGTGTTTGTAGCAGTATCCACTCCTCCCTCGGTCGCAGACACCGCTTGTCGGTAATACTGGTGAGGTTGTTGAAGGGGCGCTTGTACTTTCGATAATAGAAAGTCCCTGTGTACACTTCGTTCGTGAGAATTCTCCCGATTGTGCGCTTGTGCCAATAGCCGAGCGTCTTTTTCTTTTCGTATTTAGTGGTGTACGGAGGCGGGGCTTTCAGTTGGTTCATCCTCTGTTCGATTCCTCGCAAAGACATCTTCTCGTCGGTCGCCCATTGAAAAAGTTTCTTGACGTTTTTTGCTTCCTCGGGGACGAGGTACAGCTTTTTGTGTTCATCTACACGATAACCATACGGCGGCACTCCCGTGACCCACTTGCCCTCTTTGGCCGCTCTCAACTTGCCTGACATTGTCCTCTCTCTGATTGTTTCTCTTTCCGATTCTGCGATGCCACCTAGAAGCGTAATCAAGAGACGGCCTGTCGGCTCGTTAGTACTAAAAGATTCGGTCGCGGATTGAAAAGCGATACTATGCGACCTCAAAATATCCAGAGCCTCTAGGAGCCGTCTGGTGTTGCGGAAAAATCTGTCGAGCCTGTACACGAGCACGACATCAAATTTGCCTTCCTTCACGTTCTCAAAGAGTCTGGACAGTTCAGGTCGGTGCTCGATATTCAGGGAGCCGGAAACCCCCTCGTCTTTGTATACATGCTCGTCCTCCAAGATATATTCGTCAGACTGGGATTTGCAAAAAGCTCTTAGTTTTTCTTCCTGAACTGCAAGACCGTATCCCTTAGTTTGCTCGTCGGTACTGCACCGCAAATAAATCGCGGCACGGAGTCTTTTCTCTTGTGAGTTTTCAGTCGTCATGGTGTTTGCGATTGCAGAACTTCAGGATTTCCTGCGGTGATGCGTTTTCTATCGTCCTCGATTTAATGTCGATGAGTTCGCTGATAAGTGCTTCTCTCGGGAGAGACGAAATACGATTGATTTCGTCTGCGATGAGCGCGTCTTGTAATGCCACGATGTCTTGCATAATGCTGGAAACCGATATTCCTTATTGCTAAAGCTTGGCTCTAAATAAGGGTTTCCTAGTACCATCGTTATAGGTGCGTCAGCAAAGTACATATATTTCCATGTGTGAAGTGTTAACAACTAGATTTCGTTAAGACGCGCCTATTCTTTCTCATGCCATTCGTTGGGCCCAAGAGCTAAGAATCCGGCGATTCTTTCCTCTGAGTCAAAAAACCATGCGACCGTTTGTTTTTTTACAATGTCTTCCCAGTAGTCGTTTTCGAGGGAGTTTCGGATTGCTGCCACGATTTCTTTCGGGTGATATTCAACAAACCGTTTTCTGATATTCTCTCTGGCCTTGTGAGTCAGTCGGACTCCAGGACGAACAAGTTCAGAATAAACTCTATACATCTTTTCTATTGCTTCTTCTATTTCAGTATTATCTTTAGTGTGTGTAATTTCTACACTAGCCACCTGTATACTTTCGTCACTAGTCACAGGGGACGTAACTACACTAGAAGTGTTTACTTTTGTCCCCTGTTCCTTGTGTACTTCTGTCACCAGAGAGTACTCGTTCGTTCTGCTACTTTTTACTGACGTGATGAATCCTTTTTCTTGCAGAGAACGTAGGGCTCGTATGATTTGCTTTTTGCTGAGCCCTACGCCGCTATGCACGTTCCTCACCCCTCGCTCCAGTTGACTGAGACTAATTCGGTCTGACGACCTATTGAAGCCCCAAGTGTGTCGGAGAATGCAATCAAGCACCTTATGTTCCGAGCCAAGAAGTTTGTCCCAATTGAGACAAGCAACATTCGGATAGCACCAGAAGTTGCCAGTGGCTCGCTTGGCTGGAAAGCCCATGAATTGTGTTGGTGCTACCGTTTTCATGGTCTTAGTTCTCTGCCTTGACAGTTTCGTGTTTGATTTCGCCCACGAGTAAAGCTCTGGATGCGATGATTCCGTCCTCTTTGTCTTCTCTATAGCCCATGTCAAGGTAGAGACAGGGAGTGCTTTCAATCGAATACGTTACTGTTTCCCCTTTTTCATCTTCATCAGTCTCTATTTCCACATCATCTGCCTCTACGCCCCTGAACTTGCTGACTTCTTCACCTGAGTTGCGAACATCGGCAAATTTTTGAACATCAAGCTTTGCCACAACTAATTCGTTGTTTCCGTTAGACAGTTGAACGTGCCACTTCCGCGGCCAAAGCATGTCCTCCTGCGGTTTCGCGATTTCAGATTCAAGCATGCTCGCAAGCTGAAAGAGCGTATCCTGCACCATTTCATCAATGGTTGGTATAGCATCTTCCCTGTCGTTAGGATTTTTAATGATTAGCTTCTTATTTGTGTTGAACATATACGTTAGTTAGTTAATTTATTCGGATATTGCAGGTCGTCGTAGAGGCATACGCTTATTTCGAGCACTGCATCTATTTTCCCCCTGTCGGCCATGAATATCGGCATAAACACGGCCGTCTCCCGCTCGCCTTGCGGCCATCCAGTCGCTAGTACGCCACCGAATTCTCCGCACTTGTCCGAAATGAGAGACTGTATTCCTTGTATCCGCCTTTCCAGTTGCTCTCCCGTGTCAGCGGTTGGTCTGATTCTGCTAATAATTTTGTTCACGTATTCTTGTTGTGTGCCGTCGTATGTTTCTCGCATTAGTCTCATATGAGTTCCGGCTTAACTTGGAGATAATCTACAACCGCCTCCTTTTCCCAATATTCGAGGGGGTTGGGGAAGTACCAGCTAGGTAGACCCATATCGCCTCTACTGGAATACGACTCCAGAATCTGTTTGTCGTAAGGAGTGCCAAGCCTAATCATCGTGGCAACTTCGACTGGTAGCCGCTTCGGACTTTTCATCAGGCTTATTTTCAGCGTGACTTCTCTCGGAAGCAATACGGGATTTTCGGTTGTCTCTCGACGTTGAAGCTCGGTTAGTATGAGCCACGCCGCATCATCAACGAGGTCATTTACGTATTTGAACTCGCTTGGGATTTCCGACATTTGTTTCGCTTTCATCTCGATTCTTTTTTAGGGAGCTCTCGCTCCAGCTTGTAATTTTCTTTTCTTGAAGCAGGGCAAAGAGCGCATACCAAGCGCTCAAGTTCTCATGGGCGTTTTCGACCGGATGTGGCTCGTTGTCCCTGTCCATATGCGGCGCATTATCTCGCGTTTCGACCTCGCTTTTAAGGAACTTACGATTGCTTTTCTATATCAGATTATCTTTATTTAGAGCCAAATAATCGCAAAAGAGAGGGTGCATTTTTTAAGCATCCACAAGCCACAAGTAAGCGGCAACGACACCCGTTTGTCGGATGTTTGGCAAAAAGATATTTAGAATTTTTACCCTATCACCGGATTGTAGAAAATAACCGCTTTTCCCTCGCTATCGCTCGAAATAATTTCCTTTCCGTCAGGGGTTTCCTTTGGAAGATACCGCCGTTTTATGGAGTTATTTATGTGATTTTGGATGTCCTTCATACTAAATTCTTCTTTGCTTCTAAAATGGAGTCTTATATGTTCAGATATTTTTTTGTATGATGCTATGCCGCCAGTACCGCCAGTGATTTTATATATCGCGACAAAAACCTTATAGTATCCCGCCTTTTTGCTTTTGAATGGGATACGGTCTTTGTGTTTTCCGATTGTGAAATCTCCCTCTCCGTCCATGCAAATCAATCTCTCAATATTTCCAACTGTCTTTTCTTTCTCTGCTTGCGACAACGCCTCAATTTCTTTCCTACCTTGAATGTGGTGTGGTTCTTTCTTGTCGAACTCAATCTTGTTCAAAAGCTCTTTGAGCGGTTCAATATCGAGCAGTTTGATTGCCGTATACCCCGACCGCAAGAATGTCTCAAGTTTTTTGTAATCTTCGTCGAGACTTTTTGGGTGAGCAGAAAAATGACGGAGTTTCGTTTTGCCGTCCTGTTGTACTTTAAGAATGCCGACAGATATTTTTTCCCCTGCATGCTTTCCCATCAGCGACTGTCTGCGTAAAAGAGAATCAGTTATTTCTTTCAGTAGTTTTTTGCTGTTAACGAAATCGCCGAATCCAAAGGTTGTAATTCCTCCAATCGTTTCAAGATGTTTCCACAGAAGTGTCCGGTTGAAATCTTGTTTGGGAGTTTCCCGCTTTTCTTCCTCAAGCGTCTGGTCTCTAATGAGAAGTATCAAGTTGTCTTGGCCACCATAGTGGCCGAGGAATATATGCTCTTCCAGATACAAAATGTCTTCAAGAATTCTATTAACTTGAGGGGTTATGTCGAATGGAAGCACTTTGAATACCATATCGTTAACGATATAGAATCTGGGAGAATCTACAAGGAGACGGAGAACCGTGCCAATAACTCTGGCATAGGCCATGGATAACTACCTTTTTGGCTAGAGCGTGTTTCTGATGGCATCGTGGTGCACGAGAGAATGGTTGGAGTGCCTATCCTCCCCTAAGCGTGGGCACGAAGATGTTCGTTGCTCATTCCGATGCCCACTTCGTTCGTCGTCGTATGCATGAGTGGAAAAGCGATATGAACCCTGCGGAAGCCTCGCTATTGCTTCTGCCGTTTGAAAACAAAATAAACACCTTTCGTTTCGCTACCCCAACCTGCCGATCCGGTAAGAGAGCTCGTGTTTACTAATTCCCAACCATATTCACCTAATGCATTTAAGGTTTTTTCTAGTTCACTCGGATTGATTTTTTTATCAATCCACCCCTTTATTTCGGGCATCACAATTTTGTATTCCCATTTTTCCATATTTATTTGAATTTAGTTTCACACTCTTTTTTGTAATCAGAAAGCTCTTCATAGAGCGATGACATGAGGTAGTTGAGTTCCTTCTGTTTGTCGTAGTTTGTGTACAATCCCCTCTTTTCCTCGTCTGCAATCACATCCAATGTCGTCTGTTTAGAATCAACAAACCACTCATCTGCTTTTTGCATGCACTCTGCAAATGATGAGCCATATTCGGATTCGACTTCTGCCGCTGATGGCGTATTTGACGCAGGTTGCGATGACGTTCCATTATCAAACATGAGCATGTATACAAAGGCCACTATCCCGACCAGTATCAGCACCTTCCATATATTTTTCATAAAAAAATCCGTTCGCTATTCTGATAAAGCGACGGACTTTTACAAACACAAAGCCCGCCACCAGGAGGCCTTACGGCCCTACAGGAGTTTCCCCCTGCAACATTAGGCATGCCCTGAATGACGGGTTCTCTATGCCTAATGATTTGCGACCATGCCAACGGCTTACGCCAGTGGTTTAGGTCTCAACTTTGCAGTTGTAGGTATATGGTAATACCTGTAAGGAGGTATGTACAATCGATTTATTACTTCCACTCTGTTAAACCGAACGTCGCTGGAGCAACTTTTTTAAAGCGAGCGCTTATTTTATTGGCTTCTCTCCGCCTATTCTCTAAAAGAATATCGACAGCGAGCGTAGACTCAGGCGTTTTCCCGGATGTCTTTATTAGACCTTTCTTTAATGCAATATCAATTATCTTAACCACATGTAGTGGCTCCCGTCGCTCTTTCAGGATTTTATATGCTGCCTCCGTTTTGCTGAGCATACTTATAGTTTAACGGGTCCATGTTCAGAGTCAACTAAATTGATTATAATGGTGACACCATGGCCAAGAAAAATGACTTCGGGCAATACTTTACTCCAGACCATGTTGCTGAGTTTATGGTTGGTCTGAGCACGGCAAAGAAGAATGGAAAGGTTTTAGAGCCATCGTCCGGCAAAGGGGTTTTTATTCAGAAACTTCAAGACGCTGGGTTTAAAGATATCATCGCATACGAAATAGATAAAACATTGGAACAAAGTGTCCGAGATGCAGATGTTCGTTTCGAGAGTTTTGTTAGTGCAAACATAAATGAGAAATTTGATTTAGTAATTGGGAATCCGCCGTTCATAAGATGGAAAAATCTTGATGAGAACTTGAAAGACGAATTGAACTCCAATCACTTATGGAAAAAGTATTTTAACAGCCTCTGCGACTATTTATGCATTTTTGCTCTTAAATCAGTAGAGTTATTGAACGACGGCGGAGAGTTAATCTTTATCACACCAGAGTACTGGCTTAATACAAAGCACGCAGAATCTTTAAGAAACTACCTTGTTGAGAATGGTTATTTTACCGACATCATTCATTTCAACGAAACCCCTATATTTAACAAGGTCGCATCGTCGATAGTGATTTTCAGATATGTTAAAGCGCGAGACAAGAAAAACAAGAATATCAATATAAAGAAATATCACTCAACTCAAAAGTTAAACTCCTCGATTCTCCGAGAAATCGCTGATAATGTCGCAAGCGAAAAACTTGAAGTGTTCCAGAGGAAGCAATTCGAGTTAAACGAAAGGTGGACTCTTATCACTAGTGATAAAGAAGATACTCTGGCGAAGTTTGAGCAATCATGTCTTTCTACAAACAAAGGAAGCTTGTTTGGGCGTGAGGGGAAGTATATAACGCTGGGCGAAGTTGCTGATATCGGGAATGGAATGGTCAGTGGACTGGATAAAGCTTTTCAAATTCCAGACAATGTTCAGTTATCGAAGAAGGAAACTCAGGCAAGTATCTCCGTGTTAAAGGGTAAGAATATGGACAAGTATATTCATGGAAATCTACACCGGTACATCTTTTTGAATGACACGAATATAGAAAATGAAGATATTCTCAGAAAAGAGTATCCTATTTTTTTCCAACTTTTTGAAAACTATAAGGAGCTTCTCGGGAAAAGATACAGTTATAGCAGAAAGATAAATTACTGGGAGTGGGTATTTCTAAGAGGGTTTAAACTGTTTAATCAGCCGAAGGAGAGAATATTTGTGCCTTGCAAAGAAAGGATATCTCACAAGAGTTATTTCCGATTCTCGTATGTGAATAGGGGGATATTTCCTACTCAAGATGTGACCGCCGTGTTCTTAAAAGATGATGTCAAAGAAAGTATTTACTATGTGCTTGCGTTATTAAACAGCGATTACGTATTCCAGTGGCTAAAACACAAGGGCGTAGTGAAAGGAAATATTGTTGAGTTTTCTGAAAAGCCACTGGCAAGCATTCCCATGCGTTTAATTGACTGGAACAACAAAGCTGATATTCAGTTGCACGAAGAAATAACGGAAGACTCGAAGAAATATATTGAAACAAGAAATGCCGATTATCTTACAAACATAAACAGAAACATCGAAGCGCTATTTTGAATTCTTGAAGGGGTCGATAAACTTCTTTTGCATTTTAGTGAGTCGTGATTCTGCTTGTTTGGTGAAATTCTCAAGGTATTCATTACACCACTCTTTAACATCTCCTTTGTAACTTTGCGTCAAATTGGCAACATGGAACTGTATTTGGAGAGCAGCTGCCCAGTTGATATATAGTTCCCGTGGACTAGTTTTGAACAGCTGTTTTATATCAACTGCTACACACTTTAAATTCTTACCGTCGATTTCCCATGTGATGCCGATATAGGTAATGTCGTGGGAGTCAAACCTATCACTTCCAATCATTAACGAGCACATCTTTGCTAGTTTATATGCAGATATGATGTTTGGCGGCTGTCCGTTTTTTGCTTTATTGAAAGTCTTTACGTCGAGAATATTGGAAAAGCCCTCTTTCAGTACAAGAATATCTGCAGTATCGTTTTGTTTTTCGTCAAACAGCTGAGAGGCACTCCATGTCAGTGTTGCGTCCTTTCCACGGCTGAGAAGAAAAGCTAGCGCAGGAGCACCTATAAGCAAAGCCCTATCTGCTAATGTCGTCACAGTAGGGTTCGATTGGTAGAGGTGGTTCAGAAACTCAAACTGCCTGTACGTGTTTTCTGGATAGTGTTCCTTTATGACCCGAAAGGCGTGTTTATCAAATGGCTCACCAGCGGCGTGGCCTGAAAGAGTTCCTGAGACCGGAATTGGTACTGTGCAACCTAGAAGGTCTTTCTTTAAAAAGTCTATATTTATATTCATAAATGCACCCCTGACGGCAGAGATAATCTAGCATTAAAAATGCTTCTTCGGAAGCACCCTCTACAAGCTACTCTCCAAAAATATCATCCAGTGTCTTTGCTTTTTGGAGTTTTTTGAACAATGTGTATTTAGGGCTTTGTGGTTTTAGGTGAGGATTTTTACCCAAACCTACGGATGTGGCAAGTTTTGCAGGTCTACCTTTCAGAGTGACTTTGTATCTGTTTGGAGTTGATGCATCGTATGGTTCAATTTTTGCGATTTTTCCGTAGTAGGTAATCTGAGATATCGGGCGTATTTGATAAATAGCAATATATTTAAGCTTCGGTAATGCGTGTGGACCTATTCGTATTGCCCACCAGCTATGCTTTTTTAAGAAAACCTTCTTTAACCCTTCCTCGTTTGCAGAACAGACCACAGTATCAAAATTCGTCTGTATTCTTCTGCGAATTCGCTCACCTGCTAAAAAGTAAGACATGATGAACTCAGCTTAAACCCGAGACAGTCTGTTTGCAAAGGCTCCAAGGAGGTTGTAGTGGTTATTCAGTTATGATTTTTTACTCACACGCGATACCGTCTTTGTCTCTATCCAGCCCGTGTACGTCGTTGTTCACTCCGCCACACTGTTCATATACGGCTTGCGCTTGTGCATGACTTGAGAAGTCAGTGCAGTTGTAGATGTTTGCCGAACAAGAGTAGCCCGAACTGCTAGGCACTGGTGCTGGCGTGGGGGTCGGAGTGGACTGCGGTTTTGGTGTTGTTCCACTGGAAGTCGGTTTGTCGCAAACACCGGGAGCCCACAATCCTTTTTTGTTTGACTGAGCAGAAGTCTGTGCCGCCTTGAATTCGCTCTGGTACTTGTACGGCGTGTTGTAAGTGTATTCGTATGCGTAGCCGTTCTCAACCATATACTTGTTAATGAATAACCCGTCCTCTCGATAAACATACGCAAGAAGTCGCTGGTACTTGTCTCGGTCTCCCTGCGACGGGTCTTTTTCAATACGAACCCTCTTTCCAGTTAGAAGCTCCTTTGCTTTGTCAGACGCTTCCTTACCGAAGCATTCGACTGTCGTCCGAGGGTCTACTGTCTCTGGCGTGTTGATACCGATAAGGCGAATAGTTTCAGTTGCTCCGTTCATACTTACGGAAACCGTGTCTCCGTCCACCACTTTTGTGATTGTGTAAAGTTCTGGGGCAGAGTTGTCTTGTACCGTGCTTGTCGCCACGGTCGCGGCAGTTGTTGTAGCAACAGCCGTAGTTATAGGTTGAGTAGTTTCCGTAGACGGCGTAGGGAGAGCAACAGCCAAGCCAACGAAGAGGACTATGATTCCTCCGACAATCCCTCCAATCCAGTAAAGAATCTGCATAGCCCAAATACTACTCTAGATAGAGGCAAGAACAACAACGTTGGTTTCTGGGCATTTTTTCGAGAAAAGTATCCGCCTCTTTATATGGCACAACACATGGCCTATTTTTTTATCCCTTTTTACAAACCAACCATCAATATCTTCATACCGCTAAACAGTACAGGCTTCCATTTGTGAGCCGACCTTTAGGATGGTGGGTTCACTAAAACGGTATTTTCGTAAAGCGTCGTAATGTTTTTTACCCAAAAAACTACCTGAATACTTTGATTTTGAGGCAGTAGACATGCCCCTGTAGTTTTTGCAGATGTTGTCGCTTGATACGCTCACTTGGTCTGGCGATAGAGTAGCCGTCATAGTGCTATTGAAACACGCTCCCGTGCGCGTGCGAAATTAAGGCCGTCATCCGCACAGATTGTCGCCCGTCGGTATGTTGCGTTGTTGCTTTGTAAGCCAAGAGGCATATATTCTTAGGTTATATATGGCTGTAGAAGAGAACCAAATCAACAGGTGGGCAAATCCGCCTAGCGAAACGGAGAATGAGAAGTGTGAGAACGCCGTGTCGCAGATTAGCGATGCTCTCAAGTCTCATTTTGGCGACAATATATATTTTGTCCGGCAAGGTTCGCACAGAAACAGAACGAATGTCAGACTTGATAGCGATATAGATATTGCCGTCGTACATGGGGGCTATCATTTTCCAGACACTACCTTTCTCACAGAAGCTGATAAGCGTCTCCATGATGCGTCCTTTGTTTCTGCGCGGTACCCTTTCAGTCAGTTCAAGAATGACGTGCATTCTGTGCTGACGAACAAATTCGGTCTGCTCGGAGTCGAGAGAAAAAATAAATGCATTCGCGTTGCTGGGAACTCATATCGCGTTAATGCAGATGTAGTACCCGCCTACGAACATACGCGGTATAGCTCCTACGGTGTGGTCAGTGCTAAGGGAGTCGAGTTTGTTGCGGACTCTGGTACTCGCGTTCACAGCTTCCCCAACCAACACTATGAAAACGGGGTAAAAAAGAATGATGCTACGAGCCGTGCTTACAAAGCGGTGGTACGCATTATGAAAAACATCAGGAATGAGTTTGTTGATAAGGGAAAAATGAAACTAGAAACGATGCCCTCCTTTTTCATTGAAAGTCTCGTTTGGAATGCGCCGCCCGACCGCTTCACTGGTGCAACATGGCGCGACGATGCGGAATCTGTTGCTTTGAAAATCTGGAGCGATATGCGGGATTCGGCTATCTCGGACAACTACGCTGAAGTGAGTGATTTGTTGTGGTTGTTTCGTGGCCACAACAGGACTCCAAAACAGGCAGAGGACTTTATGCTTCAAGTGTGGTCATATGTAAGAAAGTAGTCATATGAAAGATTTTATTGAAGGGCAGAAAGTTGAAATTCTCATTTCCGCACTGGAAGAAAGATATGAGGCACTCCGAGCTATTCGGGAACGAGTGCAAAGCGTTGGCATATGGGCACTTGGAATTCTATTTGCGGCAGGGGCATGGCTGATGCAGAGCGATGTGTCTCTATCGGCGTTTCAAAAGGAGCTTCTAGTCATCGCCGTTGCAGTTATGTATGTCGCACTAAGATATAACTACTTGGAAAATCTAAGTGTTGGCTTTAAGAGTCAGCAACGCGTGGCGGCTCGGTTAGAAAAGACATTGGGGCTTTTTACCCAAGGCGTTTTTGACGATGAAAAAGATTCCGTATATCCAGCCGAATGGGCTAACGCTGGGACGGAGAAGGGCGACGGTAAATTCTTCGGCACAACATATATGCTACTCCTTATAGGTACGATTTTCCTTATCGTTGCAATTCTTTTAAGTGGCAGTCATGTGTACCACTTCAGTCGTTTCTGGTATTGAATTTTGCAAGCCAACCACTCATAAGGTCGGTCTACAAAAGGAGTCTTCATGCGAGTTTGGTTAGTATAGTGTAAAGTTGCTTGGATGAAAAAGAAAAAACAGCCAGTTGTTGGAATCGGTGAGTGCCAGACGTGCAAGATGGTACGTCCAAATGTTGTGTCATACAGCCCAGATGAAATCAAGGGCATTTGCCTAAAGTGCATGGGCGCAACGCAGGGTTCCAGAGGCATAAAGGAGAAGTGATAAATTGCTCCGCAAACACCGTAATAGTATGGCTACAAAACGGATAGTTTTTGCGTGACAGCCATTGTGATGGCAGGTTCACAAAAACAAGAAAATATTTATATTTTTTGTTATTTTTTCTCTTCTAGAGGCATTTCCTCGAACCAGTTAGCCCTTATGTGGTGAGTATGCACCTCTCCTATTTCCATTGCATAGCGATGCCCTCGATGTACTTCTGCCTTTTGCGGGTCGTCTATGTATACCTTTACAACTCGACCCTCGAAGTCGCCTGAGCAGATTTCAAAGCACGCTTCAAACTCCTCTCCAACAGGCTCCCAAGCATAGAGTCGGACTTCAAGCACATCGTCCGTGCTAAGTTGTGGGTACTTTATTTCTGGTCCATCGTACAATCTTTTAATCACGCGTCGATTTTTCTTTTCTATGAGCTTGCGGCCTCTGCCCCCCGTACGTTTGCCCACCTTAGAAAGCTTGTCGGCGACCCTATTCCTTTTCTCCCTCTCATAGCTAATCGAAACCCTGCCCCCGACTGCCTGTGCGACCTTTAGTCTAGTTTTATCTATCTTGTCGAGCAGGTCTTTATCCTTTATGGGTTTGCCTTCGTGATTTTTCCAGCCGTTCCTCCGCCAGTCTCGGATACGGTACGGACTGGTCAGTTCCCCATCTGTGGCTCGCAGTCTATCGGTATAGATTTCAACAGCAGCGGCTTTTCTAAGCAGATTGGGATTTTGTTTTCCGAACGCGAGCAGTTCCTCCATCGCCTCAACAAGGCTAATCATTTCAAGACGATGAATGCCTTGTCCATCGTTCCGTAGAGATGTCGTAATTGCCTCCGTCTCAAACGAATCGGGAAATTCGATTATGAAACCATTGCCGCCAGTCTGGTTGCTGTCGTAGTCCATTGCGCCATCACAGTGGATTTGTATTGCGTAGGGGTTGGCCATCAGTGCAAGTTATAGCTCAAAATTCGATTTCTATGTAGTATCGAGGCATGAGTGAGCCAGAGATTCCTGATACTTTTCTGCAAAAGGCAGCGGAAATACTGCATTGGTTGTCAGGCTCGAAGATTGTTGATGCCTTCCTTGATTACGGAGAGAGGTGGAATGTAAGCCCACCCTATTCAGAGTACCCTTTAGGAGGCCTCACGAGTAAACGACAGGCAATCTACGAAAACCTGAGGGCGTTTTCGCCTTCGCAGCAGTTTCGTATTATCGAAGAATTGTGTGCACACCCCTCTTTTTCCCCATCGGCACCAAGTAAAAATGCACGCGCGACTCTAAAACAAGAGCTTCATTCAAAGTACGGTCAGTTCCATCTGGGAAATGATGCTAAACAATTTAACCCCCCTCTGATTAGTAAGTCGAAATACAGACATAATCGTGGGTTGGGCGAATGGGCATTAAATGGAATTTTTATAACATTATGGATACTCTCCCGGCCTTTCGTGTGGGCTTACCATTTCCTCTACTGGTTTGCATTGGCTGTCGCGAAGGAGACTGGCAATCGCATGGTGCAAATAGTCGGTGGGGCTATCGCGATTGCTGTTATTGCTTACATTTCTCAGTTTTTTCTACACTAGTGCCTACGGGACATCTGCCCTGCGTTTTTGTAGACCGACCTTTGCGAAGAGCACGCCGCGGTGCGCGAGTGTCGCTTCGCCGGGACGTATCCCCGAAGAGCCGCCGCCGATGAGCGCGGCGTACGAGGATGTGTGGTGCGG
>Ga0209542_10013065_pt1 | contig 14403 bp, 13 predicted proteins | sample RifCSPhighO2_01_FD_184028 | JGI IMG/M metagenome (GOLD analysis project Ga0209542, IMG submission 184028) | Soil microbial communities from Rifle, Colorado - Rifle CSP2_plank highO2_0.1 (SPAdes) (version 2) | ecosystem: Environmental > Terrestrial > Deep subsurface > Rock core/Sediment ...
CACTTTTATTATGCAGAAACTTGGCCGCGAGGCTTTCTCCAAATATTTTTGGAGTTTTGGTATTGGAGAAGAAACCGGCATTGATTTACCGAATGAATCGCCGGGCTTGGCGGAAAATCTTAATAGCTCGCGCGACCTGGAACATGCCACCGCTTCATTCGGTCAAGGTATTGCCTTAACGCCGATTATGACCGTCCGAGCACTCTCAACTTTAGCCAACGGCGGTTTTCTAATAACACCCCATCTCGTTAAAAAAATTAACTACACCACTGGCTTTTCCAAAAATATCACCAGTAGCGAAGAAAAAAAAGTTCTTAAAAGAGAAACCACGGAAGAAATCACCAGAATGCTGGTGGCCGTAGTTGACAAAGCGCTCTTAAACGGCCAAGTCAAACAAGAGCATTTTAGTATCGCCGCCAAAACCGGCACTGCCCAAATCGCCAACCCTGCCGGCGGCGGTTATTTTGAAGATAAATTTCTTCATTCGTTTTTCGGCTACTTTCCGGCTTATGAACCGAGATTTTTGGTTTTTCTTTATCTTTACCAACCGGTGGGCGTAAATTATGCCTCCCAAACTCTTACCCAACCGTTTATTGACATCACCAAATTTTTACTCAATTATTACAACATCCCGCCGGATCGATAGCGCACAATTTCACTAAACTAACTTTTTTAACTTGATGATAAAATCCTTTTTCAAAAAAATAATTGTGGGAATTCTCACCTTGGAGGCGAAAATCGCGCTAGCGCGTTTTAAACCGAAAATTGTCGCTATTACGGGCAGTGTCGGTAAAACCTCTGCTAAGGACGCGATTCACGCTGTTTTGGCTACCAAATTTTTCATCAGGAAAAGTGAAAAAAGTTTCAACAGTGAAATCGGCACGCCACTGACCATTCTGGGTTTGCCCAACGGCTGGAACAATCCGCTGGCTTGGCTGGTAATTCTAATCAGCGGCGCTTTAGTTTTGTTCCGACGAAAATATCCCGACTGGCTGATTTTGGAAATCGGCGCCGATCGACCGGGCGATATAAAAAAAATAGCTTCTTGGATAAAACCGGATATAGTGGTAATCACTCGTTTCGCCAAAATACCGGTTCATGTTGAATTTTTCGCTTCGCCGCACAAAGTGATTGAAGAAAAAATGAATTTGGCGCGAGCGCTCAAAGAAAACGGCGTTTTAATTTTAAATGGCGATGACGACGACATTTTGGAAACAAAAAACGAGATTCGCCGTCAAACAATTCTTTACGGATTTAATCAAAATGTTTCAATCAAAGCCTCCAACGAACAAATAATGTATACCGCCTCATCAGGGGTGCCAACCGGCATGACTTTCAAAGTTGATTGCGCCGGTTCCAACATACCAATAAAAATTTCCGGGGTTTTGGGCAAACAAATAATTTACGCCGCTTTGGCGGCATTGGCGACAGCTCATTCCCAAAACATAAACTTTTTGGAAGCGGCTGAAGCGTTGGAAAATCTAGCCACGCCGTCGGGCCGAATGAAAATTTTAAAAGGCGTAAAAAATTCGTTGATTATTGATGATACTTATAATTCCTCACCGGTGGCATTAGAAGAAGCTTTGCTAACTTTAAAAAATCTGTCTATCGATCGGCAAACCCATCCGCCGATGAAACGAATCGCCGTACTCGGCGATATGCTGGAACTGGGTAAACACTCGACTAATGAACACAAAAAGGCTGGTATTTTGGCTGGCGGCTTCGTTGATTTATTGATAACAGTTGGCAAACGTGCCGAGGGCTTTGCCGAAGGCGCGCTGAAAGCTGGTTTGCCACCGCAAAAAATAATTAAATCTGAAAACTCATGGGAAGCGGGGGAGTATCTTGACTCAATCGTTGCCGAGGGCGACATTCTTTTAGTAAAGGGTTCGCAAGGTATACGGATGGAACGGCTAGTGGAAAAAATTATGGCCGAGCCAGAAAACAAAGAAAAACTTTTGGTCCGGCAAGACAAGGAGTGGCAGAAAAGATAAATTTTGGTAATATAAAAAGATGGATGGTTAGCTGTTTTGGTAGGTCTTTGCGTTTTGAATAATAAGGGCGGTTAGCTGTTTTGGTAGGTCTTTGCGTTTTGAATAATAAGGGCGGTTAGCTGTTTTGGTAGGTCTTTGCGTTTTGAATAATAAGGGCGGTTAGCTCAGCTGGTAGAGCGCGTCGTTGACGTCGATGAGGTCAGAGGTTCGAATCCTCTACCGCCCATTTTTTAATCACTTTGTATTTAAAAAAAGATAAATATCTTCCAGCGCTTTGACGGCATCGCCAGCAGCGATATTGTTTTGATGATATAAGCCGTCAGTGCAATCACCAGCCGCCCAGATTCCGGTGATACTGGTTTTTTGATTACGCGGATCAATAACAATTTGTCCTTGTTTGTTTAATTCAATCAAATCTCTTACCAAAGCTGTTGCTGGTGCTATACCAATTTCCACGAAAATTCCGCCAACCGATAATTCTATCTTTTTGCCACTGGCGTCTTTATACACAATCGTTTCAGCAAATTTGTTTCCTTTGATTTCCAATAATGAAACTTTGGTAAAAGCTTTCATTTTAGGATTTTTTAACACTTTCTCCACCGTTACCGGATCGGCGCGAAATTTATCCATCATTTCCAATAAAGTTACCGAGGAGCAATAAGCGAGCAATTGGCTAGCGGTTTCAAAACCGGCATTACCACCACCGATCACCACCACATCTTGACCAGAAAAAAGCGGTCCATCGCAAGAAGCGCAATAAGTAATGCCTTTATTTTCAAATTCAACCGCACCGGGTATCGTAAGTTTACGCCGACCGCTACCGGTGGCCACCAAGATCGTTTTAGCCTCAAAGTTACTATCTTTGGTTTTGATTAAAAAACCAGTTTTTATTTTATCTATTTTTTCCACCCACTCACCGATTTTAATTTGTACTACTTGGCCGGCATAAACCTCCAAATGCTTTTTAAAATCTTCAGCCAACTTAGTTCCGGAAATAGAAACCGTGCCAATCCAATTTTGAATATCATCAGAAACCACGCTTTGGCCACCATAGTCTTTGGTAAGAAAAATAGTTTTAATTTGTTTGCGAGCGGCATAAACGCCGGCCGCCACCGCTGCCGGCCCCCCGCCGATGATTGCTAGGTCATAAATCATAGTTAATAGTTTACCATATCTTTCGCTGTAACATCAAAATTTTATCGACAAATGTAATAACCACAATACTTGGAGGCGAAGCCTCCAAGTCATCAGAGGAGGCTTCGCCTCACTGGAAATTTAAAAAGAGGCAATTTCTCGGAGAAAGACGGCGAGGATTAAGGAAACCGGCCGCAGGAGCCGGTTTCCGTTATCCGAAAAGGCGAGGGCGAGCGATTGTTTATTTCTTTCTTCGGAGAAACGCTGGAACAGCGCCCCAATCGTCATCTTCCTCAATTTTTGCCGGCTCAGATTTTTTATCTTCCGGTTTAGCAGCTAACGCCGGAGCAACTGTGGTAGAATCACCACCACCCATTAAAGCGTTATAAATTTTACCTTTTTTATTATCTCTCGCCCCACCGACTTCTGAACCGAATAAACTTTTGCGCGCCCCAGGCATTTCGGTAAAACCGGAAGCAATCACTGTTACTTTAATTTCACCTTTTTTGAGTTTATTATCGTAAATAGTACCAAAAATCACTTTGGCATTCGGATCAACGGACTCGGTAATTACCCGCGCCGCATCCTGAATTTCAAACATAGTCAAATCTTCACCACCGGCAATGGAAAAAAGAAGCCCTTTGGCGCCATTGATTGACACATCCAAAAGGGGAGAATTGATTGCCAATCGCGCCGCTTCTTCAGCCCGCTTTTCACCACTAGCCACCCCGATACCCATCAACGCCGAACCGGCATTTTCCAAAACAGAACGGATGTCGGCAAAATCAACGTTGATGACGCCGGGCGTTACAATCAAATCGGAAATACCTTCCACTGCTTGTCTCAAAACCTCATCACAAATCGCAAATGCTTGTTTGGCGGTGGTATTTTTGTCTACTGTGGCTAAAAGTCGGTCGTTAGGAATAACGATAATCGCGTCCACAGATTTACGTAATTCTTCCAAGCCCTGTTCGGCAACACGCATTCTCTGAATCCCTTCAAAAGAAAACGGTTTGGTTACCACTGCTACCGTCAGCGCGCCAATCTCTTTGGCGATTTTAGCGACAATCGGCGCGGCGCCGGTACAAGTGCCACCGCCCATACCGCCAGCGATAAAAACCATATCGGAGCCTTTAATCGCTTCCTGAACTTCTTCTCTCGTTTCTTCAACTGCTCGTTTGCCGAGCTCCGCGTTCATACCAGTACCCAAACCTTTGGTTAAATTTTTACCAATGTGAATTTTTCTCTTGGCCAAAGTATGATGTAAATCCTGCGCGTCGGTATTAACAGCGACAAATTCCACGCCCTTAACTTTGACGTTGACCATATGATTCAAGGCACCTTTACCGGAACCGCCGATACCTAGCACTTTTATTCTAGCAAATGTTTCCACTTCGGGAATGATTTGAGGCATAGTGTTTCAATCATACAAAAAGACGAATGAAAGGGAAGATTGACTAATTCTCAACCTTGTTCGCCAGTGTCCTCCGCCTCTGCAACTTTTTTGCCTCAAAAATCGACAGGGGGTATAATAAAAGGTAATGGAAGTTTTTGAAAAATTAATTGTCGATTTTCCGAAACAGTTCAATTTTGAGCCACAAGTAGAAAACGCCGAGAACTTGCCAAAATCGGAAAGTTTTGTTGTTGGTGGTATGGGTGGCTCGCATTTAGCGGCAGATTTAATCAAAGCCGCCGAACCAAGTTTGGATTTAATCATTCATAAAAATTACGGCTTGCCCGAATTGCCAACCAGAGAAAATTTAACGGAAAAATTATTTATCGCCATTTCTTACTCCGGCGACACCGAAGAAACTTTAGATTTTGCCGAACAAGCGCTAATGAAAAAATTCGCGCTGGCCGTAATCTCCAAGGGCGGAAAATTGATCGCTTTCGCCAAAAAAAATAATTTGCCCTATATTGTTTTACCCGAGGCTAATATGCCGCCACGAATGGCAACCGGTTTTATAATGACTGCACTATTGAGATTGATGAGACGAAAAAATGAAATCGCCGCGCTCCGAGCCGCCCGCTTCGTGGTCGAGCCAAGAAAAAAAATCGCTGATATCATTGGAAATAAAATTCCGCTTTTTTACGCTTCGGAACAAAATACAGCGATTGCTAATTTTTGGAAAATCATCATCAACGAAACCGGCAAAAGACCAGCTTTCGCCAATGTTTTTCCCGAACTCAATCACAATGAAATGGCTAGTTTTGCCGATGCTGATCGAATCGGTGATTTTGCTTTTATTTTTATTAAAGACACCAACGACCATCCAAGAATAATAAAGAGGATGTTAATCACCAAACAAATGTTTTCGGAACTCAGTGGTAATGTTTTGGAAATAAATTTAACCGGCCTCGGCCATTTTGAAAAAATCATCAATTCGGCGATTCTTGCCCATTGGACCGCCTATTTTATCGCTCAATCAAAGAAAGCGGATCCACTCGCTACCGCCATGATAGAGAAATTCAAAAATTTGATTTTGGAGTAATATAAATATTAAATCACGTGATATAATCTTCTTTATGATAAAAGGAGGTTTGTCTAATCGAAAAAATAGCTTTCTTATTTTTGCTTTTTTTGCTATCTTATTTTTTTGTCCTAACTATACCTTAGTTTTAGCTGATGAATTATCCTCAAGTTCATACACAATTCTCGAACCAGTAATTAAACCGTCATCTTTTTCGTCGTCAACGGGATTTCAATTGTGGAGTACTATTTCCGAAATAGCTCTGGGTACAAGCTCAATCACTTCTTTCCAGTTGGGTTCTGGTTTTTTGCGTTTTCCTTTTGCTTCCACCCCTACTGTCTCAGCCACTGCTGGCGACACCCAAGTGTCTCTTTCTTGGACTTCATCGGAAGGTTTTGGTGGCTGGACAGCTTCTGGTTACAACGTTGGCCAGGCCACAGTAGCTGGTGGACCATATAGTTACACATCAGTGGGTAATGTTACATCCTCAACTCGAACCGGTTTGACCAACGACACCACTTATTATTTTGTCATCATTGTAAAAGATGCTTTTGGCAACCCAATAGCAACTTCAACGGAAGTTTCCGCTCAACCAGCTTCATCAGGTGGAGGAGGGGGTGGAGGTGGAGGAGGAGGAGGAGGAGGGGGTGGAGGTGGAACTATTCCACCAACAGGAGAAACTGCTGTAATTTTTTCCGGCAGAGCTTATCCTTTAAGTAAAGTAAATTTTCTAAAAGATGGCCAATTGATATTAACCACAATCGCCGGACCCGATAGTAATTTTACCGCCACTGTAAAAGATTTATCAGCTGGCAATTACACTTTTTCGGTTTATGGTGAAGATAATGTTGGTCGGCATTCAAGTTATTTTACTTTTCCGATTTATATAACCGCTGGCGTCATCACCAAAATTAGTGGCATATTTATTGCGCCAACTATCGCTGTAGATAAAAGTGAAGTAAAGCGAGGTGATAATATAATTATATTTGGTCAAAGTGCTAACTCAGCGGAAGTAATCATTAGTATAAATTCTGAACAAGAGTTTTTTGAAAAAACACCCTCTGATCAAAACGGTATTTACCTTCATAATTTAGATAGTTCGATACTTGAACTCGGTAAACATTTAACCAAATCAAAAGCCTCCTTAAAAGGGGAGATAAGTTCATTTAGCAATACCGTGAGTTTTTTGGTTGGCAATAAAAATGTATTTATTGGTCTCGAAGAAAAACCAAAAAAATGTGACCTCAATGAAGATGGCCGCTGTAACTTAATTGACTTTTCTATTGCCGCTTACTGGTATAAACGTCCGCTCACGCCAGTCTTTATCATTCGAGAGAAAAAACATTTAAACGGCGACGGCAGAGTTGATTTGGTTGATTTTAGTATTATGGCCTATTATTGGACCGGTTAATCCTATAATAATGAAAACATTTTCCAAAATAACTTTAGGGATAATATTATTGGGTGTTTGGCTGGTACCAATGGTCTCTTCGGCCGCAAAAATATTTTTTGATGGACAAAAAAATATTTTTGCGGCTAACGAAGAATTTTTGCTGCAAGTTTTTCTGGACGCCCAAGGAGCAATCGTCAACGCTCTTGAAGGGGAAATTACAGTGCCGAGCGAATTATTAGAATTAAAAGAAATTAGAGATGGAAATTCTATGGTCAACTTCTGGATTGAAAAGCCCCACAGCATTAACCCGCAATCAATTGCTTTTTCCGGTATTACTATTGGTGGTTTAACTGGATCGAATAATTTTTTGTTCTCTTTGATTTTTCGGACAAAAAAAATTGGCAGCGACTCTCTTAAATTCGAAAATGGCTTAGCTTTGCAAAATGATGGAATTGGCACAAAAGTACCCCTCAAAAGTGAAGCTTTTGTTTTTTCAGTTTCCAACAAAGTAAAAGCCTCGGGATCAGAGTATTTAATAATAAATGATACCGAACCACCGAATTCTTTTCAACCATTTATTGGTAATGACCCAACTTTATTTACCGGAAAATATTTTTTAGTCTTCACTGCTCAAGATAAAGGTGGAGGTATTGACCATTATGAAGTACGCGAAGGTTTTTGGGATAGATATCAAAAAGCCGACAGCCCTTATCTGTTAGAAGATCAGTCATTAAAAAAAAGAATCTATATTAAAGCTATTGACAAATCTGGTAATGAAAGAATAGTAATTTTGGCACCATTAAAACCAGCCTGGTGGTATCAATATTTGATAATTATTGGTATAATTTTCCTCATAATTATCTCATTGCTTAAAAAATATGGCAAAAGTTTGTAAAATAATTCTATTTTTTCTATTAATAATAGGTCCGCTTTTTGTATCGGCCGCAACCTTATCAATTACACCTTCCAGCGGTACTTATGAAATCGGTGATATTATTACCATCCGGGCGATTGTTTCAGGTAATGTTTCTCTCAATGCTATTTCTAGCCGAGTTTTAATTTCTCCGACTTTTTTCACCATCCAATCTGTTTCTAAGGCCAGTTCCATAATTGATTTTTGGATAACCGAACCGGCAATAGACAGAACATCGGGCGTAATTAATTTTGAGGGTGTAGCTTTAAGCGGCTTTCAAGGCTCTTCGGGTATTATCGCCACCATAAAATTAAAGGCGGTGAAAATTGGTACCGGTAGAATATTATTTCAATCGGGTCAAATTTTAGCCAATGATGGAGAGGGAACTGATATTACAGGTAATTTATCTGGTGCTACTTTTACCATAATAGAGGCAACAAAAAAAATTCCCGAGGAAGAGCCAGTTGAAATTGAAACACCGCAACCCTTACCTAGTTTGAAGGCGCCAGAAATAATGTCCGGCACCAAATACGGTATACCCTCCATTATTGGCTCGTCAGATTATCCCGACGCTCAAGTGGTACTAACCTTTACCGCCCAAGATGGCACAAAAGTGTTTATAACCGGGAGCGCCAATGGTGATGGAAGTTTTAATTTAACAATACCTAATTCACTAAAACGTGGTCAGTACGGAGTAAATGCGGTCATGGTTAAAAAAGACAAAACCAGTAGTGAAAAATCTAATTTAATAATTATAAAAGTAGGTACTATTTTTTCTGATATCAGCCGAGAAATATTTTGGTTATTAATTTTACTTATCCTCACTGTCATATATTTGTTGGTTAGAACTTTTCAGCACTTTTCGAAAGATCGAACTAGCCGCAAACGCCTTAAACACGAAGTGCGCGAGGCTGAAGAAATTGCTCGTAAATCTTTTAATCTTTTGCGCGATGATATAGCTTATTATGGTAAAGAAAAATCACCAACTTCAAGACAGGCTATAGTGTCAGAAATTAAAAAAGATATTAATAATGCGGAAAAAGTCGTTGAAAAAGAAATCAAAGATATTGAATCAGTATGATTTTTAACAAGAGAAAAAATATATATTGGTTTTGGCTGATAATTTTACTGTTTGCTGGTTTTTCGGCAAATGCCCAAATTATAAATGTCGATGCCAATAAACTTCTGGTGCGATCGGAAGTGTCACTCTCACCTCGAAGTGGCAGTTTTGTTGAAGGTTCCACATTTCAGGTGCCTATTTTCTTAAATACGAAAGGCCGAAGTATCAACGGTATAGAAGTTAGGATTAATTTTGACAAAGACAAATTGTTAATTGTCAATCCTTCTGGCGGAACATCAATTATTGGCGTTTGGGTAGAACCACCCAGTTATGATAATTTTCTCGGCACTGCTAGTTATATCGGAGTTGTACCTAATGGCATTATCACCGAAGCTGGCTTAATCGGCACTATTACTTTTAAAGTCAAAGCTACCGGTCGAGCAGTTATATCTGTTAATTCTAATTCTAAAATTTTACTTAATGACGGATTGGGTTCCGCCACTATAGTTGATTTAGGTAGAGCCGAATACAATCTTTTGATCAAACCACCGGAAGGTGTTTTGATTTATTCAGAAACTCATCCATTTCAAACAAATTGGTACAACAACAATAACGCCATTCTTTCTTGGGATAAAGACCCGGGTGTCATGGGTTTCAGTTACATTTTAGATGATCAACCAAATACTATTCCAGACAACATTATTGATTCCGAAGAAACAACCAAAACTTATGAAAAACTTGACGACGGTTTATGGTATTTTCATATTAAAGCCAATAAAGCGGGCGCCTGGGGAACAACTGGTCATTTTCTATTAAAAATCGACACCGCCCCGCCAGCCAAATTTAGACCAGAAGTTAATTATTTGTTAGCTTCAACAATTTCTGTTGAACGAACTTTAGTATCTTTTTTCACTACTGATAATTTGTCAGGTATTGATCACTATGAAGTCGGTATCATTGATAAAGGTCAACCTCTGACCAAATCGCCTGTTTTTATCCAAACCGAGAGCCCTTTTCAAGTACCTTTAATTTCTGGTAACAAATTGCAAGTTATTGTTCGAGCAATTGATAAAGCCGGCAATGCTCGAGATGAATCGGTTGATGTGCGCGCGCCTTTAGTTATTTCAAAATTCATTGAGGATTATTTGGTTTATATTTTGCTTTTTATAATTCTTTTGGGAATAATAATGCTTTTGGTCCATTATCTATTCGGCCATCATATTATTCAATATATTCGGCGTATATTTAATGTAATTAAAACGGAGGAAAAAGAAAAAGCTGACAAAATATTATTGCCTGGTCCGAGTGAAGAACATAAACCTTAGATTAAAAAGGCAAAGTGTGGGTGAGTTTGTAGGAATCGGTATCAACGATTTTTTCCCAATCACTGGTATCCAAAAGAATTTCTTTGATAACTTTCAGATCACGATATTTCAAGTGGCCATTTTTCATGGCATATTCGTAAAGTTCTTTGGTAATCTTCACATCTTCAATACAATAATCAATAACTTTTTTAATTTCACCGGCTCGCCACCAGCGAACAGCTTCGATGCCTTCGCCAATTTTTTTGCGACCAAGCGTTGCCTCCGCCAAAGTGTCCAATTTAATCCGCCGGCCTAATACCTTTTTAACTTCTTTAAGCAAGTCCACACCGCGAATTTTTGAAAGGTCACCGGAATAATATTTATTCAGCAAAGGAATATCAAAATGATCGGAGTTAAAACCAATCAACAAATCAGTTTTTTCTAAAATCGGCCAAAGATTGGATAATTCTTTTTGGGTAAAACTTTTGTAGGAATCGTCAGCAGAATCGTAAAGACAAACCACCGCCAAATCCAAAGAAACCGGATCATTGTTGCCAGTGTCGGAAAAATAATTAGTGGTTTCAATGTCAAAAAAGATTTTGCGCATTAAATTCTTCCAGCTTCAAAGTTTTTTCTTCACCGGTTGCCAGCTTTTTTAATTTGAATTGGCCAGTTTTGAGTTCTTCTTCACCAACGCAAATAATATATGGGATTTGTTGACGAACGGCGATTTTGATTTGATCGCCAACTTTTTTTCCCGATAAATCAATAGCCACCCTCAAGCCAGCGGCACGCAAACTTTCAGTAATTTTTTCCAATTCACCAAAGTTCACACCAACATTGCAAAGATAAATTTCGGTGGTTGATTGCAAAACTGGCAAAAGTTTGTGAGTTTCTAAAAAATCACGTATTGTCACATCGCCCATACCAAAACCAACGGCGGGTATCGGTGCCTCATCAAAAATTTCCAACAAATTGTCATAACGGCCACCGCCAAAAAGCGAACGATTGTTTTCTGTTGAGGTGTCAAAAACCTCAAAAACTATTCCAGTGTAATAATCAAAGCCGCGTGCCAAAGTTTCGTCAAATCTAACATTGTTTATGCCATTTTCTTTCAGCCTTGCTAAAAGTTTTTTGATTTCTTCATCAGACTCAAAATGAATATCCGTAGGAATTGTTTCTCCTTTGTCTAATTTTCTAATAAAATCTCTAATTTGTTCTTCGGATAAATTTTTGTGAGCTAAACCAGCAGCAATAATTTTTCGGTTATTTACTCGAATTTCAAAGTCGTCATCTTTGGCACCAAAGTTTTTCAACAATTGATAAGCCAGAGAAATTATTTCCGTCTCGGCTTCAACGCCGGCCACGCCAAAAATATCGCAATTCAACTGCCAATGCTCGCGCAGACGGCCACGCTGAGGGCGTTCGTAACGGAAAACATTGGGAATGGCATACCAACGCAAAGGCAGAGCCAATTCGCGACGTTTGGCAGCAATCATCCGCGCTATCGTCGGCGTCATTTCCGGTCGCAAAGTAACTTCACGTTTGCCACGGTCGGTAAAAGTATAAGTTTGTTCATTAACTATTTCTTCACTGGTTTTACCACGATAAAGTTCGGCCGGTTCCAAAATTGACGCGCCATATTCCACATAGCCAAACGATTCGGAGGTTTTTTTCATTACCCCAAAAAGATAATTTTGGATCGCCAGCTCCGGCGGATAAAAATCCCGCACCCCTTTATATGGATCTTTAGAAAGCATAAGTATATTTTAACCCAACCGTGCTTTTTCACAATAGCCCTTGCTTTTATTTTTAATTCGTGTAAAGTATCGGGGTCGTTAGCATTTCTCTAGGGTAGGAAGTTTTTGACATCTTCTTAGCCAGGTGAGAAGGTCGTAGCGATATTTAGTAGATATCATTTTTGTCACATGGCTAAGAAGTTGTACGTAGGCAATTTGCCTTACACTACTACCAATGATAGTTTGCGGGACGTTTTCGCCCAAGTAGGTGCGGTTGTTTCCGCCAATGTCATCATCGATAAGATGAGCGGCCGCTCGCGCGGTTTTGGTTTCGTGGAAATGGAAGATGCCGATGCCGACAAGGCAATTGAAACCTTGAACGGCAAAGACATGGATGGTCGCAAACTCGTGGTAAACGAGGCCCGACCGCCAGTCGAAAGAGCGCCGAGACGGTAAACGATATTTAAACAAAAACCCCTCTGATTTTAGTCAGAGGGGTTTTTGTTTTCTCAAAATTCGTGGTAAATTTTACAATACGGGCGATTAGGTAAGTGGTATACCAGCGGTCTCCAAAACCGCATTCGGGGGTTCGATTCCTCCATCGCCCGCAATAGAATATTATGATAGAAATTGAAAAAAATTTTGATTTGAAATTAGGCGATAAAGAGCGAATTATTAAAAACGCCAAATTTATAAAACGCCGAGAATTTACCGATGTCTATTACGACACATCGGATTACAAATTAACAACTAATGATTTTTGGCTGCGTCAGCGCGATGACAAATGGGAATTAAAAGTGCCAATCAAAAATATTGCTATCCAAGATGGAGCAATTGATCGATATCACGAATTGGAAAAAGAAAAAGATATTGCCAAAAAATTAAAAAATTATTTTGATATTTCTTTTGATAAAGGATTGCGAGAAAAAATTCTCACGCCATTTGCTACTATTGTGACTAAACGAGAGACTTATCAAAAAAATGAATTCCATCTTGATTTTGATGAAATGGATTTTGGATTTTTGACTTTTGAAGCAGAACTTATGATCTCAGACGAAAGAGAGATAAATGACGCCGAACGCAAAATAAAAGAATTTGCGGAAAATTACGATATTGATCCAACAAAAGGGCGGGGAAAAGTGATTGAATATTTATTCCGAAAAAATCCTAATCATTATCAATCTTTAGTAAATGCTGGAGTAATTAGAAATTAATTTTATTTATGACCGAAACAGTTTTATATAGAAAATATCGACCGAAGAGTTTTAAGGAAGTATTGGGCCAAGACCACATTGTTAAAATTTTGGCCGAGTCGGTCAAATTGGGCCATTTGTCTCACGCTTATCTTTTTGCCGGTTCGCGTGGCACTGGCAAAACTTCGGTAGCACGGATTTTAGCCGAAGCAGTTGGGGTCAGTAAAAACGATATTTACGAAATTGATGCCGCTTCCAATCGTGGCATTGACGATGTTCGAGCCATCCGCGAAGGCGTCAATGCCTCGCCCTTTGAATCAAAATATAAAGTCTATATCGTGGACGAAGTCCACATGCTAACCAAAGATGCTTTTAACGCTCTACTCAAAACATTAGAAGAACCGCCAGCCCATGTGATTTTTATTTTGGCCACGACGGAAATGGAAAAATTACCAGAGACGGTGATATCACGTTGCCAAGTTTTTAAATTCAAAAAACCCAACCAGCTCGCTTTGAAAGAAATGGTCGCTAATGTTGCCAAAAAAGAAGGTTTTGTTTTAGAACCGGCGGCAGCTGAATTAATGGCTTTGCTCGGCGACGGTTCATTTCGGGACGCCTTAGGAATGCTTCAGAAAATTATCGGGGCTTCGACTGACCGTAAAATTACCGTCAATGAAGTGGCTGTCTCCGCCGGCGCGCCCAAGGTGGAATTGATCAATGAAGTGATAACGGCTTTGAACGAAAGCGACGTCAATAAAGGTATCAATGTGATCAGGCGCGCCGGCGAAGAAAACATTGATATGAAGATTTTTTTGAAATTACTTTTGGCAAAATTGCGTTTCGTTTTACTCCTTCGTCACGCGCCGGAAATGAAAAAAACGATTATTGAAGAAGTCTCGGAACAAGATTTAAATTTTCTCCAAAAAATCGCCACCGGCAAAGAATCAAAAATTTCTTCAACGACAATTTTAGAATTCCTGAAAATCGAAGAATTTTTGGGTGTCGCTATGGTAGCCTCCTTACCGTTGGAATTGGCAATCATCAAACTTTGCATCAAAGAAAAATAGATCAGCCCCATACACTTATTTTTTACTATAGGAAATTATAAGTGTAAACGTTATTTTAATGATTAAGATTAAAACAATTGTGTGTATGAAATCAGGAGGGGTGGGAGTTTTACCTACAGATACGCTTTATGGCTT
>Ga0209542_10013066_pt1 | contig 14402 bp, 17 predicted proteins | sample RifCSPhighO2_01_FD_184028 | JGI IMG/M metagenome (GOLD analysis project Ga0209542, IMG submission 184028) | Soil microbial communities from Rifle, Colorado - Rifle CSP2_plank highO2_0.1 (SPAdes) (version 2) | ecosystem: Environmental > Terrestrial > Deep subsurface > Rock core/Sediment ...
TGATTCCCCGCTTCTTATTTCCGCCAAGACGGGAATGGGTGTACAGGATCTGCTTGAAAATATCATTAAGCGCATTCCCGCTCCTAACGAAGCCGAAGGCGAAGTGGGGCCGGTCAGGGCCCTAATTTTCAACTCAAACTTTGACGTGCACCTGGGAGTCATTGCCTGGGTCAGAGTAGTTGACGGTCAAATCAGAACCGGCGATAAATTATTTTTGCTTGGTACTAAAAGCCCCGCGACTGCCCTGGAAGTCGGCGTTTTTTCCCCCGCCAAAACCCCCACCGGCAAGTTATCCTCGGGCGAGGTAGGTTACGTCGTCACCAACTTGCGCGACATCTCTCAAATCCAAACCGGTGACACCCTCTGCAACGACCTCACCGCAACTCCACTGCCGGGGTATCAACCGCTAAAACCAGTGGTTTTCGTCAGTTTTTACCCGACCGACGGGGGAGAAATAAACGCTTTTCGTACCGCCCTATCCAAACTTCGTCTTCAGGACAGTTCCTTTACTTATACTCCGGAATTTTCCCCAGCTTTGGGCAACGGCTTCCGCCTCGGTCTTCTCGGCCTTCTCCACGCCGATATTGTCCAGGAGCGCCTCGAACGCGAGTTCGGCCTGAACCTTATCGCCGCAGCCCCCTCCGTCTCATATCAAATTTTACTAACTAACCATGAACTAATAACTATCAACCAGCCGGCAGGCTTACCTGATCCTTCTTCAATCAAAGAAATCCGCGAGCCCATAATTCATGCTTCGTTATTCTTACCCCAATCGTACCTGGGCGCCGTCATGCAGCTTAGCCAGGACCACCGCGGCACTCTCATCGACATGTCATACTTGGGAAATTTAGTTCAGCTGCGCTATTCTCTTCCCTTAGCCGAGCTCATCCGCGGTTTCCACGACCAGCTCAAAAGCGTTTCCCAGGGCTTCGCGACCTTGGATTATGAACTGGCCGGTTACCTGGCCGCCGATCTGGTGAAGTTGGATATCTTGATCGCCTCAGATAAGGTCGATGCCCTCTCTCAAATCGTCCCCCGTTCCCAATCCCCGTATCTCGCCCGGGGTTTGGTCGAACGCTTAAAAGACCTCATTCCCCGCACCCAATTTGAAATTGCCATTCAGGCAGCCATCGGGGGTACAGTCTTAGCTCGCGCTGACGTCAAAGCCTTCAGAAAAGATGTCATCGCCAAGCTCTCCGGCGGCGACCAGACCAGAAAAGATAAATTACTGAAAAAACAAAAGAAAGGCAAATCCCGCATGAAACGCTTCGGCAAGGTCGATTTGCCTCAAGAGGCATTTCTTTCTATACTCAAAGTATGAAAAATATTGAACGGGCTATTTTAGTAGTTGCCGGAGTAATTACCTGTTTATACTCTTTACCCCTTTTCTTTTTGTCTCTTGTTACGATTCAATTCATGTACGAGGCACCCAGCTTGAAATTAAGCACGACCGTTTTATTTCTATGGGGACTCTTTTTCCTGGTGTATCCGATTTGGCAACTTCGCCAGAATAAACCGACAAAATGGTCAGAGTATCTTTTAGTTTTGATGGCTTTTTCTCCAATAATTCTCCTGATTCTTTATCTGGTGATTTACTACCTATTCAGTTGGGGTTAATTCCAAAAACTCCTGATTCAAAGTAAATGAACAAATTCTTCTTCGCTCATTCCGATCGCTCGTAAAATCCCTTTTCGGAGTGTGCCTTCTTTTAAAACTTTATGGTTTGGGACAATAATCATCTCGGTTTTTCCATCCCGTAACCGCCTCATTTTTATATGACTTCCTTTTTGAGAAATAACTGCAAAACCCGCCCTCTCAAATGCTTTAATCGCGTCTTTCACCCGAACACTGGCCAGCTTACCCATGAGCCACGGGCAAAGAAATAGAAATCGGCACAAAAAATTGCCGACTGATCCTTGTTGCCTGTCTTATATCTTCATCAGGAGCATCTTCCAGATATAATCCTATTGCCTCTTCTATGTTTCTCTTAGCCTCATCCAACGTCTCTCCCTGCGAAGCACACCCCGGCAATTCCGGTACCCACACCGAATACCCTCCCACCGGCTCTTCCTGAAACACCACATTATAATTTAAGATAGCCTGTTTCTTTCTGACCATGTCGTCATTATATCATTGGGAATTGAGGCTTGTGGTTTGTGGTTTGGTTACTGGAGTTAATTCCAAAAGTACTGCACTATTTGGGGTCATCGCAACCTGTTTTTGCCAAATAGCCGCTGTTGTCGCCACCTCTTCCTGCCGGCTCGTCCCCGCTAAAAACGTCTGTTTCAGAATAAAATTGTTATTCTTTAAATTCATAAAGCTCACCGGCACGACTTCGCTGTGCGCCCCCTTTGGATCATAGTTGGCCACCAGTATTTGGTACGTGCCGTCTTTCATGGCTCCAATTGCCCGCACCCACGTTCCCTCGCCGGAAACAGACAGCCTCTGTGCCCCCAAAGTCCCCAGCATTTTTAACGCTTCCCCTCGGGGTTTACCTAAGATTCCCCAACTCCCGTTCACGGCAAAGTTAAATCCCAGCTTGGCCTTGTACATGAGTTCTCTTTGTCCGGCAATCACATACACCGCTCCCTGGCTGGTATCGTTAATTCCCCCCGCCTGCGACTGCGGTCCCATTTCCGACACAATTTTTTCCACATTCGCAAAATACGGATGACTGTCCAGCCATCTGTCCACATTCGTCACGTCCTGCGCGTATTTATTTGTGTCCGGGTCGTACCGGTGCCAGGAAAAGAAATCCAGCCTCAAATTATTATCCAGAATAAAGGGGAAGAATTTATCCAGCCAGTTTCTGTATAGCCCCGTGGTTGCCGGCCCGCCCAGTTTAAACGGCTGTGTGTTTTGGGCGTCCCGCGCGCCGGCCGCGGCATATGAATACAGTTTTTTATAATCTTTCCTTCCCCCCATCGTCCATTTGCCGAACAGGTCCGGCTCGTTCCATACCTCATAATAAACTCCCGTCAACCCCCTCTCCCCGCTGTAGTGTTCAATTGTCTTTTGAACCACATCAGCCCACAGATTCCAGTCTTTCGGTTCGGACACCTCGTCCCCGCTGGCAATAGCGGAGGGCATATACGACAGCGAAAAAAACGGCGTGGCTCCCGCGGCCGTTATCTTGTCCACCAAGGCATCCAGTTCCGTCCAGTTGAATTTCAAATTGTTGTTCTCCGCCGCCACCACGTTAAATCCGTCATAGATATGGTCAATTCTGATATATTGCGGGCCCAGCTCCCTAATTTTTTCTGAATTCCCGTCCATAAAAGTTTTTAGATTTTCTCCTCCCTGGGCCAACGCCCGCCACGGTTGGGGCAGGGGACCGATCGGCCGTTCCACGTCCACGTTGATTGCCGCCAGCCTCCCCTCCGCTCCCGCCATCCATCTCTGCAGGTAATTCACCCCCCGTAACAATACCGGCAAAACCAGTGCCAGCGCCACCACCCCCGCCATACTCCACCAGTTATCCTCTTTTTTCCCCATCCCCAAATTGTACTTCCCTAAAGTGCTAAACTCAAATCACTTCATGCTTAAATTCATCTTCGACCATAAGTGGCAAATAGGTTTTTTGATAATCTGGCTCGTTTTAATGGTGCTGTCAAACTTTGTCAGCTTCCCCTCCACCTTTATTCCGGGCAAACTCAAAAACGCCATGTTTTTTATCAGCTTTTATTCGTTCATCATAGTCTCCTTAGGTTATATATTGATGAGAAGGCAGAAAACAGGCCACCTCCAACAATGGAGCAAGTTGGCCCAGGGACTAATTGCCACTCTTCTGATTTTAGTTCTTCTCGACTTTACTTTTCCCTCCTCATACGGAACAACTCCTCCATCGCCCGACCAAATTACTTCTCGATCTCTGGTCCCCCCAACTCCCATTCAATACGCCGCCTATGAACCTCCGCCCTTCCCTGGTACTTTCGCCTCGAGTGTCAAATATATTTTGCTGGCTACCAAATCTAATCAAGAGCTTATCAAATTTTATAAAATATCTGCCGGCTCGGAAAGTATAGTCTCTAAAAAATCACTTCGCCTCACTGACAAAACCGGATGGCCTGGATGCTCATCGTTTATGGGAACGTATTCTACTTGTAAAAATGCCGTTTGGTTTTCTGCCAATGGCCAAAAAGCAGTCATCCAAACTGAGAAGCAAAGCGGTCCACTTGAAGAACCCCCATATTGGACTGCCTGGTATTTAATGGATTTATCAACAGGCCAGTTGTCAGAAATATACCGCATCTATTCTGACCAGGATCCGGATTTTACTTTGGTCGAGTGGTTGTACGATCGTGGAGAAAACGTATTCATTCAAGCCAGAACCGACCTCTCAAATCAAAACCTCCGAAAATACTACCAGCTTAACATCGGCCAAAAAACTCTTTCCGAAATTCCTTCGGATCAGTACCCCGATCTTTTTCAAGATTACAGCTTAGATTATTTTTCTCTCACAGAAGACCAAAATCTTAACTATGTAATCGACGGCAAATCTCTCGTTATTCCCATCAAACTCTCGCATATTAGTGAAATATTAGGAGTAGAGGTTATTTTTTAAACGGAGGACTAACTATATCCATGGATACCGCACATAAACCAACTTATAAACGATGGCTAATTAGCCTTATTATTATCGTTGGCGTCGTAATTATCATCTCAGTTTTGAATTCTCACCAAAACCCAATTGCCTGCACTATTGTTGGCGGAAAATACGAAGCCTGTCCGACTGGTCCATGCATCCCGAGCGATACAGTGGTGTGTATATCCGACACAACACCTCCATGCAAGAATAATTGTTTCATACCCTGGCTGTCATTGCCTAAACAAATCCGCAACTTTTAATGCTCAAAAAAATATCATTAGTCTCAATAATTGTTATTGATAGTCGAGGAAAAGAAATTATTCGTCTCCCCGGCAGCGATCCCACTTGGAAACCACAATGAAGAGAATCACTCTAAGAAGACCTATTTTATTTACGTTTTTAGCTGTCGGATTGATAATCGGATTTTTTGTATTGCGATTTATTCTGTACCTGTTTAGTGAATTGGTTAAATCTGCTTATTTTAATCAGCAGCTCAAAAAGTCTAATTATTGTTCAGTGGCAACGGATTGCGAACTTATCCCATCATATATTTCTGGTTCATGCAGCGAGTTCGTGAACCGTTCAGAAGTTTACAAGATTATCGATCTCCACAAAAAACTTAATCTTTTAGTAAGTTTCACTACTTGCCTTCCCACCAAACCACAACCTGTATGCTCACGAAGTAAATGTAGTCCAAAAAGGCTCATTACTAAACAATTCAATCAATGAAAGAAATTTCTCAAAACCGTAAGCGCAAAATTGCCGAGCTAATTGGATTTCGAGGCCTTTTCATTTCAGTCGGTCTCGCTCTTGCATCATTTGCCCTAAGATTTCTGCCTTTAAAGAAAGACTCCGACCAAGCGGCGTTATTCCTATCTTTTCTCCCGATATTAATAGTGAGTCTTTGGTTCACAATGTCTGGATTTTGGGGATTAATAACCGGATTTATAGTTTCACCCGGCAGTTGGGGTTGGCTTTTTTCGCATGAAAAACCAAACTGGGCTAGCCGGGTGGGGGGAATACTTTATCTCGCCATAGGTCTATTTTTCATAGGATTCTTTATTCGATTGACCACATAGCTCCCCACTTGACATCCATTAGCACTCATGTTAAAAAACTGCTAACACGAAGTGTATACTAATGGATCTTACTACCCGCCAAAACCAGATTCTCAAGGCCCTCGTCGAAGAATACATCACAACCGCCGAACCGGTGGCCTCCGAACAGTTGGAACGCAAATATAATTTAGGTGTTTCTCCGGCCACTATCAGAAACGAAATGGCCACGCTGACGGACATGGGTCTTCTCAAACAGCCCCACACCTCTGCCGGCCGCGTCCCCACGCCCATGGCCCTGCGTTTCTATATCGACCATCTCATGCAGGAAAAACGCATGTCCCTGGCCGACGAAGTTTCCGCCAAGGAACAGGTCTGGGACTCCCGCCTCGATTTCGACAAGTTGCTGCGCCAAACCGCTTTGGCCCTGGCTGCCCGCACCAAGGCCCTGTCGATCGTCGCTACCGACACCGGCGATATCTATTACGCCGGAGCCTCCCACATCTTAACCATGCCGGAATTTTTTGACATCGACGTCACCCGCACCCTTCTGTCTCTGATGGACGAACAGCAACGCCTCCATCAGCTGTTCTTCAACCGCACCTATGGCCCCGACCCCATTCACATCATTTTCGGCCAGGAACTGGGCTGGCCGTATTTTGATCCCGTCGGCATGGCCTTTACCCACTTCAATTCCGGGTCCGGGGGCAAGGGCATTCTGGCCGTCGTCGGTCCGTGCCGCCTCAACTTCCCCTACGTCATTCCCACCCTCCGCTACTTCTCCACCCTCGTTAATGAACTGACTGCGAATTGGTAACATGCCGACTAAACTAAAAACTCTTGAAGAGAACTGGAAGCGGGCTCTTGCCGACTATCAAAATCTGGTCAAGCGGGTTGAGTCCGAGAAAAAGGACTTTATCCGTTTCGCCAACATGAACCTACTGGCCAAGCTCATTCCCGTCCTGGATATTTTGGATCTGGCCGCCAAACATTCTTCCGATTCCGGTATCAAGATGGCAGTCGCCCAGTTCCGTGAAGTTCTCTTTTCCGAGAACGTCCAGGAGATTTCTCCAAAAACTGGCGAGTCGTTTGATCATGAACTTCACGAGTGTCTTGAAACTTTGCCCGGAGAGCCGGATAATACTATAGTCGAACTTGTTACCTCTGGTTACAAAATCGATAAATTCGTTATCCGCCCGGCCAAGGTGAAAGTCTACAAAAATTAGCACTTGACAAGTAAGAGTGCCAATAGTATAAATTAAATCCTTATGGCAAAAATTATCGGCATCGACCTCGGTACAACTAACTCCTGTGTTGCCGTCATGGAAGGCGGCAATCCCAAGGTCATTCCAGCCGCCGACACCGGCAGAAATGTTACCCCCAGTATTGTCGAACCTGTCAAAAATCTGGTCGGCGATGTGGCCAAACGCCAAATGATCTTAAACCCCAAAAATACCATCTACAGCATCAAGCGCCTCATGGGTCGCAAATTCTCCGACCCCGAAGTCAAACGGACGATAGACATGGTTCCCTACAAGGTTGTTTCCGGGAAAGACAACATGGCCTGTGTCGAGGTCGACGGCAAGGTTTATACTCCCCAGGAAATTTCCGCCATGGTTTTGACTGCCATGAAAAAACACGCCGAAGCATATCTGGGCGGAACCGTTGACCGGGCAGTTATTACCGTCCCCGCCTATTTCGATGACTCCCAGCGCCAGGCAACCAAGCAAGCCGGCGAGATTGCCGGCCTCAAAGTTGAGCGCATCATCAACGAACCCACTGCCGCCGCCCTGGCCTATGGTTTGGATAAAAAGTCCGCTCATACCGTGGCCGTCTATGATCTGGGCGGAGGAACTTTTGATATTTCTGTTTTGGAACTGGGAGACGGCGTGTTCGAGGTTAAGGCCACCAACGGCGATACCCATTTGGGCGGGGATGATTTCGACGCGGTCATTGTGAACTGGATCGTGGACGAATTCAAAAAAGAGCACGGTGTGGATCTCAAAAAAGACTCCCAGGCACTCCAGAGAATCCGCGACGCCGCCGAAAAAGCCAAGATCGAACTTTCTTCAACGTCCGTTGTGGAAATCAGCCAGCCCTACATCACTCAACAAAATGGTTCTCCCCTCCACCTCACTTTAAAGCTCACCCGGGCCAAGCTCGAATCGATCGTCGACGATCTTATCCAAAAAACCATTGCTCCCGTCAAAGCCTGCCTTAAAGACGCCAAAAAAGACACCAAAGATATCGACGAGGTCGTTATGGTCGGCGGTATGACCCGCATGCCCAAAGTCATTGAAGTGGTCAAAAAATATTTCGGCAAAGAACCCAATAGAAGCGTCAATCCCGATGAAGTCGTGGCCGTAGGCGCTGCCATCCAGGGCGGAGTTTTAACCGGCGATGTCAAAGACGTCGTTCTTTTGGATGTCACTCCCCTTACTCTCGGCTTGGAAACTCTTGGTTCAGTAGCCACTCCGCTTATCGAACGCAATACCACTATCCCCACCTCTAAGTCCCAGATTTTCTCGACAGCCGCCGATACTCAAACCTCCGTGGAAATCCATGTCCTCCAGGGCGAGCGCCCCATGGCTAATGACAACAAAACTTTGGGCCGGTTTATCTTGGACGGCATTCCCCCCGCCCCCCGCGGTATTCCCCAGATCGAGGTCACTTTTGATATTGACGCTTCCGGCATCTTAAAAGTTTCCGCCAAAGACAAAGCTACGAGCAAGACCCAGCACATCACCATCACCAACTCGACCAACCTGGATGAAAAAGAGGTTGAGCGTATGCGTAAAGAAGCAGAAATGCACGCCGCCGAAGACTCCGAGAAAAAAGCCAAAATAGAGGCTAGAAATCAAGCTGACTCTTTAATCTTTACTGCAGAAAAAACTCTCAAAGAAGCAACTAAGGCACCAGACGATCTTAAAAAACCAGTTGAAGAGAAAATCCAAGCTCTCAAAGATATTTTAGAAGCCGGAACCAAAGAAGACCTCGAAGCCAAAACCAAAGATCTCATGGACTCACTGCAGGCCCTCGGCGCCAGCATGTACAGCGCCCCTACCGAAGCTCCGCAGAGCGAAGGGGGGTCAACAGCGGATCAGCCCGCCGACAAGAAACCCGAAGAAGGCGAAGTGGTAAACTAAACTACAATGTTGACCGATTGGATTAAAGAAAGAGCAAAAATTAGTCCCCAGACAGAAAAAATAGCCGAATATGGAGCCATCGCCCTTATCTTCCTCGCTCACGCCCTACCCCTAAACTTATTCGATGACTACAGGGGACTAATTGGCTTTGGAGTTGTTGTAGCCGCTGACGTCGCACTTGTTCTTCACAAAATATCCGTAAGGCGCGCTTCTCATGTCTCGGTGGTTAACTAGACCACCTAGCAAAAATGCCGGCGGGGAGGATTCGGCCTTTGGAGGTTTCCTTTAAACCCAGCTCCCCAAACTCCACTTCTTTTTCCATGACACCGGAAAGTAAATTTCCCAATGCCACGCTGGATAAATCCGCCGTGTAGGCGTTGATTAAAAAGAATTGCGGAGTAGGAGACAACAACTCTTTGCATTCCCACGCCAGCTTCGAAATATCATCTTCAAATTTCCACACCTCGCCGGACGCTCCTCTTCCGAACCTCGGCGGATCCATAATTATTCCGTCGTATTTTGTTCCGCGTTTGATCTCTCTTTTCACAAATTTTACCGCGTCATCCTGAATCCACCGGACATTGGTAATTCCGGACAATCGGGCGTTCTCCCCAGCCCAAGTCATAGCTGGTTTGGAAGCATCTACATGAGTCACCTGCGCCCCCGCCAGCGCCGCGGCCATAGTAGCTCCTCCGGTGTAAGCAAATAAATTTAAAACGCTTTTTGCATGCTGTTGTCCTAACCAGTTCCAGTTAACGGCTTGTTCCGGAAACACTCCCGTGTGTCCGAAAATAGTTTGTTTCAACTTGAATTTCAAATCTTTATAACTTATTACCTGCTCTGCTAAATCGCCCTGGTTTTCCCACATGCTTGGATTTCCCTTTCTCCAAATTACCCGCGGTTCCCGCCTGGAAACTATCGAGCTCCCCCACTTTTCCAATTTCATTCCGTCTCCGGTATCCAGAAGCTCGTAATCTCTCCACCCGTCCGGGCACACCATCATACTCTTCTTCTTTTCGAAGCTCTCGGTCCGTTATGCGGCAGGGGAGTAACGTCAGCGATCAACTTCATCCTCATCCCCGCGGCCTTAATCGCCCGCAGTGCCGCTTCCCGTCCCGCCCCCGGCCCCTTCAAAAACACCTCCACCTCTTTGATTCCCGCCGCCTGGGCTTTTCGGATCGTCGCCTCGACAGCAGTTGTGGCCGCAAACGGTGTCGCCCTTCTGGCTCCCTTAAATCCGGCCGCCCCCGCCGACCCCCAAGCCACTGTATTTCCGCCCGTATCCGTGACAGTCACCAGGGTATTGTTAAAAGTCGCCGTGATATAAACTTTTCCGTCCATGGTTTATTTTTTATCCTCCTTTTTAGCGGCATCGGTCTTAGCCATCGCCTCTTTCTTCAGGGCGCCGATCGTCACTCTCTTGCCTCTCTTCGTCCGGGCGTTCGTCCTCGTTCTTTGTCCGCGCGCCGGCAGTCCTTTGGCATGCCGCATGCCCCGGTAACTGCCGATCTCCCGCAGCCTGGCGATGTTTTGCCGCACTTCCTTCCGGAGGTCCCCCTCCACTTTCAGCGTCTCCACAATCTTTTGCAGCCTGGCTACTTCTTCCGCCGTTAGCTCCGAAGTTCTCTTTCCCGGATCCACCTTGGCCTGTTCCAAAACCGGTTTGACGTTCAGCCTCCCCACCCCGTAAATATACGTCAGGGCGATATCGATGCGTTTTTTATCCGGAATTTCCACTCCCGCAATTCTTGGCATACTTTATCCTTGTCTCTGCTTGTGCTTCGGATTGGTGCAGATCACAAATAACGTTCCCTTTCGCTTAATAATCTTGCAGTTCCTGCACCTTGGTCTGACTGACGCTTGTACTTTCACGGATTATTTTATTTTGTAAGTAATTCTCCCTTTTGTGGGATCAATCGAGGAAATATCGCACTTCACCTTGTCTCCCGGCAGCAGCCGTACCCAGTTGATGCGCATCTTTCCGGACAGGGTGCACAGCACCAGTTTGTCCACCACTTCCGCTTGCTGGGCCTGGGTGATTTTCACCCGGAAAATAGTGTTCGGCAGGTTCTCCACTACGATCCCGGAGGCTTCAAAAACGGAAGAATTGCTCATCTGCTTTGGGTTAAGACTTGCGGGCCGGACTTAGTCACGGCGACTGTCTCCTCAAATAGCCCTGATATTTTACCATCGGCGGTGGCTATTGTCCAACCGTCATCGTTTTTGTACGCCACTTCAAAATCCCCTTCGTTGTACATGATCTCAATCGCCAACACCATCCCCGGGACAATCTTAGGTGAATGCTCGTATTTACCCACCGTAAAGCAGGGGATAGCAGGTTCCTCATGTAGGAATTTCCCGATCCCGTGCCCGGTCAGCGCCCGCACCGCGCTGTACCCCGCTGCCTCCACCGTCTGCTGCATAGCTCGGGAAATATCGGCAATCCTCTTGCCCGGCCTGGCCTGGGCAATCGCCAGCTGCAGCCCGTCTCTCCCAATCTGCAAAAACTTCTTATATCTATCATCTCCAATCGTCACCGAGGTATCGGTGTGATATCCCTTGTAATACAGTCCCAAGTCAATCCCGACTTTGTCACCAGCCTTAATTTTATACGCTCCCGGCATTCCGTGAACTACCGTGTCGTTGATATTAATGCACGTCGCATGGTGGTATCCCCGCACCATCTTAAAAGACGCTTGCCCGCCGGCTTTTGCAATCAGATCGTCCACCAGTTTATCCAGTTGTGCTGTCGTCATTCCGGCTTTGACCGCTTTAGCCGCTTCATCCCTAATCCTCGCCAATTTCTTTCCTCCCTCCGTCATTATTTCAATCTCCTTCGGGGTCTTAACCGTCATTTTGTCCATACCTTACTTCACCAACCAATTAACAACCTTTTCCGTCATCCCTTCAATATTCCCATCAAACCCGTGATCAGCGTTCTCGACAATTTCGTAATTAAATAAATCCGGTCTTGTTGTCTGTTTCTTCAATAATTCCGCTATTCGGGGCACATCTCCCCAGCAATATTCGTCGTTGGCTCCATAGATAACCAAAGTTGGCTTGTTTATAGTTTTGTATTCTCTGAATAACTCCTTTTTCGTCAGCTTTAAGTTGTTCAAGTACTCGTTAAACGGGAACGTATTGTAGTCGCCATCGGGATTAATAGTGTCGTAAAGGGACTGGTACGAAATCAAATAATCTACCAGATATTTCGGAACTAACTTTCTCCCGTTTCCCCGTGCGATTTCCTTTTTGGCCATTTCTAAAGCCTTATTAAATTTTTTGGTGCCCATCATTTGGTAATAAATTCCCGAATCGTCTCCTCCTCCGGCCAATATGTACTTTGCAATCCTGTTTTCTGGCTTATAAAAGTTATATACGCAAATTTTATTGGCTCCGGTTGAATGTCCGATCAAATAAAATTCCCGGTATCCCTGCGATTCCAAATAATCAATCGCTCCGTCGATGTCTTGGATACAATCCTTAATTAACTCATATGCGGTCCCGATTTTTACATCATCCTCTTTGACTTCTTTAATAATCTTCAATTTTTTGATGTAATGCGCCCCGCGATTGTTGAACGGAAAATAAGATATCCCCTTGGCATTCAATTCGCGCGCCATTAAATTGACCTTCGGTACCGAATAAAACACCGAAGAACTTCCATTCCCATGTAACATGATCAGAACCTTATCAGCCTTTCGTTCCGGCTCAAACAACAAACCCGGTAAAAACAAATTATCTGCTGTCTTAAACTCAACAAGTCTCGTCATTGGCCTAGTTTTTGAACAATTTCATCGTTAATAATGTCAATAGGCCGCTCTCCGTTTACTTCCATCAAAATATTTTCCTGCCTGGCTTTCTCCAAAATCGGCTTTGTTCTCTCATTGAATAACTCCAATCTTCTTTTGATCGCCCCTGGCTGATCATCTTCTCTTTGCCCCAGCCTTCCACCGCATTTATCGCATATCTCCGGGTTTTTAGGGGGGTTCGTTACCAAATTAAAAATCTCCCCGCACTTCTCGCACGTTCTTCGCGCCGACAGCCTTCTTATCGACTCTTCCGGTGAAATAAATAAATAAACTACCCAATCTATCTTTTTCCCGAACTTTCGCAGCATGTCTTCCAGGTATTCGTATTGTTCCAATGATCTGGGATACCCGTCAAACAACCACCCTTTTTCTTTGTCCTGCTTGTTTATATGGTCCCAGGCGATCAATCTCACATATTCATCCGGAACCAGTTCCCCCTTATCAATCATTTCTTTAACTATCTTCGCGTATTGGTTATCGGATTCGGCAATGCTCCGCAGTATCTTCCCCATCTCCACATAGTTCAACCCATACTTTTGCACAAGTAGCTCCGCCTGTGTTCCTTTTCCGCTCCCCTGTGGTCCCAGGAGGATCAAATTCATACTTTCAAAAACCCGTCGTAACTTCGCACCAGCAGTTGGGATTGCAGGGACTTGGTGGTCTCCAGAACGACGGATACCACAATCAATATTCCGGTTCCGCCTATAGACAGTGTCGGGATATTAAATGCCGACTGGGCGACGTTTGGCAGCACCGCGATCAGACCCAAAAACACCGCCCCGACGAGAGTTATCCGGTTGAGTATCCCGTTGAGGTAAGCCGCCGTCGCCGACCCCGGCCGGATACCCGGAATAAACCCGCCGTATTTTTTCAGGTCCTCGGCAATTTTATTCGGGTCAAATACCACCGCCGTATAAAAATACGTAAACCCGATTACCAGGGCGAAATACACTGCGCTGTACACCCAGCCCGACGGATCCATAATCGCCACTATTTGTTTGGCCGCGTTAGCCACCGCGGGATTCGGCAACCCTTCCAAAAACTTTCCCGCCATCGATGGCAGAAGTACCAGTGATACGGCGAAAATTATCGGAATCACCCCCGCCTGATTAACCCGCAAGGGCAGGTGAGTCGTCTGCCCGCCGTACTCCCGCCCGCCCCTGATCCTCCTGGCATATTGCACCGGGATGTTTCTTGAAGCCTCGTTCACAAATACCACTGCCGCTACCACCGCCAACCCGACTATCACAAAAATCAATAAGTTTCCAATATTTAGCGTCTCCAAAGTCACCGCCGTTTGCGATAGTACCACCGGCAGCCGTCCCACGATCCCGGCAAAAATCATCAGCGATATCCCGTTGCCTAGTCCGTACTCTGTAATTAATTCTCCCAGCCATACCGTAATTATCGTCCCGGCCGTCATCGTCACCAAAAGGGCGATCATGTCCACCGGTCCCAGAGTTCCAATCACCCGCTGGTTATGCAGCAAAAAATACATGCCGATCCCCTGCAAGATGGCAATGGGCACCGTCAGCAGCCTGGTGTACTGGTTAATCAGTTCCCGTCCGTACTCTCCCTCTTTTTGCATTTCCTCCAGTTTGGGATAAACCACGGTCAGCAGTTGCATGATAATCGACGCGTTGATGTACGGTCCCAGCCCCAGCGCCACCAGGGAAAAATTAGCCAATGTTCCGCCGGAAAAGATATCTAATAAACCCAATATCTGGCTCCCGGAAAAAAGCTGCTTCAGCGCCACCCGGTCCACCCCGGCTACCGGCAAATGTGCCAGAAACCGGTAAAG
>Ga0209542_10013067_pt1 | contig 14399 bp, 8 predicted proteins | sample RifCSPhighO2_01_FD_184028 | JGI IMG/M metagenome (GOLD analysis project Ga0209542, IMG submission 184028) | Soil microbial communities from Rifle, Colorado - Rifle CSP2_plank highO2_0.1 (SPAdes) (version 2) | ecosystem: Environmental > Terrestrial > Deep subsurface > Rock core/Sediment ...
ACATTTCTATATAACCACACTCCCTTCTCCATTTAATGGAGAAGGGTCGGGGATGAGGTGTAAAACGGAATCTTTTTGTATATAAAAAAACCCTCCTGTTTTCACAAAAGGGCTTCAAAACAATTTTCACAAACGCGTATTAATGTATTATAACTTTTTTAACACCCAGGATCTCTTGATTTGTATTTTTGTAAACAAAAGTCAGTATTTGTGTTTTAGGTAACATTGAATAAAATTCAGAATCATATTCGTATGTTCCCAATAAGCGACCCAACATGTCATTTACATCAACAAATTTAATTTGATTAAGAATTTTCATTTCTTCTTCAAATCCCAAACCATTTTTGATCTGAAACTTGTACAGGTTTGATTTCGGATAGCCTCCTTTTGCAAGCTCGCCAGTAAGTCTAATCCAATATGTCCCTTTTTCAAGTTCAATATCAGTTAGTACACTACCAGATTGGTTAGCTGATCCTTCAGAGATCTGGGTCACCTTTACAGGTGTTGTCTCATTTGAATCTGAATAGATTTTCGCATCAACCCTTGTAAAAAGGTTGTCGCTACTCGTCTGCCAATTCCATGCAAGTGTTGCCTTACCGGAACCAATATATACGGTCCCTATAATTATCTTCGATTCAACTGGAGCTGAAAGTGTTCTGCTGTTCCAAATCAGTTTTACTACCCCTTTTGAATTTATAGCAATTATTGTATCTGATATAGCCGTGTTAGGCGTCAGATTTTTCATTGTATATTCAAGTATCTCAGCCTTCAAAGACTGAAGAGTGTCTGATCCAACAGCATGATTAACGGCAGTTTTAATGTTGAAAGTTGTTATTTTCACTTTCACCTTCACTTGCGTAGTTTCAGGTGTAAGTTCAATAACTTCTACTATTGCTTTTGTTGCAACGAGTGTTGTCACAAAAGAAATAGTAGTGTCTCGAGAATTTTTACTGTTAGAAGGTGTCATCCGTAGATAAACCTTTTTATTTGCAAAAAGTCCCGTTAACGAATCCACAACATTAGATTGTTTGCCAGTAAAAATACTGGAACCAGCCGGGAAGAAGTTAATTGAATCATAACTATACTTTTTTGTAATAGTCATTTTTTCAATAGTGTTGCCACTAAAGAGATTCATATAGATGTAGCACCCACTTTCGTGTGGTATTGTTTGGATGATATTCATCCAACAATTGGATACCGGCTCCAAAGTTGTACCATAATCTGTGATAGATACGACTGAATCGTTTCGGTTTAAGGAAACTGTCCATATCCGAATAAAATATCCGGCAGGTGCTGGAGCTAAGCCCATTGCTTCCGTTAAAGTATCTGAATAACTGGTGATAGTATCACTCATTCTTACCCAGAAAACTTGTGGATTAAGAAACGCAGCTGTTGCTGCAATTTCAATACGACTCCAAACGGTATCTCGTGTATCCGTGTTTACTTGGTATTTAACTACCAATCCACCGACAATAGGAGTTACCAGATTTAAATCTGGCTTCTGTGTTCCGGCTTTTTTCTTCAGTTGGTAAAGAAGTTCTTGGGCATAATCCCGGTCTTCTTTAAACTCCTGAAGAAATTGTGCTTCAAAAACCTCCTGTGACCGCATTCCGAACTTCAATTTTGTGTCGAATTTGTAAGGGGTTTGTGCTGTTGCGTTTGTGTTGTTAAATAACATCAGCAGGGAAAGGAATAATCCACATCCTACTGTAAAGTTTTTAAGTTTTTTCATTTTTTTGAATTTTTGTGTCTTTTTTAGTTTGACCTATACTTTAGCATGTTTGGGAGTAAAAGTCAACAGCAGATTCAACATAGGGCTTGACAAATGATTACAATTTGATATAATGGCCATATATGAAGAAATTAACCACAATTTTAATCGCTTTGGCATTTTTTGCCTTTGGAAACATAGCTTTAGCCGCAAAGCCGTATGTTAACTTGCATCCCGCAACTAATATAACTGCAAGCTCGGCAACTTTATCATTATCATACACCAGTGATTCTGCTATTAGTGCAATCATGTTTAATTACAGTACTGATGCAAGTTTTGGTAGTAATTCACAAATAGTTTCTACTACATCTCAAAGTATTAGTATTACTGGGCTTACTTCTGCTAAAAGATATTACTATCGTGCAACTGTCACTAATAATGATGGTTCAACTGTTGACCCTGTTTCCGGTTATTATTATTTTGATACTCTCGGTGGATCCAGTACTCAAACTCCTTATTCAGAAACTTTGGGTGAAGAATCTGTAACTACAGCTTCAATGACTTTGACTGGCCGTGTGAATACATACGGGGCTGTTGGTACTGCATACTACAAACTTTACAATTCAAATTGTACAAGTCTTATTACAACAACTGGTTCAACTTCTTTAACAGCTACAACTGGTAGTCAATATGTTCGTAACAGTGTATCTGGGCTTTCAGCTGGTGTATCTTACTGTGCCGAACTTATTGCAAATATAAATGGAGTAAATTATCCAGGTGGAAAAGTAATTGTTAAAACCTATCCTGGTTCAACAATTCCACCAACTTCAACTTGTGTCATAAATAGTTTTTATTCTGATGCATCATCGGTTTATACAGGAGAAAGTACAACACTTCGTTGGTCTACTACTGGTTGTGTTAGTGCAATGATTACTCCAGGTGGTACTGTTAGTGTAGATGGTTCAAAAGTTATTTATCCAACATCAACAACAAGTTATACATTAGATGCTTGGGGTAGTGGTACTTATTTTGATTATGATAAACAAAAAACAATTTCTGTTGGTGTTTTACCAAAAGAAAATAATAATACAAAACCAGATTGTTATTATAATAGTACATGTTACTGGAATGGAAGTTCTTGGGTAACATATCCTGTTAATCCTACACCTACAAATCCATCATGTTATTATAATTCAACTTGTTATTGGAATGGTACAACTTGGGTTTATTATTCTGTTAATCCTACACCAAACCCTAATCCAAATCCTACATATCCTTCATGTTATTACAATAGTACATGTTATTATAATGGTACAAATTGGGTTTATAAAAATAATACAGTTTTAGATAATTATTCTTATAATCCGCATACTCCATATACTGGTGGTCCAAATTATGTTTATAAAACATTACCTGGTGAAGTAAAAACAGTTTATATTGACCAGCAAGTTCAAGGTGAGCCGATTAATCAAGTTGTCACACAACCTATTGATTATACTTATTATAACAATGGTTATAATAGTGATATTATGAATCGTTACCCAAATGCAAATTATGAGAATAATAATTTAAATAATCGTGTATTGTTAACAGGTGCAGCTGGAAATACAGGACGAATTACATTACTTGGTTTACTGATCGCACTTATTATAATTGGAATTATTGTTTACTTTGTAAAAGCGAGGGAAAGAAGGGAATTACATTAAAAGTTTATAAAGTAGAAAGTTGAAAGTTATAAAGTAGCTACTTTTAACATTTAACTTTATAACTAGATACAGAGAAAGCCTCTTATTATAAGAGGCTTTCTCTGTATCTTTGCCGGCTGCTAGCGGGTGAGGACCCCAACACAAATGCCTATGTGAGTTCAGCCGCCAGCAGGCGACATACATATAGAAATACTATTAAGTATATCTTGTATTTAGTATAAAGCTCGAGAGATAAATAAGCAAGACCCACTATTGCTAGTGGGTCTTGCGTTGTGCATTCTATAAGCCGGATTCTGTTCTCTATAAATAGAGTGATAATTATTAATCTTGTTTTAATATTACTATTAAAATCTTTGCGACACTTCTACATAAAGTAGACACGGCCTTGCATTCTCGTATAGATTTAGCCGTTTCACTCCAACTAAATGGATTCGTCTCTGTTCGCACTACTATGCTTACACATGATGGGTATTACCCACTACGATTGTCTTATTAAAAATAAGACTAAATGCCCGGACTTTCCTCACTCCCTTTCAGGTCGCGCAATTATCCGAATACACTACTTATTTATAATATACTTTTATATTTTTGGCAAGTCCTGAAATCATTCTTTCCCCAGCATTCATTTCTATGGCAAAACTTGCAGGGGATTGCGGATAAAATATTCTTGGGTATGAGCTTGGATCAGCATCATCTATAAATGAAATTACAAACATATTTTCATCAAGAAATACTATATCTAATGGATAATTCATATCTTTCATCCAAAATCCATAATTTCCGGGAGCTCCTAAATCAAATAATACGACAGTATTTATATCTAAAGATTTTGTATATGACAAACCTAGTCTTCTTTCTTCTAAATCTTTTGCAATTAAAACATTATATATTTTATTTGGAGTATAGATTTTTTTAACTTTTTCTTTTAAAAGATCATTTTTAAAAAAATAAAATAAAAACCCTAAAATTAGTGCTAAAAATACAAAAATTATAATCTTTTTCATATAACTATTGTATCATAATGTTAATTTTCTGCCTATGTATTAGCATACTAGTGTACAAGTACATATTATATTTTTTAACAAAACAAGTTATCCACAGGGTAATACATATTTTACTTGCATAGAATATTTTTTTGCGAGAAAATGTATATAGTGATGCGGACTTAAATTATTTTTTAAAATTAATGGTCGAGACCGCACAAATCACGTTAGTAGAATTACTTTACGATACTCATTATGCCAGCAAAAAAGAAGGCTAAAAAAGCTGCTCCAAAAAAGAAGGTAGCTGCAAAAAGAAAAGCTGCTCCAAAAAAGAAGGTAGCTGCAAAGAAAAGAAAATAATATTTCTTTCTTTAATAAAACCTCCTCTCTATCGGGGGGTTTTTATTTTTTAATTTCACCTCACCCCTGACCCCTCTCCACGAAGTGGAGAGGGGAATGTTGTAGCTTTATACTATAAGTTTATATTAAATATAATATCTATTACTTTATACATTTCTATATAACCACACTCCCTTCTCCATTTAATGGAGAAGGGTCGGGGATGAGGTGTGACTGAAAAAACATTTTTACAAAGTTACCCCGATATGCTATAGTCTGGCTATGTCATTTTTATCATCTATTTTCCCAAATGAAAGCACACGCTTTATAAAGTCTGTTTCAATATTAGTAAATCAAATCAATGCTTTAGAAGAAAGCATTAGTAAACTTACTGATCTTGATTTAGCTCAACAAACAAATATTTTAAAGGCACGACTTGAAAAAGGTGAGACTCTTGATGCTATTTTACCTGTGGCCTTTGCAACAGTACGTGAAGCATCAAAAAGAGTACTTGGTGAAAGACACTATGATGAACAAATCATTGGTGGCATAGCACTTCATCGTGGCAATATTGCTGAAATGCGTACAGGTGAAGGTAAAACTCTTGTTGCAACATTACCAGCATATTTACATGCTTTAACAGGTCTTGGTGTTCATGTTGTGACTGTTAATGATTATTTATCACGTCGTGATGGAGCATGGATGGGTCCAATATTTAATTTATTAGGGATAAGTTTGTCCGTTATTAATAGTCAAAATGTTTCATATATTTATGATTCAACTGTTACTAAAACAAATGCCGAAGATGAAGCCTCATCTTATAAAGTCGATTATGATAATCTACGCACAATTTCTAGAAAAGATGCATATTTAGCTGATATCACATATGGAACAAATAATGAATACGGTTTTGATTATTTACGGGACAATTTAGCAACTTCAATTGACAATGTTGTGCAACGAGGCCATGTTTATGCTCTTGTTGATGAAATTGATTCAATTTTAATTGATGAAGCGCGAACTCCACTAATTATCTCCTCTGAATCTAATGAATCTGGTGATTTATATGGAACATGTGCATCTATTGCGAAAAATCTTATGCCTGAAGAAGATTTTACAATGGATGAAAAACATAAATCCATAGCACTGACCGATTCCGGAATAAATAAAACAGAAAAAGCTTTAAATATTGATAATATTTATACAGAAAAAGGAATTCGGTTTGTTCATCATATTGAAAATGCTGTTCGAGCTCGTGCACTTTATTTAATTGATCGCGATTATGTTGTGAAAGATAATGAAGTTATTATTGTTGATACTTTTACAGGACGCTTGCAACCGGGTAGGCGTTGGAGCGATGGCCTTCATCAAGCCATTGAAGCAAAAGAGCATGTTCTTGTTCAAAAAGAAACTCGAACCGTTGCATCTATTACATTTCAAAATTATTTTAGATTTTACAAGCGTGTTGCTGGTATGACAGGAACAGCAGAGACTTCATCTGAAGAGTTTCGCAAGGTTTATAACCTTGGTGTAATTATTATTCCTACTCATAAACCTATAAATCGTAAAGACCATCCAGATCTTATATACCAAACTGAAATTATTAAATTTAGAGCAATTGCAGAAAAGGTTAAAGAAATTCATAAAACCGGTCAACCAGTATTAATTGGTAGTGTTTCAATTGATAAAAATGAAATATTATCGACTTATCTTAAAGCTCTAAGTATACCACATACAGCATTAAATGCTAAAAATCATGAAAGTGAAGGTGAATTAATAGCTTTAGCTGGTAAAAGGGGAGCTGTAACAGTAGCTACAAATATGGCTGGCCGTGGAGTTGATATTAAGCTAGGTGGTGTACCATTTAATTTAGAGGCACATGATGAAATTAAAAATCTTGGAGGTTTATTTGTTATTGGTTCCGAACGCCATGAAGCTCGTAGAATTGATAATCAACTTCGTGGCCGTGCCGGTCGTCAAGGTGATCCTGGACAAACACAATTTTTTGCATCACTTGAAGATGACCTAATGCGAGTTTTTGGTGGAGACAAACTTAAAAGTATTATGACTAGGTTTAAATTTCCAGAAGACATGCCAATTGAAAATATCATGGTATCTCGCACATTAGAAAATGCTCAATCTCGTATAGAAGGTTTTCATTTTGATTCTCGCAAGCATACTTTGGAATTTGATGATGTTTTAAATGTTCAAAGAACCACAGTCTATAATCGTCGTAAACATATTCTTGCAGGATCTCATGAAGATCTAGAAAAAGAATTAGAAATGATTATGCAAGAAACTACATTTAAAGAAATAGAAGATATAATAGAAGAAAAGAAAAATTTAGTAGGTGAACAAAATTTTTATGAAACTTTGCGCAGAATCGCACTTTATTCTATAGATATTCATTGGCAAGAACATTTAGAGCTTATGGATTATGCCCGTTCATCAACATCTTTGCGTGCATTTGGTCAAAGAGAGCCATTAGTTGAATATAAAAAAGAAGGATTAAAGCTATATCATGATTTCGAATATGCCACTCAGTCAAATATTATAGATTTGATAAAAACTATTGATATTGCTAAATAATCTGGTATTAGTCTAATATATAAGGTTTATTAGAAATTATTGTCTATTTTTGTCAAAAAAACTCAAAATGGCTGAAAAGCCTTACTGTGACTGTGTTATTTGATACTGAATTTGTATAGTTGTCAAATGGATATTCCATAAAACCTTTATAAAATAAGGGTTTTATGGTTTGACGAATATAAAATATGTGTTATAGCTATTGACTCGGACACCAATTTATGATAGTATATACATGTAGAACCGAGTAGCATTAATGCTAACGGTTTTTTAAGTTCAGGCTAAATCCTTTGGATCGCCTAAACTAAATACAGACATGATCCGTTCGGCAAAGCGTAATTGCCATATATGTATAAAACATTCACACATTCACTTTTTGGCGCAGTCATTATGCCAACGATTCTTGCAAGTACTATTAGTATTAATCCTGCAAGTATTAGTCCAGGTACTGCCCAAAACAATAATCCTATAGAATTAATTCTAAATGGTAATATAGACGAACAAGTTGATCAAGCTCAAATTGATCGTGAGCTTAAGGCTAAAAAAATTGACACTTACTATACTAAGAAGAAGATGAAGCTTGCTGGTCATGGTATGGAAATGGTTATTGCATCTGAAAAGTATGGTTTAGATCCTTATATTATGGCTGCTATTGCTACTAAAGAAACAGGAGGCGGTAATGTTACTTGTCCTGTAACTATGAAGAAAACTGGTAATATAGATTATAAGCATAATGTATTCGGTTGGGGTAGTTGTACAATTACCTTTAAGTCATATGTTGAAGCCTTTGATACAATTGCTAAAAATCTAACAGGTAACAATCCCAAAACTGCAAAGCATTATGCTGGTAAAAATACTATTAGTATTCTAGAATCTTATAATCCACGCTCTATTGTACATGATTACCCAGAGCAAATCATCGCAATCATGAAAACAATTGAAAATACTCCTATAACTCTAGAAAAAGTTCTTGCAATGAATTAATAAAAAGCCCCAGATAATCTGGGGCTTTTTAGATAGAGCTTTAGACTCTATCTAGTATTTTTATGCTATCTAGTATTAATGATTTTTCGTCATTGCGGATATTGACTTTGCCTTTGATGGCAACACAACTTTCTTTTACTAAAGATTCGGCCACATTATTATAAACTCTTGGAAAGATAGCAACTTCTATACTTCCAGTAAAGTCTGCTATTTTAATTATTGCCATATGATCACCGTTCTTAGTATAAATATCTCTAATGTCATTTATAATACCAGCACAAATTACCATGTCATTTTGTTTTTTATTTATTTGTATTTCACTAATTGAGACACCCAGCTTTTCAATCTTTTCTCTAAACTTGTCCAATGGATGTCCACTAACATATAAACCCAACAATTCTTTTTCATTTTGAAGCATCATGGATTTTGGCATAGTCTCATATTCGTTTAGAATCAAATTATTAGATTGCGACATAAATGTAGCACCAAACAAAGATGGTCCTACAGGGGCATCTATTTTGTGGATTTTTTTATTAAAATCCAATACTGTTTCAGTATTACCCAACAGCATCCCTCGTTCAGCAAAACTATCCATTGCACCGGATTTTACCAAAGCTTCAAATGATTTTTTATTAAAATTTTTGTGATTAATACGAGTCAAAAAATCTTTTAATGATTTATAGATACCATTATTTTTTCTTTCTTCAATAATTGCATTTGCAATGTCTGTTCCTAGATTTTTTATAGTGTATAGTCCGAATCTGATAGTTTTTTCATTTACTACTGTAAATCCACCAAAGCTTGCGTTTACATCCGGTGGTAATACTGTTATACCCATTCTTTTTGATTCTTGAATAATTTCAGCAATTTTTTCGACATCTCCGGATTCTGCAGTCATAATCGCGCTCATGTATTCCACAGGGTAGTTAGCCTTCATATATGCTGTTTGGTAGGCTACACGACCATAGCTTGCCGCATGGGCCTTGTTAAATCCATATGCAGCAAATGGTTCAATCAAATGCCAAAGATCGTTCGATTTTTTTTCATTTAAACCACCTTTTTTAAAACCATTTAAAAGCTTTTCTTTTTGCTCTTCCATTTCTTTGGGTATTTTTTTACCCATAGCTTTTCGCAATTTGTCGGCTTCAAGCCAACTATATCCAGCAAGCTCAATTGCAATCATCATGACATCATCTTGGTAGGTAATCACACCATATGATTGGTCAAGGATTGTTTTCATTCGTGGATCTAGATATCGTATTTTCGTATTGTCATGCTTTCGTATAATATATTCTGGAATCATTTCCAATGGTCCAGGTCGATAAAGGGCAACCATAGCATTAATATCAAAAATAGTTGTAGGGCGTAGTTGTTTTAAATAAGCGGTCATACCGCTACCGTTGAGCTGGAATAATCCCATAGTTTCGCCACGCGCTAGCATTTCAAAAGTTTTATTATCATCCATTGGGATTTTATCAATATCAATATCAATGTTATGGATTTTTTTAACTAATTTTACAGCATCAGCAAGTATGGATAAATTTCGAATACCCAAAAAGTCAAACTTGGGTAACCCAACTTCTTCCACATAATGCATATCATATTGAGTGATTCTATCGCCACCTTTTGGATCTAATTGAATTGGAACAAAGTCTGTCAGGGGAGCAGGCGCAATAACAACTCCTGCCGCGTGAACAGATACATGCCGTACACAGCCTTCCATTTTTTTTGCTAGATCTATAATTTTTTTAGTATCTGGGTCTTTCTCATAAAGCTCACGTAATTCAGGAACAATTTGTATAGCATAATCTATTGTCATAGGAAAACCTTGGGAACCCAAAGGAATAAGTGTTGAAATTTTATCACCAATACTGTATGGATAACCCAATGCTCGGGCTACATCACGGACCGAACCCTTGGCCATCATTGTTCCAAAAGTTCCTATTTGAGCAACTCTATCTTCGCCATATTTTTGTTTCGCATATGCTATAACTTCAAGCCTGCGGTTGTCAGCAAAATCCATATCAATATCGGGTAAACTTGGTCTTTCAGGATTTAAGAATCTTTCAAATGGTAATTTGTATACTAATGGATCAACATTTGTAATCTTTAAAAGATATGTTGTTAATGATCCCGCAACTGATCCTCGAATATTTGTCAATATTTCATTTTCATGTGCATATCGAAGTAAATCTCCAACTACAAGAAAATATCCTGGATAGCCTTTGTCTTTAATAACCCTTAATTCATATTCTAAGCGGTCTGTATATTCTTTTGTTTTTGGTAATTCACGAAATTCAAAACCCTCATATGCTAGTCTTTTTAATTCATCATCGGCATTATTTCCATTTTCAATTATATATTCTGGAAAATATGCACGACCCAATTCGATTTCATAATCTTCAATTTTATCATAAACAAGCATTGTATTTGATACAGCTTGTGGATAATCATTAAAATATTCTAAAGCAGTTTCTTCATTTATTAAAGAAAAATCATCTTCTGAAAATTCAAATTTTGTAGTATTTTTGCCATCAGTTCCAGTATTTATAGCCAATAGTGTGTGATGAGCTTCATGATCATCACGGCATGGGTAGTGTGAATCTTGTGTTGCGACATATGGTATATCAAATCTTTCAGCTAGGATTACTAATTTATCTCGCAGTTCGCGGTCGCGTGCAATTTTGGGGTGGGCTTGGATTTCAATAAAATAATTATTTTTACCAAAAACATTTTGATGTTCAACAATCAATTCTTCGGCTAGTTTTTCATTACCTTTTAGTATCGCTTGTGAAAGTTTGCCACCCATACAGCCAGACAGTGCAACAAGCCCATCGGCATGTTCGGCTAATAATTCCATGTCAACTCGTGGCTTGTAGTAGTAACCTTCCAAGTTTGCAGATGTGACTATTTTTATTAAATTTTTATAACCTTGCAGGTTTTTTGCCAATAGTATCAAATGGTATCTTTTATTATCAATTCCAGGTTCTTTTTCAAATCTACTTCGTTCAGCAACATAAACTTCACAACCAATTATTGGCTTGATACCATTTTTCTTACATTCTTTATAAAATTCTATAGCTCCGTGCATATTACCATGGTCGGTTAGTGCCATAGCAGGCATATTAAACTCTTTTGCTATACGAACCATATCGGGTATCTTTGAAAGCCCATCCAACAGGGAATAGTGGCTGTGTGTATGTAGGTGTATAAAACGAGATGCTTCCATACCCTTGATATTAGCATATTTTGAGCCTTTATCTAATCTACTAGGGCCTGAGGCGCTATCTGGATAGCGCCTCAGGCCCTAGTAGGACTTTCCTTGCATTATTTTGAATATGTGATATAATACATACAATTCAATAAAAATCTGAAAAAACTAAATAAACAAAAAAAGAAAATATTATGAAAAAATTAGTAATCGTATTACTGGCTATATTTGCCAGCGGGTTTGCAGGGAGTGTTTCCTTCGCCCAAACGAAAGTGGTAGCTGTAGAGGGGATTATTGATCTTATACCAGACAAGGTTGTAATACCTTCAACCAATGAGTATGTTTATCTTGCCAGAACAGGTACAACATATTCATTGTTTATTTCCAAAAATTCTGAATTGTATGAAAGATTCTCTCAAAAAGGGAATGACAGTGTGATTTGGTTACAAGGTGCTGTGTTTAAGCCCTTACAACATTACACAAAGAAACAATGGAAAGAGTTAGCTCCGGAAATTAAGAAATTTTTCCCATCTATCTCTTATAAAGAATTGGAGAATATGGAAATGTATTTACTCTTTAACTATTCGGTTGAGGAGAGAAAAGAGGTACAATCTTCACCGGCACCAACACCGACGACGAAAAGTTCCGGGAATCAAAAGAAAGTCGGAAGAGATGGATTACCTGTTGATTAAGGTAATTTATCTAAAAAAATAGAACGAGGTTGAAAGACCTCGTTTTTTTATTTGTGCGACAATTTTGACGGCCGTCACAGTTGTCGCGTTTGTGTAGCTAGGATTGTATAGCCAGGTACGATGCAATTATTGATGCTGTTTCAGCACGCAAAGTGAGATTTCCGAGAGAAACAATTTGAAAGTTATTTCCTACCTCGGCAGGCAAGTCTTTTGCTAATTTTAATTCTTGGTCTGTAAAGCCACCCTCGGGGCCGATGTAGAGGCTAATGCTTTTTGGTTTTAGTTTTTTGGTTTTAGTTTCTTTATCAATTAGATATATTTTTGAGCCAGTTATATCAAATATTATTTTTGTTTCATTTGTGTCACTTTGTATAGCATTTTTGAAAGATTTAATTTCGTCTATAATAGTTACACTATTTCGTCCTGAAAGTTCGCTGGCTTCACGAGCAATTTTTTCAAGCCTGTCGTATCTTAATCCTGTTTTTACAGTACGGTCTGTAATAATTGGGACTATTTTTGTAATTCCAATTTCACTGGCTTTTTGAACTACTAGTTCGAAATTTTCTTTTTTTAATATTGCCATATATAGTGTTACATTTTTGTTTTCTATATTTTGATCCTTTATTTTTTTGTTTTGTTCTATTTTATTTATTTCGAGTTCTATATATTGTTTTTGGATATTTTTAATAGTAGACATAATCTCTTTTTGATCACTACCAATGATTATACAATTTTCACCAATCTTCATTTTCAAAACATCTTTAATTTGATGAATAAATGCAAGATTAGTTATTTTAAGAATATCTTTAGTTTTTTGATATTCTGTTATGAATCTATGAATTTTTTTCATTTTTGGATTTATCCGCCTAAACTTTCGAATTAAAAGTTTTGGTGGACAAGTATTCTTTTAATATTTTCTGATCTTGTTTTTGCCAAGCCAAAGTTCCTTCTATTTTTTCATATACTTGTGATAAAACCATTTTTGTTCCGCGGGCAGGGTACTTTTTAAAGAATTCTTTCATATGTTTCAGTATTGCTGTGTCATTGATAATTGCTAATGATTCCAGCATATGTGCCAACAAATGCCCACCTTTCCCATATTTGTCTACAAACTCTCCCCAATGATGTTCGATATAATTGTATACTATCTCTGGGTGATTAGTTTCTCCCAAAAGTCGGCTAATTAATAGTGGTGTATCTTGATTTCGAACCTTGTCACTGGTGTAATAATCTAATACATCAATAATATCTTTTGCTTTTAAAACTGCTGAAAAACTTGTCATTATACGCAATTTTTCTTCGTGCAATGTTTCTTTCTCCAACATGCTCCACAATTTTATATTGTCATTTTCGTCCCCATAACGGACTATTATGTAGTAAACACTAGACCGTAAGTGTGCAGGGATGTTTTGTATTGGTGACCTAAATTTCTCTATCGCATCTTTTATTATTTTTTCATAACCCAATTTATAAGCCATGTTTAAAATCAGGCTACTGCGAATTTTGTTATGATTATTTGTATCATTCCAATTAAAGTATATCCATATATTTTCAAAAATATTCAAGTATAATTTTCGTAAATCATTTTTAACTACAAGATCAGCATTAAAAACATTATCAATTCTTTGCATTGACCCCCACAATTCTCCAATTACAATATGGTTTTTCTCATTTTTGAATAATTTTAAAAAATCTAACAATTCCACTGTACTTGCAAGTCCCGATTCACAAAGGCCACGCATATTACGAATAAGACCCATTCTTTGGATATTATTTATTTTTTTATTTTCTAAAGCTTTTATTTGGCGTTCAATAAATTGTGGTGTGTAGTCTATATAAACTAAATTTGATTCTTCAGCATTCAATGTATATATGTCATTTTTAATTTCTAGATTTGATGTTTTCTTCGGTTGTAATAAATATGTTTTATTACCGTCATCTATTGGTATTGGCCAATATTTATTGTCTTTATTTTTAGCCATTATATTTCTATTTCTATAATATCGGCATTGCGTGCATCTTATTCCAGTTTTAGTTTGACTATTATTTTTTTTGAGATTTAGTTCGGCAAGTGTCACAACAGGGAATCCGGCAGACTTTGTCCAAATGCTCATTACTTTCTCGACTTCTTTACCACTGACTTTTTCTAAATGTCTCCACAAATCATGTGTTGTTGCATTCTTATAA
>Ga0209542_10013068_pt1 | contig 14399 bp, 15 predicted proteins | sample RifCSPhighO2_01_FD_184028 | JGI IMG/M metagenome (GOLD analysis project Ga0209542, IMG submission 184028) | Soil microbial communities from Rifle, Colorado - Rifle CSP2_plank highO2_0.1 (SPAdes) (version 2) | ecosystem: Environmental > Terrestrial > Deep subsurface > Rock core/Sediment ...
TGTCGGGAAAGTAGCAATTTCAGATAGCGACCGCCTCTTGTTAAACCAGCGTGTTGGTTTAATTCGTCCCAAAGAGAATATCTTACGGGATTATCTGAAGCACCTGCTTCTTAACCAAAATTTTTATGAATTTTGTCAAAAAACAGCTGGAGGCGGAGCGCAGGGCAACATATCGCCATCACAAATACTAAATTACAAAATCCCGCTTCCACCGCTTGAAATTCAAAAACAGCTTGTCGCCGAAGCGGAGAAGGAAGAAGAAATCATCGCCGCCAACCGCCGCTTGATCGAGCTGATGGAAGGGAAAATCGGTCAAGTTTTGAATGAGATATAGCTGTGTATAACTTCTTTACATTCTTATTGACAAGAAATCCTGCATCGCTTATACTGGCGATATATGGCGCTTGCTAAATTTATTCAAGAACAACGCAAAAAGCGCAACTTGACGCAGGAGTTTTTGGCGTCCGCGCTTAAAATTTCCCGCCCGACCTACATGCAGATTGAGCAGGGCGAGCGAGATTTAACTATTACCGAAGCCAAAAAAATGGCGGAAGTTTTCGATATTCCATTTGAAAATTTTTTGGAGGGAAAAGGAAATGCAAAAACAGTTGTAAAGATTGAGAGCAAAAAGAAACAAAAACAAGAAGCCAAGGACGAAATTCGCATCAGCGTCCCGCAAGAGAAGGCGGAAAAGTTTGAACAGACGCTTTTGTATATTCTGACAAAAATCGGCGGGAAGCCGAATATTGGGCAAACCGTACTCTATAAGTTGTTGTATTTTATTGATTTTGACTATTACGAAAAATTCGAGGAACAGCTTATCGGCGCAAAATATATCAAAAATCATTATGGTCCCACCCCCGTGATGTTTGCCAAGTTTATTGAGCGTCTTGAAAAAAAAGGCAAGGTTGAGAAGATTAAGAGCAAGTTTTATAAGCATGAGCAAACCAAGTATCTCGTCAACCCAAACGAGCCATTAAACTTGTCTGCGCTTTCCGCGCAAGAACTCGCTCATATTGATTGGGAAATTGACCGTCTTGGTGACTTGACCGCGACGCAAATTTCCGCTTTGTCTCATCTTGATACGCCATGGATTACGGCAAAAGACAGGGAGGCATTAGAATACGAGCATGTATTTTACCGACCGGAAGAAACCTCTGTAAGAGAATATGAACCACTTTGATGCTCTTACAGAATTTGAAAAAGAATTTAAGCGACTTTTCAAGAAATACAGAACACTTGACGATGATTTGGAAAAGTTCAAAAAAATTCTGATAACCGCTCCAACCGGTATTGGGAAAAATTTTGTCATCGTACATTCTTCGCAAACTCTAAAAATCGTGAAAGCACGTATGGCGTGCCGCGCGCTTCGTGACCGTTCGCTCCGCATTATCTATTCCTATTTTGAACAAGACCAGCGAATTGAATTTATTGAGCTATATTACAAGGGCGACAAGGAGAATGAAGATCGTGGTAGAATTAAAGAGTATCTAAGCAACCATCAAGGCTAATCCTATCCGCCACCCAATTTGAGGTCCCGTCGTCCGAAAAAATCACTGGGGGTTTCCAACAGGCTTATTATTTTTATGGAAACACAATCAAAACCCCAGTACCATAGCAAAGCTGGCTACGGGGCACAGCGGTGCAGGTAACTCTATTGGTAACATATGCCTCCGAAATATGATTTAGACAAAATTAAATTTGCGACTGATGGGCCGACTTTTGAGAAGGCGGTTGATTTATATGAGAAAGGCAAAGTAACGAAATTTGAAGAAGGAATCGGTGGCTATTCTGCGGTTGTGATTGGCACAAAACCGTATCGTGTTTCGGTTGAGGCGCGCCGGTATGATTACGGGCATTGCGAATGTTATCTTGGGCAAAATGACATGCTTTGCAAGCACATGGTGGCCGTGGCAATTTATGCGACAACGGGCGGTAAAAAATTGAGCGACGAAGATAAGCGGCTCGTATCCCAAGCTGCTTGCAGTGGTAGGTTGGGAGAATTAAGCAAAGGAGAATTATCCGCGGTGAAAAAATCAATCACCGGCGCCATGAGATATATTAAGCCGTACAACGGTCCTTCTCGTATTTGGTTTTCATATCAGAACTCGCTTTCGGAAGGATGTAATCGTATGTCAAAGATTGTCTCCGAGTTGCCGGTAAGTCAGCAGACGGCGAAGTTATTAGTTGATACGCTTTTACGGCTTGATGATAGATTATGTCGCGGAGGCGTTGATGATTCGGATGGCACTGTTGGCGGATTTATTGAAGAAGCGGTTCGGGTTCTTGAGGAATACGCAAAACTCGACCTTTCTTGCGCAAAAGCGTTCAACGAATTAAAGGACAAAGAAACTTGTTTTGGCTGGGAGGAACCGTTGCTAAAATTCATCAAGCAGACGATCCGAAAATAGTTGACCCAGTTAGAGTTTTGCTATCTCTAACGGGGTGTACAGAACAGCTAAAAAAGATATATAAAGGTGAACGAAACGAATATGGCAAGAATTTGGAATAAAAATAAAAAGGTCTTCGTAGCCACATACACGAATGAGGGGCTTAAGTTTCAAATGGTTTTAGGCCCGCTCAAGTTTGAGCCAAGCAAGAGGGGACGTAAGCCTTTACTGCCGGTTGCCACGATTTAAACCAAGACCGCCCGAAAGGCGGTTTTGTGTTACCCGAATTCGCCACTTGTTTGCCCTTCTGGCGAGCTTTGTGCCAAGAGTGAGAGTTTGGCCACCGATTGAACCCGGTCCGAGCCGTAAGACCAAATTTGAGAGCTTGGAACGATTTGCTTAACTTTTGAACAGGTAACCTCGATTGATCGTTGCCTTTACCCATTGTGCATAGTATACTACTTGTACTATGCAAAAAGGGGATAAACTGCATAGTATGAGATAAATACTATGCTAAAAGCTACAGTTTCCAAGCAAAAACAGGACAGGGACAGGCTTCTTTCACTTCCTTACGTAGAACGAACCAAAGAGAAAGATGCTCAAAAACTCATGTCCTCTGACCTCATAAAGGTCATTTTAGGCCCCCGTCGAGCAGGTAAATCTGTCTTTGCCTTGATGCTTCTCAAGGATCATAACTTCGCATACTTTAATTTTGACGATGAATCACTCCCCGGGGAAGAAAAGATTGACCTTGATGAGCTTCTCTCGGAACTCAAGCAAGTCTATGGAGACACCAAATATATTCTATTTGACGAGATACAGAATCTTCCAAATTGGGAACTATTCGTCAATCGCTTGCATCGATCGGGCTATAACTTAGTGCTGACCGGATCTAATGCCTCATTGCTTTCAAAAGAACTCGCCACACATCTCACCGGCAGACATATTCCCATAGAAATATTGCCATTCGATTTTAGAGAAATTTTGAAAGCCAGACAATACGAAGTTTCGACCGACAAACTTTTGCTACCCGATGAAAAAGCAAAACTTCTTGGATACCTGACTCAATACATGACGAATGGTGGTTATCCGGAGATTGTGACGAAAGATGTCGAGCCTCGGGGCTATCTTGACGTGCTGTTTGATGCAGTCCTTTTTAAGGATGTAATTAAGCGACACAAAGTCCGCTTTTCTAAGCAGATAGACAATCTTGGGTCCTACCTGATAAACAATGTTTCCAATCCATATACTGCTCGAAAACTTGCCAGTGTTCTGGCCTTTAAGAGTGATGTCACTGTGGCCAAATATCTCGGTTATCTTACCGAAGCATATTTGATTTTTTCTTTGGATCGACATTCGACGAAAGCAGGTACCAAACTGCAATCGCCGAAGAAAACATACGTAGTGGACAATGGCCTAGTAACCGCAAAGGCAGTCCAGCATTCTCCTGACACTGGCAAGCTCATGGAAAACCTTGTTTTTACAGAACTGGTAAAACGAGGCAATCAAACCAGTCGCGAATTATTTTATTACAAAACCCGCAATGATCGGGAGATAGATTTCGTGCTTAAAAATGGATATCAAGTAATGGAGCTAATACAAGTCTGCTATGACCTGACGAATCCCGATGTCGAACAGAGAGAAACGAAAGCATTATTTGAAGCAAGCGATGAGTTGAAGGTCAAAAAATTGACTGTGCTCACCTGGGACGAAAAGCGAGAAGTAAAAAAAGACGGCAACGTGATACAACTTAAGCCGTTATGGGAATGGCTTCTTGAAAATAATTTATGAAGATAAAAGACCTGCCAAAAATCGAGAGACCACGGGAGAAGCTTATAGCGAAAGGAGCCGAGAATTTGAAGGACTCCGAGCTTTTGGCGATTCTTTTACGTACCGGTAAGACTGGTAAAAATGTCATTGAGATTGCATCGCAAATCCTATCGAAATATTCCAAGAAGCGGCTGTTACAGATGACGTATGAAGATTTGTCGAAAATAAGCGGCATTGATTCCGCGAAAGCCACGACACTTCTGGCCGCTTTCGAACTCGCGAAACGCGCTTTGGAGGTTAACGACACAAATTTACCGACTATTGAATCAACAAAAGACGCAACGGCGCAATTGACTGATTTACAAAACCCAAAGAAAGAACATTTCATAACCTTGTATATTAATGCGAGACATAAATTAGTCCACAAAGAATTGATCTCCGTCGGCACTCTCACGTAAGTCAATGAACAATAAATAACATTCCAACATTCTGCAGAATGTTGATGAATACGCCATGCAGGCGGCGCATTCAAGGACGATATTTTAAATGCTAAAATAGTCCCATGGGACAAATACTATTATTCATAATCGCGTTAGTTATTATCATTGTCGTTTTTGTGTTGCTGGTGTCGCGCAAAGAAGCGGGGAAGCATGGGACAAGTACTGGCAAAGAATTTGTCGGCATTTGTAAATCGGCCATTGAGACAGCGTCGCAAAAGGAAGCCCGTAAACAAAAGGCGCTGGTTATGTTTGAAGAGCGAGACTCTTCGACGGGCTCAGGGCATAAAGAGCTTTCCAATGCCGAAATCCGCAAGGCGCTCGGCGTCTCAAGCCGGACGGCCGTGCGCTATTTGGACGAATTGGAACGCGAGGGCAAGATTGAACAGGTCGGCAAAATAGGCCACTCCGTCACTTATCGTTTGAAATAACGTCCTTACAAACTTGAGAATGTAAGGATGAAATTGTTGGCCAATGATGCGCAAAAATTTTACATGAGACTCCCAAGCAATTATGAAAACTTTTACTGAAGCATTTAATACTATTTTGACCGCGGACGAAGAAACTAGCCGTCAGGCGGCACGGGAGGTGCGAAAGTTGGTATACAGCTCCGATGAAAACGAAAAGTACAAGTGCATCGCGTCAATTATTGAAAACGCGCCCGCGGAATACATAAAAATCGTCGAGAATTGGCGGCAAGAAAATTTTGTGATGGCAATATCGGTCATGTATTTTTTGCACAATCGGAAAAATCAGCCGGATTTTCTTTTTCCCTGGCTGTTTCAATTACTTCAACACAAAAACGGCAATATTCGCCACTCGGCTGTACGCATGATTGAACACGAGCTTGGATCCTTGACTTATCACATACGATTCCCGGGTGAAAAAAATAGCCGCGAAGAGCTTTCGCCGGAACAAGCTGACAGAATTATTTTTGGATTGCGTACAAATCTAAATAATCTAGCGACGAGCTTCTGGAAAGATTCGTATAGGAAATTCAAATATTTAGACCGTCTTCCAAGCGGAACTTATAAATCCGTTCAACTAATTTTGAGTTTTTTGGATGACTATTGCGGTGAGGCACCCTATCAGCAAATACCAACTGAATCAAAACAACCCCTCGACTTAGCTCAGGCCGAGCAAATTTTTAAACGGCGGAAAGAGATCGAGCAAGAGCTCATGGATATGCTTAAGGAAACGGGGAGCGATTTTACTCTGGAAGACGTAAAAGAGTTGATTTACAACGAAGAGGACAATGATGATTTACACAAGCTGATTGCTATGTTTGACCCCAGTAGTAGAACGCAAAGCGTTCACTACGGGGCAGGTCGTGGTGGTGATGCAACGGAATTGAGCAATGTTCTTGAATTGGTAACCGACGCGTGGAATTACTTTCCGCATCAGGTTCTCGGTGGCATCTCCCCAGCCGAGAAACTGTTGGAATATAAACAAAAATGAGCTAAAGTACGTTTATGAAGCTCGGCATAATCTTGCAATCCAACAATCCGGAACACGTTTGGAATACGTTCCGCTTCGGCATTACCTCGCTTAAGGCCAATCATGGCGTAACTGTCTTTTTGATGAGCGAGGGAGCCGAGCTTGATACCATTGCTGACACGGAACACTTTGATATTTCTAAGAAGGTCGCCGAATACAAGGAACTAAAAGGCAACCTGTACGCCTGCGGCACATGTTTGGAAATTCGCGGCAAAAAGGAGTCCGGAGTCTGCCCAGTCTCTACCATGACGGATTTACTCAAAATGGTTGAAGAGTCGGATAAGGTGCTCGTGTTCGGATAGGCGAGAGCGTCAAGATTTTTGCCACCATCTCTCTGCCGAATATGATTCACCCCATTAGATAACTTCATATCTAATGGGGTGAACGAAACGAATATGGCCAGAATTTGGAATAAACACAAACAATTTCACCCCGTTAGAGATAGCAAACACTCTAACGGGGCAGGTACCCCTCTTAAAAGAAAGGTCTTCGTTGGTATGTCTGGAGGAGTAGATTCTTCCGTTGCTGCTTATTTGCTAAAGAAGCAAGGATACAACGTCACGGGCGTTTTTATGCGCTGCTGGGGCGATGGCCCTGACCCGCTTCGCCAAAGCTCCAGCGAGGCGAGCGCTTCGGTCGGGGTAAATTGCGCGGTGGCGGATGCCGAGGATGCGCGGCGTGTGGCGGAAAAACTGCGGATACCCTTCTACTCGTGGGATTTTGAAGATGAGTATAAAAAGAAGGTTATTGAGTATATGGTTGCCGGCTACCGCGCCGGACTAACTCCGAATCCGGACGTTATGTGTAACCGCGAAATAAAGTTCGGCATTTTTATGGAACGGGCATTAGCGCTTGGGGCTGATTATGTTGCGACAGGACACTATGTAAGAAAAGCGGTTAGCGTTGAGCGGCCAGCGGTTAGAGGAGGGAGAAGACTAAACGCTAAACACTGTTCGCTATACGCTGCACGCGATAGCGCGAAGGACCAAAGCTATTTTTTGTGGACATTAACTCAAAACGAATTGCGGCACTGCCTTTTCCCGATAGGTAATCTTAATAAGCCGGAGGTGCGCGCTATCGCCCGGCGCGCGGGGCTTTCAACCGCCGAAAAGAAAGATTCGCAGGGCATCTGTTTCCTGGGGCGGGTAACGCTGGCTGATTTTCTGAAAGAATATATTTCCGAGAGAGACGGCAAGATTGTTACAGTAGGCGGTAAGAAAATAGGAGAGCACTCCGGTGCCTACTTCTATACTATCGGCCAGCGGCACGGGCTCCATCATAAAACATGGAACATGAAGCACGAAACATCGCGCGGACAAAATGCACGGCCTTTTTATGTAGCGGAAAAAAATGTCAAAACCAATACTCTGATTGTCGCCGAGGGCGACGACCACCCGGCTCTCTATCGCAAAGAAGTCGAATTGTCCGATATAAATCTCATTTCCGCGAGACAATTGTCAATTGTCAATTGTCAATTGTCTGTTCTCGCTCGCGTCCGTTATCGCCAGCCGCTTTCTTCGGCCACTCTGACTTGTCGTCAGTCGTCAGTCGTAAGTTGTAAGTTGACTTTTGACCGGCCACAGAAGTTCGTTGCCCCGGGCCAGTCGGCGGTTTTCTACCTGCCCGCCGGAGCTAAGGCGAAGGAGGGTTCGGGATTACAAATGCTGGGCGGGGGAGTCATAGTTTAGCCCGCGAGTGGCGGGTTGGCACCCAGCCAAGACTTATTCTTGCGGTAAGCCGGAAATCGCAGTATGTTTTTTGTAAAACATGCGAATACACGACGGCGCGTTTTATGCGGCCTCACTTTTTCTCCTCGGTATCGCCGCGGCCAGCTTAGGCGTGTCTTTTCCGGTAGTGGTCGCGGCTTGGGCGGTTTTGGCCGGGATATTTGCGTTCTCACCCAATTTAATTTTTATCAAACCACATTCGCGGGTTGTTTTGGTATCGCTTTCTTTTATTTTTTTACTTGGCTGGGTCTACTTCAATCTTTTTTACATTGCAAAAGAAGAAGTTCTGCCAGCCGGAGATGCAGTTTTCCGTGGCGTTGTTATCGAAGAGCCGCTCCACGGCGAGCGGAGCCAGGAGATATTGCTCCGACTTAGCGATCCCTACGCGGGCGAGGTAAGGGTTTATGCACCGCGCTACCCGGAGTTTCATTACGGGAATCTCATGTCGGCGGAGGGCGAGGTGCGAAAATCACCCTCGGGTGCTCTTAATATTTCCGGTTTTCCCCAAATAAAACTTGTTGCCGAGGATGGCGGCTCGGCGGTTAAGCTCGCGCTCCTCAAATTCAAAAACTCGTTTTTGGAAAATATTAAGCGGGTACTGCCGGACGAGGAGGCGGCGCTTGCAGGCGGGCTTACGGTCGGTGAGCGCGCCTCCTTCAGCGACGAATTCAAGGATGCTATGGCCAAAAGCGGCACCACGCACATCGTCGCGCTATCCGGTTACAATATTTCAATAATCGGTTTTGCTATCTCGTTTCTTCTGGCTGCTTTTGTCTCGCGCGGCAAGGCGTTCTATATCAGTGTTCTGGTAATCATTCTTTTTGTAATTATGACCGGCGCCGAAGCCTCCGTAGTCCGCGCCGCCATTATGGGTATTTTGGTTCTTTTCGCCGAGCGAACCGGCCGTTTGTACAGCATGCGGAACGCGCTTGTGCTCGCGGCGTTTGTAATGGCGCTCGTGAACCCTAAGGTGCTGGTTTTTAACGTCGGTTTCCAGCTTTCTTTCGGCGCGCTTTTGGGTATTGTCTATCTTAAACCGGCAATTGAAAAAATTTTCCGGCTGGGCGATGGAGTCGGCTTTTTGGGCTGGAAGGCCAACGCGCTTACCAGCCTTTCGGCTCAACTGGCTGTTTTACCGGTACTGCTCTACAACTTCGGCAGCATCAACCTGCTGTCGGTTGTGGCGAACGTGCTCATTCTTGAGATTTTGCCGTTTGCTATGGCGTTGGGGTTTGCCGCCGGCTTTACCGGATTCATTTCCTATCAACTTTCACTTTTTACCGGACTTTTGACGCGGCCACTGCTCTTGTGGCAAATCTGGGTAATATCGTTTTTTGGCCGGATTTCCATACCGCTCGCCTGGGACAACTTTCCGCCTTTCTTGGGAGCGGTTTATTATTTGCTTATAGTTGCGCTTATCGTTTGGAGCCGCAGAGCGCCGGAGCCATGGGAGCCTCGCCCACTCGCTTCGCGACTGCCGTTGTCTTAAAAAAATGAACTGAAGAAATGAAAAAGGCCTCGCCCATACTGCTAATCGTACTTGCCCTCGCCGCCCTTGACGGCTTTCTTTGGTACTCAATTTTGCCGTCGTTCTCCGGCGACCTCGCTGTTTATTTTTTGGATGTCGGCCAGGGTGACAGCCAGCTCGTGCACCTGCCGGGCGGCGCAAAAATTTTGATAGACAGCGGCCCGGACGGAAAAGTTTTGCGTGAGCTCGGGAGGGCCTTGCCCGGGGGCGACCGTTACATTGACCTCTTGCTCCTCACGCATCCGGAGGCCGACCATATTGGAGGGTTCGTTGATATTTTAAAACGCTATGAGGTTGGCGCGGTTCTTTTAACCGGCCGGGGCAAGGATACCGATACCTGGCGCGAATTTAAAAAAATTCTTTCAGATAAAAAAATTCCGGCAATTTCATTGCGTGAAGGTGACCGGGTAAGCCAGGGCGAGAGCCGTTTTGATATCCTCTCGCCCGGACCGGAATATATGGCGAGCGCGGCCCTGAACGACACCTCAATAGTGAGCCTGCTTACCAGTCGCAGCGCCAGCTTTCTTTTTACCGCCGATATTGATGAGAATCTGGAGCGTCACCTCGCGGAAAAATATGACCTACGCGCGGACGTGCTTAAGGTTGCCCATCATGGCTCGAAATATTCTTCTTCCGAAGAATTTCTGCGGGAGGTTAGTCCGAAGATTGCCGTTATTCAGGTGGGCAAGGGAAATAGTTACGGACACCCGACCAAAGAGGCTCTCTCGCGGCTTGGGGCGACCGGCGCTACCGTCTACCGTAACGATGCGGACGGCGGCGTGGCGGTTTTGGCCGATGGTGTTACTCTCTCGGTTCTTAAGTATTAAAGCTCGGCGATAGTGTGGACGCGGATGCGAATTTTGACATATACTTCTGTTAAGGAGTTTGTCCCGCTTCCGGCGGGATGCTCGGTTTTATACCCCGTAGGAAATAAAGCGTTTGCCGGGAAAGGCCTGTGGCCAAAGCATGTCCAATAGCTAATTATTTCACGCGTGGCGTAGTCCCTGCTGGCATAGCGCTTTCCCTGCAATTTCCTACGGGGTATAGTTATATTAACTTCGTTAATCTAAATAAAAATGGCACGCGTTTTGATAGGCGACATCCCCAGACAAGAGAACCAGAAAGTTGAACTTATGGGCTGGGTGGCGAACCGCCGCGACCACGGTAAGCTAATTTTTATCGACTTGCGTGACCGCGCCGGCGTTGTCCAACTGGTTTTTATTCCGTCCAATAAAGAGGTGCACGAGAATGCTTCGCGCTTGCGCACCGAATGGGTAATCCGCGTGACGGGCGAGTGCAAAGCCAGGCCGGATAATATGGTTAATGCCAACCAGCCGAACGGGCGGCACGAGGTGCTTGTTGAGTCGCTTGAAATTCTGAACGAAGCCAAAACCCCGCCCATTGCCGTGGATGGCTCCGGCTATGAGATCGGCGAGGAGTCGCGCATGAAGTACCGCTACCTGGACTTGCGCCGCGACCGTCTGCAGAAAAATATCAGAAACCGGGCGAAGTTGACAAAATTTATCAGAGATTTTTTGTCCGAGCGCGATTTTGCGGAAATAGAAACCCCCGTTCTTTCCAAGTCTACTCCCGAGGGCGCGCGCGACTATCTGGTGCCCTCGCGGATTTATCCGGGCAAGTTTTACGCCCTGCCCCAGTCGCCCCAGCAGTATAAACAGCTTCTGATGGTGGCGGGCTTTGAGCGCTACTTCCAGATTGCGCGCTGTTTCCGCGACGAAGACACCCGTGGCGACCGCCAGCCGGAGTTTACCCAGCTCGACCTGGAGATGAGTTTTGTAAGCGAAGAGGAGGTTATTGCGTTGAACGAAGAACTGCTGATCGCGCTAGTAAAAAAGTTATATCCGGATAAAAAAATACAGAGCATTCCTTTTCCGCGTCTTACCTATAAAGAGGCCATGGAAAAATATGGAATCGACCGGCCCGACCTGCGGGAGGACAGGGATGACCCCGATCTGCTGGCCTTCTGCTGGGTTACCGACTTTCCTTTTTTCTCCGCCGAAGGTGGATCCGCCTCTGGCGGAGAAAAATGGACTTTTACTCACAACCCGTTCTCGTCTCCGAAGCCCGAGCACATGCCCCAGCTCATGCAAAAAGAAAATATTGGCGGCATAGTGGCCGCGCAGTACGACGTAGTTCTTAACGGCTTTGAAATCGGCGGCGGCAGTATTCGCAACCACCGGCCGGAGGCCTTAAAGAAGGTTTTTGAAATAATGGGTTTTGAAGAGGAGCGCATTGTCGCTAATTTCGGCCATATGTTGGAGGCGCTTGAGTCGGGTGCGCCGCCGCACGGCGGCATTGCCTGGGGTTTGGACCGGCTCGTTTCCATTCTTGAGAATGAGCCCAATATCCGCGAGGTTATCGCTTTTCCTAAAACCGGCGACGGGCGCGATTTAATGATGAACGCGCCGAGTGAAGTTTCAAAAGAACAATTGAAGGAGTTGGGAATTGAAATAAAGAAAAAATGAGCATTTGTATTTTCGGCGATAGCACCGCTTGGGGTGCGTGGGACGAAGAAAAAGGCGGCTGGGTAAATCGGCTGCGCCTTTCGTTGGAGTCAAAAAACTACGAACCGCAGGTCTATAACTTGGCAATTGATGGTGATACCTCCGAGGGTGTGCGTGAGCGGTTTGAAGCCGAGGCAACCCTACGGGAAGCCAGCATTGTTATTATCGCTATCGGAGCTAATGATAGCGGCACCGACGACAGCGGCAATTTTTTTATTTCAGCGGCGCAGTTTGAAGAAAACTTAAAAGTTCTCGCGGATGTTGCCAATAAGATGGGCTATGTTACAGTATTTCTTGATTTTGAAAACATCGACGAGTCCAAGACGAACCCAGTATCTTGGGCAAATATTTACTATAGCGAAGAAGATCTGGACAAATATTCGGCAATCATGAAAACGGTCGCTGAAGAAAGTAACATTTACTTTTGCTCAATTCGAGGCCTGCTCACGAACGAGGATCTTTCAGATGGCTTGCATCCTAATGAAATTGGTCATGCCAAAATTGCCGAAGCGGTTGAAACTTTTTTAATAAGTAATAAGATAATAATCATATGAATCCCCACACCTAATTAGCTTCATACTCGTGCCAAACTCAACAAACAAATTGCGTGCCAATGCGTTTAACCAGCTAAAGAGGCGAATTGTCGCAAGCCTCAAAGCTAATTAGGTGTGGGGATGAAGAAAGAACGAACTCTCGTAATTATAAAACCGGACGGCGTGCAGAGAACCCTGATTGGCGAGATTACCGGCCGCTTTGAGCGGAGCGGGTTAAAGCTTGTCGGCTTGAAGATGTTCGTACCCGATGCCGAGATGATTGAAAAACATTATCTTGTGGATCCGGAGTGGCGGATGAAAACCGGGGTAAAAACAATTGAGTCGTATAGAAAGAAGGGAAAAGTTCCGCCGACCGACGACCCGCTAAAAGCGACGGAGATTATCCTTAGGAATTTAAAAAAATATCTTTCTTCCGGACCCGTAGTGGCCATGGTTTGGCAGGGCGTGCACGCGGTCGGTATCGTCAGAAAAATTACGGGCGGCACGGAACCGCTTACGTCCGACATGGGCACAATCCGGGGCGACTATACAATTGACTCCTACGAACTTGCGGATGTTGACGGCCGCGCGGTGCGCAATTTAATCCACGCGTCTGGCAGTCCCGACGAGGCCAAAAAAGAGATTGACCTATGGTTCACGCATGGCGAGATTATAAATTACCGTCTGGTACAGGAGGCCATCATCTACGACGTGAACTTAGACGGGATTTTGGAATAATTTTATGGTATTAGGCATAGACGAGATCCATGGGCGCATAAAGGAAGAAAAACTTCTGGAGGGTCTTTCCGACCGCGAACTTAATAATCCCGAGGGCACGGGCATGGATTTGCGCATTGGTAAGGCGTTTCGTCTTGAGGGCGAGGCGTTTCTGGGCATAGAAAAAAGAAACACCCCCAAACCCGTGCTTATCGCGGAGTTTATTCCCGGCAAGATGGCCACGATTACACTTAAGCCGGGCGATTTTGTGCTTACCGAAACCGTCGAGAAGTTCAATATGCCTGCGGGTTTGGTGGGGGTAGCGAAGCCGAGGACTACGCTACATCGGTCGGGAGTAATCGCCCGCATGGGCGTTGTGGATCCGGGGTACTCCGGTACGGTTCACCCTGCGCTTTTTAACGCAGGGCCGAGCGTGGTTACCATCGAAATGGGCGCGCGCTATATTAATGTGATATTTTTTGAGATTAGGGGAACAACTAAGCAGTATCGCGGCCAGTGGCAGGGCGGCCGGGTCGCGGCCGAGGAAACCGAGACTCAAATTTAGAAATTGCTAGCTGTGGAAAGCCCGCCCTAAATTTTCGGGCAATGTGGTATACTTAAGTCAGATCTCGCTCCTAGATTCCGGATCAAACTACTATTACAGGGAGGGCAACAGTTTCTGTCTCCTTGGGGGCGGAATGAACCCACCCACTTGTCTAATTGCCGGGAAGTCTAGGAGCGGGATTTTTGGTTGCCCCGGAGGAAATAAAACGTTTGCCGTCAAACGATGCGCAGTAGTGGCGCATCGTTAAAACGCTGTTAATTTGTGTAAGCTAAGTTATTCACCGCATAACGCCTGTCTGCCGTGTCGAGCGTGGCACAGGCAGGCTTTTCCGGCAATTTCCTACGGGGTTTGTGGCTCTAAGTTTTTGCCCAAAGATTTCTTTGGGCAAAAACTTAGCAAGCACAAACAAAACCCCGCCATTTTTTCTGTTTTGACGGCGGACTATAACCGACAGAGCCATAAGGCGGCTTAGCTTACAAGCAATAAATAACCGCTGACCTTGTTGAAAAATGAGCGGGGTGAGTTTTCTGTCGGAGTTGCTCACGGACGCAAAATATGAGATAGTGGCAACAACCTGAAAATTTTCGGGCTGTAGTATACCGGTAGTACGCATGCATGGGGTGCATGTAGACCGGGTCCGATTCCCGGCA
>Ga0209542_10013069_pt1 | contig 14398 bp, 23 predicted proteins | sample RifCSPhighO2_01_FD_184028 | JGI IMG/M metagenome (GOLD analysis project Ga0209542, IMG submission 184028) | Soil microbial communities from Rifle, Colorado - Rifle CSP2_plank highO2_0.1 (SPAdes) (version 2) | ecosystem: Environmental > Terrestrial > Deep subsurface > Rock core/Sediment ...
CACTGGATTGATTGGACGATAGCCATTATCATCATGGTTTTCATTGTGGTATGGGGCGCGATACAAAAATACTCTATTGAACAAGAGTATAGTTTTACCGGTGATGATATCTATTATTCGATAAAAATTCATCAAAGACCTCAAGAGCAAAATACTGAACTAAGAACGACAGATAATCTGGTCAGTCGCTGTATTCCAAAATTTCAAGGTGGTGGACAGGGATCGGGGATAACCGCGAGCGCGGAGTATGCCTCGCGGTGTACTAGCCAACAAACAAAAGAACGGTGTGATGTAGTCGATGTTTATAGGGCATCTACAAAAAATTTTGGCAATTCTGATGGTATACCGGATTGCACTTGGGTAGTTTCAGATCGCTAAAAATGAGTTTGCATAAAATCTCTCTGGAAGAAAGAAAAGGGGAGTTGTTTATTTTTTCGGAGGCCGTGTTGTGGTCGTTTTTTCCAATTGTAACCGTACTAACGTACTCGGCATTGCCGAGCTTGGCCTCGCTTGCGTGGAGTACTTTATTTGCGGCGATGTCTTTTGGAGCTCTTGTTCTCTATAGAAAAACATGGAGAGAACTTTTAAATCCCATTCTCTGGCGGTACATATTTTTTATTGTTTTGTTTCTCGGTGTATTATTTTACTATTTCTTTTTCACGGGTCTTAGCAAGACAACCGCGGGCAATGCAGGCATCATCGCGCTTTTTGAAATTTTTACGTCTTTTCTCTTTTTTCATGTTTTGAGAGACGAAACCATTTCCCGCGATCATAAGCTCGGGGCGCTTCTCATGGTTGTGGGCGCCATCATTGTGCTTGCGCCAAACTTTTCCAGCATAAAGACAGGAGACTTTTTTATACTTGCCGCAACGTTTTGTGCTCCGTGGGGAAATCTTTTCCAGCAACGGGCGCGGAAAATTGCTTCAAGCGAAAGCATACTGTTTTTGCGCAGCATACTATCGGTCCCGATTCTGTTTGTGCTTGCTGCCGCCCTTGGCGCATCCGCGCCGCTAGACAGTGTAAAGTCGTCACTCCCGTTTCTTATCATAAATGGCGCGGTGCTTCTTGGCTTTTCAAAAATCCTATGGATCGAAGGGATCCATCGAATATCCGTAACTAAGGCAAATGCACTAAACAGCATAACGCCGCTTCTTACTTTGCTTCTTGCTTGGCCCATTCTCCACGAAATACCAAGCGCATGGCAACTTTTCTCTCTCATCCCACTTCTTGTTGGCACGCTGCTTCTGACGAATCAGATAAAAATAGTATCCAAATCTTTGCTTTTGTAATATTGACATATTACTCTTTTTATTGTATCCTCCTGAATGGAAAGGAGGTCAAAGGTGGCAAACAAGGATTCAAGGTCGGGTGGGAAATATAGCGGCAACCACACGACCCTCATCCCTGCAGCGGCGGCAATCTGTGACATCGCTCACGAGTGTGAAGCGGTGACGCGGATATCCCCAGGATTCATCAAGGCGGGCCTTCCGCCGGTCAACGGCCGGCGTCGGGTCAAAATCGTGGACAAGAAGGGCGAGTGCATTCTTTTGTTGGTGAGAGACAACACGTCTCACCAAGAGGTCCACGTTTATGTGAACGACGAGCAAGCAGCAAAGCTTGCTATCGCTCGCGGGGTTCGTGAAGCTGACCTGCACCTCTCGTTCGGGAAGTTCTAGAAGGTTTACGGGCGACCACCTCTAAGTGTCGCCCCAAAACAAAAGGCATTGTTTATATAAACGATACCTTTTGTTTCTGAAACGTACTCGGCTGTTTCGGATTTTCTTAAATAATGAGCATGCACTCCATCGCTTTTTTCAAAGGGGTTTTTCACCGGCTTGAACGCTACGAGCGGCATATTTCGTCGGTAGCGCTTGTTGTTGGATTTGTCATAGACAATCTCACGCTCACGCGCATTGACCTCTGGATAGACCATATTGTCATCGTTGCCTATATCATCGTTGCCGTCTCGAGTATTATTGTCGTGCATTTGCCCAAGAAAGGGGCTCTGATATCACGCGTTCAGCCGTTTGCGCCCCTTCCGATGCAGTTTGCTTTCGGTGGACTTTTCAGCAGCTTCTTTGTTTTTTATTCGCACAGCGCCGCGCTTGCTTCGAGTTGGTTTTTTCTACTTTTTCTTTCCGCGCTTCTCGTTGGGAACGAATTTTTCAAAAAACGCTATGAGCGGCTCGCATTTCAGTTCGGGATCTTTTACATCGCCCTTTTCTCGTACTTTGTTTTTATTGTCCCGGTATTGACGAAGAGAATGGGAGCGGGAATATTTTTGCTTTCGGGCGCGGCGAGTATTGCGTTGATGTCGGTTTTTATTTTCTTGCTCGCGTTTATTGCCCCGCTCCGCATGCGCGAAGAGCGAAAAGTGCTTACCAAGATCATTGCTGCGATCTTTGTTGCCATGAATGTTCTTTATTTTTTAAATATCATTCCGCCGATTCCGCTTGCGCTTAAAGAAGCGGGAGTATATTACTCAGTTACAAGAACACAGGATGGCAACTATATTCTCAAAGGTGAACCGAGAGCGTGGTACGCGTTTTTAAAGCGACCCGTTCTGCACATTTCACAGGGGGCACCGGCATATTTTTATAGTGCTGTCTTTGCACCAACGGAGCTCAAAACGCGCATTGTGCACCAGTGGGAATTTTTTGATGAAAGCCGCGGCATGTGGATAGTGTCCTCGCGCGTACAATTTGCGATCGTCGGCGGCCGTGACGGAGGATACCGTGGGTATTCCTTCAAAACAAATGTAGCCCCCGGTTTCTGGCGGGTCAGTGTTGAAACGGAACGCGGCCAGCTACTTGGGCGAAGGCAGTTTAAGCTTGAGCGCTGACGGGGGCTTTTGCTAACCAAGTTTGTGTGGTAGTATGGCGGCTGTATGGGTTTGAAGGTTTTTATATCCGTTGCGGCGTTGGCGCTCATTATCGGCGGCGCGGTCTTTTTCTTTTTTGTGTCGGCGTCGCGTGAGCCGGGTGGGTTCGGTGCCGCAGTTTTTTCCTTTTTTGCATCAGCACCGCGCGAGCCGGGCAAACTTGACGCCTTTGCCCAGTGTCTAAACGATAAAGGCGCAATTTTCTACGGAGCTTATTGGTGTCCACACTGCCAGAACCAAAAGAAAATGTTTGATACTTCGGCAAAACTATTGGATTACGTTGAGTGTTCGACGCCAGATGGTAGAGGGCAATTGTCGATTTGTAAAGATAAAGAAATTAAGGGGTATCCTACGTGGATTTTTGCGGATGGCTCGCGCGAATCGGGAGAGATAGCGCTCTCGCATCTTGCAGAAAAAACTGGTTGCGAACTTCCCAAGTAATATGAGTTCGTTGGCACTACTTACAACGCGCGTGCTTTCGCTTGGGACCATTGCGCTTGAGATAGTGTCGATTGTCATATTTCTTGCTCTCGTAGCGCGCAAAGAAAAATTTTTACGAATTGTACGTAAACACACTCTTCTTATTGGATTTTTAGTTTCATTTGGATCGGTCGTGGCGAGTATGTATTACTCAAATATTGTTGGGTTTACACCTTGTACTCTTTGTTGGGTTCAGCGCATTTTTCTCTATCCGCAAGCGCTTATTTTTGGCATTGCACTTTTCAAGCGAGATTTTGGCGTTGCTGATTATATTTTAGGGCTTTCGATTGTTGGGGGCGCAGTTGCGCTTTACCATACGTATATTCAGTTTGGCGGCGCGCCGCTTGTGCCGTGCTCCGCTGAGGTTATTTCTTGTTCACAGCGTTTCTTTGTGGAGTTTGGCTATATAACAATCCCGACGATGTCACTCTCGGCGTTCGTGCTCATTGCGCTGTGTATGGTGGCACTCAAACGAGTCCCTCCTGTGCTACACTAAATGTATGGATGAAGAAACGCGAAAGCGGTTTGATGAGCAGGCGCAAAAATTGGATGCAATATACCGTTCAGCAGAACAAACACGAAGATATTTTCTGTGGGTGCTTATAATTACGGTTGTGGCGATTATCCTGCCGCTTGTTGGTTTGCTTATTGCCATCCCAAGTTTCTTGAGCGTGTACAGCTCTCTTAATTTCTAAATACAGGGGGAATGGCAAAAAAATCTATTGAGATCCTTGCGCGGGCAGTGGTCGTGCATCGGGGAAAGATCCTCCTCTGTAGGCGAAAGGCCGCTGATTATCTTTTTCTGCCGGGCGGGCATGTGGAATTTGGGGAGACCGTTGAGAACGCGCTTCGGCGCGAGATTAAAGAAGAACTCGGCGTGCGGTTTTTTATACTTTCATTTATGGGCGTTGAACAGGAGATGTATAAAAGAAAGGGTATAATGAGCCATGAAATTAATTTTGTTTTTTTGGGACGGATTGCAAAAACCCATGTTCAATCACTTGAGGACGAATATGAATTTCAGTGGGTTCCTCTTGCGGAATTTTCTCAAAGAACCGTTTTGCCTAAATTGCTTGTCTCGCACGTTGCGCGGTGGCTAAAAAACAGAAAAACTTTTTGGGCGATGAGCTCTTGAAAATATGCCCGAAAAGTACTTACAGACAATAAACTTTTGGGTCTTGGAGATTTACTGCCCCATGATATACTAAAAAGGTCCAGTCACTTATTTTTTATATATTTTAAGTAAGACGTATGGAAAAATTGCTTCGCGATTTTATATCGCACGAAGATCGTCAGTATAATTTTAAGCTCGGACAGCTTATTGCGTCCGCGCTCACTGGTTTTTTGGCAGGCCTTGTATCGGCGAGCATTGTTTGGATGCTTGCGCTTTACTACATCAACAGTTTTGTTCTTTCTTGAGGGAAGAACAAAACTGTTGACAAGGCGCATTTCTTGCGCTATACTTTTCCCGGACCTATAATCTTCGGAGGTGTGAACCGTGAGAATCAACCGTATGCTGCGTGTGGCGTTCATCGTGACGCTTCATGCATACTTTCTTGCATCGAGTTCATTTTCAGAAGAGGTTTCCTATGAGACCATAGCTTCGGCTAGGGTACCCCGCTCTGAACATAGAGAACCACTTCTGAAAACCCGCAATCGTACTTCTGATTGGTACTGTACCGTACGCGAAGGACTGCGTCGTTGTAGAACAAGCCGCACTTTTCCCATTGGGCGCGAGGTTAAAGGGGGCCTAGTCGAACGGGCGTGCATTAAGAGCGCAAATATTCCACTGGGGCTTCTCAACGAGAGCGGGAGTCTTGCGCCCGGCGTTACCGTTGTAGTTGACGCGAGCTACTATGGAAAGTCCTTTCACCAAAGGCCAACAACCAGCGGTGAGACTTATAACATGTACGCGTATACTGCTGCGCATCCGACTCTTCCCTTTGGCTCGCGCCTTTTGGTGTGCAATCCGGAGGCAGGGCGATGCGTTACGGTAAAAGTCAACGACCGCGGATCTTTTTGCCGGAAATACGGCCGAGGGCTTGATCTCTCCAAGCGTGCGGCTTGCACGCTTGGCTTTTGCAGAGAGGGGACGGCACAGGTTTACGCGACGGTACTTTCAGTACCAAGCAACAAAAGGGCATCCTAGGGGTGCCCTCTTTTTCTTGCGGCGTGTAAGATTTTTATGTTGCCCGAGTCTCCTATTGCATATGGACAAAAGGTCATTATTTATTTAAAAAAATAACAAAACAAAATATGAATCACATAACAAAACAAGTTCTCGTCGGCGCTGTTGCGCTGGCGATGGTAGCACCTCTTGCGTTTGCCGACACTAATTCTTCTTCGAGCAGAGAGGCGCAAGGTCGCATGAATGTGGTAATAGGCCCTGCGGGCCACGCGCTTGTTCGCGGCACAGTCGAGTCCGTAAGCGCCAATTCTCTCACGGTCAAAAGTTGGGGAGGGAGCTGGATAATCCGCGCATCTGCCGATACTTCAATTGCTCCGCGCTTCACGGGTAGCGTAGGCGACTTAGCAAAAATCCAGGTTGGCGATTTTGTGGGCGCGAGTGGTCAAAAGCTGGGGAGGGAGCTGGATAATCCGCGCATCTGCCGATACTTCAATTGCTCCGCGCTTCACGGGTAGCGTAGGCGACTTAGCAAAAATCCAGGTTGGCGATTTTGTGGGCGCGAGTGGCAAAGTTGCAACCAATCAGAATTTTACGATTGATGCGGCTAATATTCGCAACTGGTCCGAGCGCAAAGAAGAGCGCATGACGAACAAAGAAATTAAAAAGCAGGAGCGGGAATCTCGCAAGAATGGGATCGGCAAAATCTTTGTTGGTATCGCAAGCTCGATAGGCGCTGATACGTTCGTACTTTCCCATGCAAAAGCTACATCAACTGTACACGTTTCGTCTGATACAAAAATAGTCAACCGCAATTGGGCGAAAATTTTGCTCGGTGATATCGCGGTTCACGACCGGGTCCGTGTTTTTGGAACGAAAGCCAATAGCGACATTACGGCGCAGGTGGTGAGCGATATCTCCTTGCCACGGTGAAAACCCTTTATCCAAAAACCAAAACCCGCTATCTAATAGGGGGTTTTTGGTTTTCGTGCTGGATGTAAGAAATAAATTGCGCTATCGTCATAGATAATGGAACCCGAAGAATTTTTGAGAGCATACGATAAATATGCCGATGCCATTTTTCGCCACTGCTACTTCCGGCTTTCCGACCGCGAGCTTGCCCAAGACACTGCGCAAGAAACATTTACGCGTACGTGGAAATACATCGCCGACGGAGGGGACGTTAAAAATATCCGCGCGTTTTTGTACCGAGTGGCGCATAATCTGATCATCGACGAATGGAAGCGCAAAAAGGCCGTTTCTCTCGAAGAGCTTGCCGAAAAAGGATTTGATCCAAAAGACGACAATAATGTGGATCTTGCTAATGTGTTTGATGCGCGTGAGGCGGCAAAAGTCTTGGAGCTCCTTGACAAGCCGTATCGAGAGGTGGTTGTCATGAGGTATATAGATGATATGTCTCCAAAAGAGATTGCACGCATACTTGGTGAGACCGAAAATACGATATCGGTGCGGATTCATCGGGCGCTTAAAAAAGCAAAGGAGCTTTTAAATCATGAATGATAAATTTGAACAATTAATGCGCGAGTTCAGGAAAGTAAATCTTGGCACGCGCGAAAAAGAAACAATGCGCACACATATAGCGGCGTTTGTTACCGCGCATCCGCGCGCAAAACGCATGCCGTGGATTATGCATTTTACGGTTTGGCGCACGTCGTTTGCCGCGCTCGGCGTATTTGCGGTACTTGGGTTCGGCACGTCGTACGCCGCAGAAGGCGCATTGCCAAAAGATTTGCTCTACCCGGTGAAAGTTAGTATCAATGAAAAAGTGCGCGGCTTTGTCGCTGTCTCTCCGCGTGCGCAGGCCGCGTGGGCATCGCGCAAAGTCGAGCGGCGGCTTGAAGAAGCAGAAGAACTCGCGAGTCAAGGCAAGCTTGATGCCAATGTGAAGATGGAGCTTGAGTCGCGCATTGAAGACAACGCGAAAGAGGCGGACGAGTTAATCGCGCAGCTTGATATAGAAGCGAGAGCCGAGGCAAGCTCGGAGCTTGAATCAACGCTTGAGGGGATCGCGCAGCTTGATATAGAAGCGAGAGCCGAGGCAAGCTCGGAGCTTGAATCAACGCTTGAGGGGCACGAGAGGGTTCTTTTGCAAATTTCCAAGTCAGACGGCGAGAGTGCTTCCTCAACACTCGATTTTGCAGGCGTGGTCAAAAAGCAAAAGCGCGCCGTTAAGAAAGAGCGCTCGCGCACCGAGCAGCAAATTAAATCCGGAGTGCAGAAAGAAAAAGCCGCGGAGATGAAACTGCGCGCCGTAGAGCGCCAAATTGAAACTGTGCGTGAAAATGTTGGGGAGCGCGCAGAAGAAAAACTTTCAGGTGCTACCGAGCTTGTAAGCGAGGGCAAAGCGAAGCTCGAAAGCGGCGAGTCGGGCGAAGCGTTCATTCTTTTCCAGAAAGCGGGGCGCGAGGCGACAAAAGCGCGCATTGAGGGACGAGCAAAAAAAGAGCTTAAAATCGAGGTCGACATATCTTTGGATAGCGATGCGACAACTACTATCGATGATTGATAGGTAAAATTATTTAAGTCGCACTAAGTTTATACAAGCGAGCTTGGGCAGATATTTTTGAGCGGGCAAGTTTGGCATTTTCTGCGCTGCGCGGTGCAAGTGGCGCGGCCATGTTCGATTGTCATGTATGTAAACTTAAACCAATCTTTTTTTGGTACAAGTACCATAAGTTTTTGCTCTATTTTTAGTGGATTATCGGTATCGGCAAGTCCCCATCGTTGAGCGAGACGGCCTACATGTGTATCAACTGCGATACCTTGTACAACGCCATATGCATTGCCCAAAATTACGTTCGCGCTTTTGCGGGCGATGCCCGGAATGGTAACCATTTCGGCCATTGTGCGCGGAAGTGATCCTGCAAACGCGCGTTCGATTTTTTGAGCAGCAGCAATGATATTGCGCGCTTTTGCACGGTAAAAGCCGGTTTGGTAAATCATGCGCTCGATATCCTGTTGCCGCGCACGGGCAAAATCTCGCGCGGTCTTATATTTTTTAAAAAGCGCAGGAGTAACTTCATTGACTTTTTTATCGGTACATTGTGCCGAGAGCATTACTGCCACAAGAAGCTGGAAATTATTGCCGTATTTCAAGGCCATGCGTGCCCGCGGATAGGTTTTTTTGAGAATGCGGAGGATTTTTTGAGCGCGCGCGTATCGAGCGGGCGCCAGTTCGTGCACAATCCACGGTTTTGTGTAAATTCGAAATTTATGCATATTTCAAATGTATCATGCCTCTTGCCGCATACGAAGTTTGCGGTATACTAGAGAAATATGAAGAAGGTGGCAATTTTTACGACACCATCCTGTGTCTATTGCAAAAAGACGAAAGAGTTTTTCAAAAATCATAGCGTTGAATATACGGAATACGATGTAACGCGAGATGTTGCCAGGCGCGATGAAATGATTCAGCGTTCAGGGCAGATGGGAGTTCCGGTTATCGATATTGACGGGACGCTGGTTTTGGGATTTGACGAACGGCGACTCCGGCAACTTTTAGGGGTCGGGGCGTAAATATGCATACGGGCGGGCGCTACATTAAAGATATCATCTATGGCGCTAACGACGGAATCATAACAACGTTTGCGGTGGTCGCGGGTGTCGCGGGCGCGGATCTTTCGCCCGCAATTGTTATTTTGCTTGGGGCTGCAAACCTTTTTGCCGATGGTTTTTCAATGGCCGCCTCAAATTATCTTGGTTCAAAATCAGAAAGAGACTTCGTACGAAAAGAGCACGATGGAGTTGAGCGTGATCTTGCTGATGCGCCACGGGAAGAACAGAACGAAATGATCGCATTGCTTCAGGAGCAGGGATACGGCAAAGAAGACGCGCCTCTGCTCGCGCGTCTCATGTTTAAAAATAAAGAGTTTTTTGTTGACCTCATGATGCACGAGGAACTTGAACTCTCGTCCCACGCTCGTGAGGGCATTATGCGCAAGGCCGCGGCGACGTTTATTGCATTTGTCGGCATGGGGTTTATCCCAATTATTCCTTTTCTTTTTTTGTCTTCGACCGCGCACCTTTTTGCTTACTCGGTAGGCGCTACGGGCGCCGCTCTTTTTCTTGTCGGATCGCTTCGGTCACTCGTGACAAAGAATTCCTGGATTTTTTCAGGGCTTGAAATGCTTGTTGTGGGAGGAATCGCCGCCTCGATTGCTTATGTTGTTGGGGCTTTTCTCAAGAGCGCGGTGGGCGTGTTTTAGTTACTTCCATTCGTTGAGCTTAAGTTGGACTGTTTCTTTTTCCGCTCCCCGGAGATAGGTGAGAGAAATTTGGTCTCCCGGGATAGTATTTTCTAGAATATCTTCCAGTGAGTTTTTCTCGGTGATTGTTTTCCCGTTGCACGCAAGAATAATATCGCCGTCTCGTATTCCGGCGCTCTCGGCAGCGCTTCCCGGCACGACCGCGTGGTCTCCGGGGATGGGTTCTCGTACTACAAGCGCCCCGTAGTTTATGGGGAGTTTAAAGTGTTGTTGAAGAGCGGTGTTGAGGAGCATGTAACGAATGCCGATAAAAGGACGGCGGATGCGTCCGTATTTTTGAATGTCGGTGATGTCCCGCTTTGCTTTTTCTATAGGGATTGCAAAGCCGATGTTTTGCGCGCCAAAGACCACGGCCGCGTTAATGCCGATAACTTCACCATTCATGTTAACGAGAGGTCCTCCCGAATTGCCCGGATTTATCGCGGCGTCGGTCTGAATAAGGCCGCGAAGCCGTTCTTGATGCCCCGACATATCGCTGATTGCGGTGATAAGCCGCGACAGCCCCGAAACAACGCCTGTTGAAACCGAGCTTTGGAATTCCCCAAGTGCGTTGCCTATTGCAATAACCGTTTGCCCCAGCCGGAGCGTACGCGAATCGCCAAGTGGCGCTACCCGATAATTTTCTGGAAGAGTTGTTTTTAAGATGGCAACGTCGTGGATGGGATCGCACGCGAGAATAGTAAGATCGCTTTTATTGCCTTCTTGGTCGAAGATGGTGTAGTGGGCGTCTGGGTCCACGATGACGTGTTTGTTAGTGAGGACAAGCCCGTCGTCCGAAATAATGAAACCGGAACCGCCGCCAAGCCGCACATTGCCGTCTTCATCTTTTGGGATCATTACATCGGTCATGTTTTTGAAAGGAAGCGTTCCCTCCATTTCCTCAAGATGTTTTGTAATGGTGATTGATACAACCGAGGGAAGTATTTTCTCAACCGCGCGTATAATCTCTTCTTCATGGGTCATATAGCTTTAATATACCAGAAAAAAATGGTATAAAAAATGCGACTCCTCGTAGTTCAATGGATAGAACAACCCCGTCCTAAGGGGTTGATGGGGGTTCGATTCCCTCCGAGGAGACAATCTTTTAAAAAAAACCACTGCGTGCTATGGTTTCACTGAACTCGGGTGGTTCTTATGACTGGAGGTGATTATGCCAACCCGCGAAGATTTTCAGGACGAGCTTGTCTGGAGGGTTCTCGTGTACACCGTGAGCTTCGAACCCGCTGCCTGTGCACCCGGCAACCTTTTCCTGCGGGATCTTGCGTCCCTCATCGAGGCCTATCTCGCGGGACACAAGTATGGATTCGGATCTCCGCGTTCTCCCGCCGCAAGCTTTTTTCTCCTGGGCGTGGTGTTTCCGGTCGTCTGTTTCTCGCGTACGATCGATGAGGCAGAGTTGATCCTCGAGCGCATCCGCACCTGTTACGGCGCCACGTAGCCAGCCCTCCCACGGCTGGCACTTTTTTGCTATACTGTAGTATATGAATTGGATAGAAAACAATTACGGTTATTGGGCAAAGTTGTTTTTTGATACCATTCCTCTGAATGTTATCGTGCCGGTTTTTGTTGCATTTATCATCTGGTCACTCGTGTGGAAGGGAATGGCACTCTGGAAAGCCGCTCACAATAGGAGCGCCGTATGGTTTGTTGTCTTGCTACTCGTCAACACACTCGGGATTCTCGAAATTCTCTATATTTTCGTGTTCGGTAAGAAGTCAGACAAAACCGATTTATAATTATAAATCTTTTTCCAACACATGAAATGGAATCAACCGCCATATGGATTTCTCTGGCTTGTTATCATTGATGGTTTCCTGTATATTGTTTTTTCCGTGGTAACTGTCGATCTTCGTAATCCATTTCCCGCTTGGGTCGGCTTCTTTATATTTTTGATTGTTCTCAATATCGCTATGTATTTGGTCAAGCGCAAACGATAGAGTTGCTTTTCGTGTTAGTCTTGGTACATTAACTTCCAGTGGGCCTATAGTTCAGTGGTAGAACGCATCCATGGCATGGATGAGGTCGGAGTTCGATTCTCCGTAGGTCCATTGACTCTTTTAATTAGAAATGGTATTATGTTGCCGAACAATGGTTGGGTTGTTTCCTCATACACCCAGCCCCAAAAAAGGAGGATAAGACAATGATGAGGAGGACTCTTGGTCTGATTCTTGTTCTTTCCATCATATTCATGGCCCGCCTCGCCTCGGCGGATGACTGGGAGGAAGGGTGGATGAAGGAGGTGCGCGGTGTCGAGCCGCCGCCGAAGGTCTGCCAGATGATCTACGATCACGACTGGCCGACGAAGGAGGGTCTCGAGCTTCCCGGCGCGCGCGAGAAGGAGGCGGAGTTCAACAGGTCCATCGCGCGCGAGTTAGTGGACGTTCTTCGCTCGCACGACAGGGCTGTCCGCGAGAGGACGTGCCCGGAGTTCTTCCCGCGCGGCTTCGTGGACACAGCGGACATCGCCGAAAAGATCTTCTTGTACCTCCGGGATGCCGGCGCGAAGCCGGCGGATATCGGCCTCACGATCGGCGGTTTCCGTACCATCGTCCTCGAGGACTACCGGTGGCAGCTCGCTGACCTCCGCACGGAGGTCATGCGTGGGAAGTGCACTTTCACTGACTGCATCGGCGGAGTGTACGATCTCGCGCGGGAGGCAACGAGTTCCGGTGAGCTTGGTTGGAACTTCAAGCCAGTCGAGCTTGAGCTTGGTTGGAACTTCAAGCCAGTCGAGCTTGGGTTGCTCGACTGCGAGGCGGGCGAGACTTGTACGAGGGATGACTTCGTCAAGCTTGCCAACGCCGGACCCCAGAAGGAGTAACCAGCAGTTTGAACGGACATGAGCGAGTCCGCAACCAGCCGCTCGCCGACACCGAAGGTGTCGGCTTTCTTATTTATGCGTTATGCTTTCTTTATGGTGGCAGGAAAACTTATCAAAATTTTTATCTTGGCACTTGTTCTCAATTTTATTTGGGAAGAGTTACATTCGCGTTTCTATATACAGTATCAAGGCGAACCAATCATCCATGCTATTCTGGCGCGCGTTGTTCTCAATTTTATTTGGGAAGAGTTACATTCGCGTTTCTATATACAGTATCAAGGCGAACCAATCACCCATGCTATTCTGGCGCGCGCGGCGTTTTTTGATGCTTTAATAATTCTCATTGGGGCGGTTTTCCTCCTTTTCCTGCCGCCGTTTCTTGGGCGTATATGGTTAGTGCTTACCGGGCTTTTGATGTTTGCGATCGGCCTTGAAATCTTTGCGCTTGCAACTGGTCGGTGGCAATACAACCAATCCATGCCCATGATACCAGTTCTCGGCATTGGCCTCACGCCAACAATCCAGCTTGCTCTTCTGGGCTTCCTTAGTTATAGTATCTTTGCAGTCACCGGAAAGGGAAGGAGGTAACCTTTTCTTTTCAAAAGGCGTTATAACTTTCAAATACTAAGCAAAGCCAGAGTGACTATTCTATGACGGCAGCTACACAAAAAGACGAGGAAATACTTTTGGCCTCGCTTGACGATCCATCGCGGTTTGCTTTTTTGGTTGATAAATACCAAAGACCCTTTCTCCGGCTTGCCTATGGTGTTGTGCGCTCGCGGGAGGAGGCGGAGGATATTGTTCAGGAAGCATTCTGTGATGTTTATCGCAACGCGCTGAAGTTTAAAAAACAAGAGGGGGCGACGTTCAAAAGCTGGGCTTACCGGGTTGTGTTAAACAAAGCGATTTCCCATTACCGCAAGCTCAAGAAAGAACGCGAGCGGTTCAGCGCCCTTGAACCCGCGCATTACGAAAACCTGGGCGCGCCCGAGAGTCTTTCCGGAGACGTGGACATTCAAATAACGGTTGAGCGGCTCCTTACCAATCTTCCGGAAGATTTCAGAAGGGTTGTGTCTGCGTATTATCTGGAAGACAAGTCGTACGCGGATATCGCAAAAGAGGAAAGTATATCGCTCTCAACCCTCAAAATGCGTCTCTTCCGGGCAAAGAAGATGCTCCGGCAGATGATATAAATAATCAAAATTTGTATGAACAATATATATTCAAATCAGCTAAAAAGTCGAACGATGCGCAAGGTTTATGGCATCTGGTTTATGAAGCGGGTACTTCCATGGCTTGCGGCGGAGTTTGTGGTGCTCTCGACTATTTTTGCGGGGGCGCAAAGCTACCTTTCATTTGGGCATATTCTGAATAATGCTGTTGTGCGGGTAAAATACTATTCGCTCTTGAGCTTCAGTGATTTTCTCATGAGCGCGGTGACAAATGCCGATCTTTTTACCCTTACCATGCTTGCGGGGGCATTCTTTGTGGGGACCCTGGTGGTTCGTGACACCATTCGTGCCACGCGGCGGATGAGGGCCGGTAACTTTCTGCGCATGTCGCGCGTTCTTTATAGTAGATAAGACAAAAGGTCAGCCATTACCCATATAACAAATGCTTAGGGCCCCCATTGTGGGGGTTTTAAGTTTAGCCATTTTTTTGCTACGCTGGTTCAAAGCACGATCAGTCCCGGACCCAAAGAACAACAATAAAACACTGGAAGCGTGGCTGAGTGGTTGAAGGCACCGCACTCGAAATGCGGCATGGGGGAAACCCCATCGGAGGTTCGAATCCTCCCGCTTCCG
>Ga0209542_10013070_pt1 | contig 14397 bp, 12 predicted proteins | sample RifCSPhighO2_01_FD_184028 | JGI IMG/M metagenome (GOLD analysis project Ga0209542, IMG submission 184028) | Soil microbial communities from Rifle, Colorado - Rifle CSP2_plank highO2_0.1 (SPAdes) (version 2) | ecosystem: Environmental > Terrestrial > Deep subsurface > Rock core/Sediment ...
CCAAGAGCTTCGCTCTTGAGCCATCGCTTCTGACGAAGCTTCAAGCACCAAGAATTCTTACAATGAATCCTCAAGAACAAAGTTCTTGACGACCATCAAGATTTGGAAATTCTTGAGGTAGTCAACCAATCGAACGACTGGAACCGAAAGACGAAATTGGTTGACTATATAGAGAATCCTAAAAAACTTTCAGTTTTTTGGGCACAGAAATTTAGAACTCGACGAGAAATTTCTGTGTTTGAAAAACCCTGCAAAATCTCTAAGATAAGTTTGAAGGAAGCGAAATCTCGCCGTTTTGGAGGTTGCGAATTTCGCGAACTGATTTATTCAAACTTCTCTATAGAAAATTATTGAAAGTTTTCTGAAAAAATGGAATTACAGAGCATTCCGATAACCTGGAGAATTCTCTGAATTCTCTGGGTCCCAAGATTCCAAGACATCAAAAAAATCTTGGGGTTGTGTCATATGCTTTATCGGAATCTCTGTCTGGACAATCCCTAAACGATCTGACCTTATCATCGGGATTGTCTATCTTCGAAGTTCTTCAAGGAAAAGAGGTATAAACAAACTCTGCTCTCGCAACGATATCTCCGTCTTCAAACTTTTTGTAAACGCCAACAAATTTATCTCCGATAAAAGCCGCGAACTTTTCTTCTTCTGGAATTTTATTTTTAAAATCTTTTTTCATAAGCGGCTTTCCAGTCAGCAAATGTTTCAAATCATCATCTCTAATTTGAATTTCTGGCAAAACTTTTTTTATTGCTTCTTCTGCCGGAACTAAAACAGAGTCTAATTTATTTTCCTGAATTAATTTTTCAAATTCATATAAGGTAATTGCTGTGCTTTCGTCGAAAATCCCTGCCTGCGTTCTTCTTAGTTCTAACATATGCGCTCCGCCAATTTTTTCTCCTAAATCGTGGCAGATTTTTCTTATGTATGTTCCGGCTTCTACTCGAGTTTCAAACAAGACATCTTTCTCTTTAATTTCCAGAATTTTAAAGGTTTTTACTTCACGAACTCTTTCTGCACGTTTAACGGAAGAGCGAATTGGGGGGAGTTGAGTTATTTTTCCGATGAAATTTTTCATTTCTTGTTTAAGTTTTTTTTCAGATATAATCTCATGTAATCGCATAATTCCAACATAGGTTTTATCTTTGTGCATGAAATAATTTGAGAGCTTGCAGGTCCTTCCTAAAGTAACTGGAAGAACGCCCGTTACTTTTGGATCAAGTGTTCCCATGTGAGATGTTTTCTTTAGGTTCAGAGATTTTCTGATGAAATCTGAGATTTGAAAAGAGGTCGGGCCGGAAGGTTTGTCTATGTTTAAGAGGGAGAAGTTTAGGTTTGCCATTTATAATGAAAAAGGTTTGTGTTTAATTAGGTTTTGTTCTGACTTTTATTCTTCATTATACACAATTCCGATGATCATAGCACAGAAATTAGGAATTGTATATTATGCAATCGCCGAAACACTTAAATAATCCCCTTCGTTTAATCTATTAGAACAGTGGAGTGTGGAGACTATTATTCACTTTCATATTCATTTGCATTCGGAGAGTATAACCACTTGTTCTAAAGATAAATAGAAACTACGAGATTAGTAGTAAAAGTAAAAATGGCAAAGATAAGTCCTGTAAGTATAAAATACATGATACATGCGAATTTTAGGTCAGCCGGACCTCTCGAGAAGCCTGATGTAATCGGTGCAATTTTCGGGCAGACAGAAGGTTTGCTTGGAGAAGACATGGAAATGCGTGAACTGCAAAAGGATGGAAAGATTGGAAGGATCGAAGTTGATTTAGAAACTGTTGACGGAAAGAGTGTTGGAGAGATTCATGTTCCAACAGCTTTGGATAAATCAGAGACGACATTAATTGCTGCTGCTTTGGAAACGATTGACAGGATTGGACCGACGGAAGCAGAGATTAATATTGCTAAGATTGAGGATGTGAGGGGAGGCAAAAGAAATTACATTCTTGAAAGAGCGAAGAAACTAATGGAGGGTGTTGAAGGAAGCAACTTCAAGGAAATGTCTGATACGCTGAAAGAAGACACAAGAGTTGAGAAAATTCAGGAATATGGGAACAGCAGATTGCCATGCGGGGATATTTCCGGAAATGAACTGATTGTTGTTGAAGGAAGAGCGGATGTTGTGAATCTTCTGAGAAATAGAATTAAAAATGTAATTGGAATGGACGGAACAAAATTGCCTCCAGAAATTGGAGAGCTGGGCAAGGACAAGGAAATAACTTTGTTTGTTGATGGGGATAGAGGAGGAAAATTAATTGCGAAGAATGTTTGTGATAACGCTGTTGTTAAATACATTGCAACTGCGCCTGAAGGAAAGGAAGTGGAGGAATTAACGAGCAAGGAGATCCTGCAGGCATTAAGAGCTAAAGTTGAAGCAGGTAAATTTGATTTTGGCAACGGAAGGAACGGCAACGGGTATTATAATAATGGATCAGGAAAAACTGAGTTGAAGTTTAATGGGGATGTAAAACAAAAACTTAGAGAGGTTTATGCGGATAAGATTGAAGGGCAGAAAAGGGCATTGCTTTTGAATGAAGAGCTTGATGTCATTAAGAAAATTGGAATTAGAGAGCTGGCAATGAATGTCAAGGGTTCAAGACAAAAGATCGCCGCCATCATCATTGATGGGGTTGCATCTGCTTTAAATATTAAACTTTGCGATGAGAATGGAATTTTGTATTTAGCCGCGAAGACATTTTCAAGTGTTCCTGATGCGAGAGTGAAGTTAATTAGTTTGTAAAAAATTAATCCTCTGCATCATAGACAATCCCGTTGATTAGGTCAGATCGTTTAGGGATTGTCCAGACAGAGATTCCGATAAAACATCTGACACAACCCCAAGATTTTTTTGATGTCGTGGAATCTTGGGGCCCAGAGAGTTCGGAGAATTCTCCAGGTTATCGGAATGCTCCGTATAATGGAAACTCATAAAAAAAGATTTTCTAAACGAGACTTTAATAAATCTCCTCTCTGCAATCAGGACAGAGCAATTGGCCTTCGACTTTCAGCAAATCTGAAAATACTCCGCAGTTTTCACACATTCCTTCCAATGGCCATTCTGATTCAGTTTGCGCTATTTTTCGTTCATGTTCTCTGACTTCATCCATTAAAGGACGCATTTCCGCATAAAGCTGCGGCTCGATTGCTAAAATATCTTTAAGAGTAACAACCCCGATTAGTTCTCCCTTTGATAAAACGGGAAGACGGCGGAAATTCAGAGCACGCATTTTTTGCAGTGCCTGCGAGATATCTGCCGACGGTTTTATTACTGCTAATTTTTTTGTTGAAATATCTGAGGCTTTGATTTTTTTCAGGTCTGCTTTCGATTTTTTTGTCAATATCCAGAGAATGTCTCTCGCTGTCAAAATTCCTACAAGACGCTTGTTTTCTTTTATGACAAGACTATTAACACGTTCTTTTGCCATGTATTTCGCGCATGTGTGCAAAGAATCAGATGGCTTTGCCGATATAAAATTCCGCGTCATTACATCTCCGACAGATATTTTTCGCATGTTATTTCAGATGGTTTTAGATATTTTAAGGATTATTGTAATGTAATCGTGCTTAACAAAATTGTAGACTTATAGCAAGAGACTTTATAATTTCCCCATTTCGTCTCTTGCTATATAGAGATTCCAGATAATTAAGTTATATTTTAGTTCGAGAATTTTGAAAAAATCAGGTAATTCAAAATTCTCTTCGGGAATCTCTAGGACATCTTTCCCAAAAAATCTAACGCAATCAGGGGAAAGATGTATAACACAAGACTTGTCAACCACCACCAGTCACCGCTCGCAATTCGGTGGCGCTCGCTATAGACTGGTGGCATGACGCGCTTAAAAATCGCAAAGCTTCGTCTGTAAACCAGAGTAATATCTCTGCTTTCTGATGTAGCTTTTTATGAATTCTTTGTCTTTTCCGACGCTGTCAATCCACGACGCGGGATTCCATAAACCAGAGCCGTAAAAGTATCTCTTCTTAAGCTCAGGAAAAATCATGAACAGCTTTCTTGCAACATAACCCTTCACAAGTTTCGCTACCTGCGGTCTGCTGTAATTTCCAATGTCCGTCATTCCATGAACGTGATCTCTGTCGAACCCGATGTCTTCGTAACGCAAATCGTTTCTCTCAAGCGCTTCAACTAACAATCTATGCGTCTCTTCTCTAACTTTTCTGTCATCGAAAATCGGATGACAATATTTGACCTTGAAGGAAAAGTGATGCCAACTTTCTCCGACGATCGAACTGAATCTAACTGGATTTAACTTTCTCATTTTCACCTCCTGAAATATTTAATTAGAAAGAAAGCTACTGCTAAGCAAAGCTTTCAGTGGCCTAAAGTCTATGCCTTCATATTCAACAAACCAAAATAGAAAAAGTTAATTGACGCGGGGTTATGGGCGCCACCAGTCATCGCTCACAATTCGGTGACGTTCGCTATAGACTGGTGGAAATCTTGAGAATTATAGCTTTATCCCCACAGCAAGCTGATGGGGTATTAACGATGAATAAAAGGTATTTATATAGTTTTCTAATAAGTATTTTATAATTTTCTGGTATTTTCTATACTTCTTTCTGGCATCATCTCATAATACGCGATGATGCTTTATATTTTCATTTGTTGATAAATTTCTCGTTCTTCGATCCTTGAGCTACTCATTATATAAAGAATTATTTTCTTGTATAATCATGAAATGTAAGGGGGGTATTGAAATATGAAAACAACAAGATTAGAACATCTTGAGCTTTCATTTTTAAGGAAGTAAGGTAAAAATGAAAACAACAAGATTAGAACATCTTGAGCTTTCATTTTTAAGAAACAAAAAAATGAAAACAATTGATAAGATTTTCTTGGGAATTTTAGTTATCCTTGTTCTCGGAATAAACGGAGTTATGATAACTGCTTTTGGTTCTGACGGTGTTGAAAAGAGTCCTGCTGCGCATAAACAATTAGTTGTGAAAGAAATAATTTCTCAAGAGGGTATAGAAGATTTTGAGGAAGATGAAGCAGAAGATTTACCGATAACAGGAACTCCGTTGGAAATGGCAAGTCAGACAGCTCTTTCTTATATCGGTGAAGGTAAAGCAACCGACTCTGAGATTGGAGATGAAGAAGGTTATTACGAGATTGAAATCACTTTGGACAATGGCAATGAAATTGATGTGCACTTAGATGAAAACTTCAATGTATTAAGTACAGAATACGAAGACGAGGAAGATGACGACTAAAGCGTAATTTTTTTGTTTGGGTTGTTCGATGAATGAACCAACAACTTTAAAATCTAAATAAGATGAAGATTTTCATGAATAAGAAAATAATTGGATTACTTATTTTTATAGTAATAGTTTTGTCTTTTTTTAGCATTCATGTAAATGCTCAAGAAGAAGATGGAAATTATTTGCTGAAGGGCTTTGAATTGGAAAAGATTCTCTTTTCGGTTAATGCTATGTTGTCTGTGTTTTTGTTCGTCGTTGCTATCGCGGCTTATCGAAGAGACGGAAGGAATAGATTATTGTTTGTTAGTGTTGGCTTTCTTTTATTCGCCATAAAGAATTTCTTAGTTTCTTCAGAATTGTTCTTTCCGGAAATTGAATGGTTTGATCCTTTTGCTGTCGTGCTTGAGTTTTTGGCTTTGCTTAGTTTTTTCTTCGGAGTTTTGAAGAAATGAGGTTTAGCGATGTCCTCGAGATTAAATGAAAAAGATGAAAAGATTCTTGGACTAGAAAATAGGAAGAAAATTTTTGAGATTGTTAGAAAAAACGGCGGATGTCATTTTAGAGAACTCGAGAGAAGGAGTGGGATGGCTCACGGAACTTTGAAATATCATCTTGGCTTTTTGGCAAGACACGGATTGATTGTTGAGAAGAAAGACGGAAACAATGTTCGTTATTTTTTAAAAGAGGTGAAAGAAGATTTGGAGATAATTTGTTTGTTGAGACAAAAAAGTATAAGACAGATTATTTTATTTTTGGCTGAAAATGGGAAAGCCCATCACGGAAAGATTGCTAATTTTGTCAAGCTTTCTGGAGCGACGGTGAGCTGGCATTTGGGGAAATTAGTTCGAAGAGGAATTGTTAAATGTGAGAACGGCGCGTATATTCTGCTTTATCCTCGAGAGGAAATTGTTAGGTTGTTGGTTTCGTTTAGAGAAAGTTTCTTCGATAGCATGGTAGATAGAGTTATAGAGATGTGGGAAGTTGGATAATTTTATGACCATGTTAATTGAGGATTTTAGTTTGGTGTAGTCATAAAACTGATCGAAAATTATGACTACGTCATACAAAAACTTATAAATAACGTAGTCATAAAGATTTTATGGTGCATACAGAAATTCAGGAGAAAAAAGGACGCAAATATTATTACCGTGTTAAGAATTTAAGAGTGAACGGCAGGGTAAAGAAAGAAAGAATTTACCTTGGAGTTAATTTAAACAAAGACGAACTAAAAAAGAGAGAAAAAGAAGCAGATAGGAAGCTGAACGTCTTTGACGCTGTTCTGATCAAAGAGGAATTAGAATATTTGGAAAAATTGAAAAGAAGTTTTTCTAAAGAACCGAATGAGAATTATTTTAATAGATATGAAGCTTTCTGTTCTCTTTTTACTTATGATTCGACCGGGATAGAAGGCAACACATTTACACTAACTGAAACATCTCACTTGTTATTTGAAGGAATTGTTCCGAAGGAAAAATCTTTAAGAGAGATTAACGAAGTGGTAAATCATAAAAGGGCGTTCGATTTTATACTGGATAGAAAGAAAGATTTGAATAGGGAGCTTATACTTGAGATTCATAAAATCGTTGTTGCTAATACGTTAAGCGCAGAATTAATTTCTCAAATTGGAAGATATAGGACTGTTCAGGTTTTTGTCGGGAGAGCCATACCTCCAAAACCCCAACATGTTCCAATAGAAATGGCGAAACTTTTAAGATGGTATTCTACAAACAAAAAAAAGTTGAATCCTCTTGTTCTTGCTTCATACTTTCACACTGAATTTGAAAAGATACATCCGTTTATTGACGGAAATGGAAGAGTTGGAAGGCTTTTGATGAATTTCATTTTACATAAGAATGAATATCCGATGATAAATATTCCAAAAAGAAGAAGGTTCAGGTATTATCAGGTTCTGCAAGAAGCACATAAGAGCGGAAACATAAGATCGTTTGTTAAGTTTTTGTTGAGTATTCTGAAGAAAGAGAGGTTGAGGTTTTGAAGTTGACCATTATCAACATGGAACGTTATGAATCTAAACTTGAGGAACAATTAGAATTTGATTTTGTTAGAGAAGATAAGAAAGATAGTTGTAGAGAGAATAGTGTCATAGGCTGCAGTATTTGTATTGCGGCGTATTTTGGTTTCGTTTTTGCTTGTCTAGAAAATGTAAAACCTTCTTGGTATGAATCAATTAAAGCAGTTTTTGACAAATGGTCTGATATTCCGTATAATTGTTTATTTGTTTGAAATAACCCAATCTTTTATATATTTCTCCCTCTTTTGTTTTCATATAAAAATTACAATAAGTTTTTAATGTTGTATTATTTAAAATTAGTATGCCGAGGATTAAAAGGAGAAAAATTCCAATAAAAGAGAGAACGAGTACTCAAGAGTTTAATGATCAAGTGAAACAATATACTCATCAAGATCAAAAAAGAGCAAATAATCCTCCTGTTGGTTTAGTTTCTGCTGAAACAGATCATCTCAATGGGATAAAAAATTATGCATATGACCCACATCTTGATCCTCAACTTGTTTGGGCAGGAAAAAAAGAAGGAAGTAGTTTCAATGTAGATACCGTTTCTCTTCATGTTCACGAAAGAATTGATCCATTAACAATTATTGAAAATGTAAAGAAAAAAGAAGAAACAGCTCAAATGCAATTATTTCATTATTTCGAGCAAGATGTTTGTCCAATTAGAGAAGCAATTGAATTCTACAAACATAATCAAAATTGGTCTAATCGTTTGATTGCAGGAGATTCTTTGATAGTAATGAATTCCCTTTTGGAAAAAGAAGGGATGTCTGGAAAAGTTCAGATGATTTACATTGATCCACCCTATGGAATTAGATATGGTTCTAATTTTCAACCTTTTGTTAATAAGAGAGATGTTAAGGATGGAAAAGATGAAGATTTGACCCAAGAGCCAGAGATGATTAAAGCATTTCGAGATACATGGGAATTGGGAATCCATTCTTATCTCACTTATTTGAGAGATAGGATAAAACTTGCTCGAGAATTGTTGCATGAAAGTGGAAGTTGTTTTGTTCAAATATCTGATGAAAATTTACATCATGTCAGAGAATTAATGGGTGAGGTTTTTTTACCTGAGAATTTCATATCTGAAATAAAATTTGTTACCTCAATAGGTTTAGGATCTGGATTTCTTGGTTCTGTGACAGACTATATAGTTTGGTATGGTAAAAATAAAAAAGAAACTAAATATAATCAATTATATTCTGAGAAAGATTTATTTTCATTTGGGGGAAAAAATTATGATTTCGTCAAATTAGTAGATGGAACAACACGAAGATTAGCAGAAGAAGAAAAGATAAGCCAATCAAATTTACCAAAAAATTCTAAGATATTTTCTAATGCTACTATTATAGCAACTGGCCCTGGAAGCCGATATGATTTTGAATTTGAAGGTAAAAAATTTAGACCAGAGCCAGGTTATTGGAAATATCCAAAAGAATCCATGGAGAAATTGAAGCAAAAAGGAAGATTAATTGCCAACGGAAAAACTCTTAATGGAATAAGATATCTTGAGGATTATCCAATCACAGAACTTAATTCTTTATGGATTGATACTGCTGGTGGAGCTGGACAAGAGAAAAAATATGTTGTCCAAACAGGCACTAAAACAATTCAAAGATGTATCTTAATGACAACAGATCCCGGAGATTTAGTTTTAGATCCAACTTGCGGAAGTGGAACAACAGCTTATGTTGCAGAACAGTGGGGAAGAAGATGGATAACTTGTGATACTTCCAGAGTTTCTATAACCCTTGCAAAACAAAGATTAATGACTTCCCTATTTGATTATTATGAATTAGCTCATCCAAGTGAAGGAGTTAGTTCTGGATTCAAATATAAAACTGTTCCACATATAACTTTAGGTTCAATTGCTAATAATGAACCAGCGCAAGAAGAGACTCTTTATGACCAACCTGCAGTTGATAAAAAAAGAAAGAGAGTTACTGGACCGTTCACATTAGAAGCAGTTCCGTCTCAAAGAGTTAGTAGTTTTGAGGAAGTAGAAAAGACTCTTCAAGAACCGGATATAACAATTGCTCGTTCTGGAGAAACTATAAGACAAAACGATTGGATTGATGAAATGTTGGCAACAGGAATAAGAGGAAAAGGTGGACAAAAGATAGAATTCACAAGAATAGAAACGATTGGTGGAACAAGACACATTCAAGCGATAGCAGAAACAAAAGATGGACAAAAAGCAGTTGTGTCTTTTGGACCACAATATGCGCCGTTAGAACAAAGGCAAGTTGAGTTAGCTGTTGAAGAAGCTCAAACATTAGTTCCAAAACCAAAAATAGTAATTTTTGCGTCGTTCCAATTTGATCCAGAGGCGGCTAAAGATATAGACGAATTAAAATGGCCCGGCGTAAATATTCTAAAAGTCCAGATGAATACAGACTTATTAACAAATGACTTAAAGAAAAAAAGATCAAGTAGCGAATCCTTCTGGTTAATGGGTCAACCGGATATAGAAATTAAAAAACAAGAAGGAAAATATATTGTACAAGTAAATGGTTTTGATTATTATGATACAAAAACTGGACAAATTATTTCTGGAGATACTTCTAAAATCGCAATGTGGGAACTAGACACAGATTATGATGGAAGAAGTTTATATCCAAGACAAGTTTTCTTCCCAATGGCTGGAAATGGGAATGGATGGGATAAGTTATCTAAAAACATAAAGGCAGTTATAGATGAAGAATTAATTGAGCAATACAAAGGAAATATTTCACTTCCATTTAAATTAGGAAAAAATAATAGGGTTGCAATTAAGATTATTGACGATAGGGGGATTGAATCTTTAAAGATTGTCGAGGTTAAAGAATGAACAAACAAGAACTAATAGAAAAACTTGAGGATATCGAATGGGAAGATTTTGAAGTAAAGGAAGCAAAGTCAGAAATCCCGAAGAACAGCTGGGAATCTGTGGGTGCTTTTTCAAATACCGCTGGAGGTTGGCTCGTTTTCGGTGTTAAAAAAGAAGGGAAAAAATATTCAATTCTTGGAGTAAAAAGTCCAGACAGAATCGAACATGAATTCTTAAATGTTTTAAGAAGCGGGCAAAAATTCAATAAAAGAATTGATGTCAAATGCAAAAAATATAATGTAGAAGGAAAAACTATTTTAGCATTTTATATTCCAAAAAAACATCCAAGAGAAAAACCAATTTATTTTAATAATCCTAAAAACACTTTCATTAGAGCTGGTGGTTCAGACCAAAGGGCCACACAAGAAGAGATTGATTCTTTCTTTCGAACAGCATCATTTGAAGAAAAAGACAAAGAATTAACTAATTTTAAATTTGAAGATTTGGATAAAGAAACGATAAAACAATATCGGGCTTTTTTTATTAATGTTAATCCTGTGCATAGACATAATGCTCTAAAAGATAAAGAATTCCTTGAGAAGTTAGGAGTAATAAAAGATAACTTGGTAACATTTGGTGGTTTATTGGTATTCGGAACAGAGGATAATCTGACAGATTCGATCCCCAATTATAGAATTGAATATTTAGAAATTGCAGGCACATCCTATGAAGAAGCTCCTGCAAGATATAATTATCGTTTGTCTTCTGAAAAAAATTTATTTTTAACATTTTTTGATATTTATGAAAGATTGCTTAAACAAATAGAGATACCTTTCTCTGTAAAACAGGGCGTGAGGGATGACGACCCGCCACATTTACAAGCAATAAGAGAAGCTCTTGTAAATCTAATTATTCATACGGATTACTTTAGTCCACAGAATCCAAGGATAAGAGTTTTTTCTGATAGGTTTGAATTTTACAATCCCGGGGCCTTACCTAAAAAAATAGAATTAATCTTGAAAGAGGATTTTTCACTTCCGAGAAACCCAATTCTTGCAAAATTATTTAGATTTCTAAGATTCTCTGAGAATATCGGTTCTGGTTTTCATAAGATGATTAATGGTTGGAATTTTAAATATGGTGTTAGACCATTAACCGAAGGGGATTTTGATTTCTATAAAATAACCTTCCCTACAACTAAAAGTGCTACTATCACTAAAACTATCACTTATACTGACACTAAAACTATCACTAAGGGGGAAGATAAAGAAAGAGAGATTTATATTATAATTGAGAACAATCCTTTTTTGAGTGTTGAAGATATAGCTATAATGGTTAGTTTAAGTAAAGTAGGAGTTAGGTATCATCTAAAAAATTTAAAAAGGAAGGGTAAAATAAAAAGAAGAGGACACGGAAAAGGGGGCAGTTGGGAGATGATAGAGTAAAATGACAAACACGACAAATCACTTAATCATAAACAGCCCCTATGAAAAACCAAAACAACATTTAAAATATTTGAGAGAGATAAGAAGATTTGAATTAGTTGAGGGAAGAAGATCTGCTGGTTATGTTGTTGCTTCTGAACACTCTGGAAGTTTTGACGACCCAGGAATTTTTGTAGAATTAGAGTTGGCAAATAGAGTAAGAGAAAGAGTTGAAAACTGGAAAGAGCGAGGTTACCCTGGAATTACCTCAATAACTAAAGATCTCTTAGAACATTGGAAAAACGCCGATAGAGAACAAAAATTTTTCTTTTGTCAAATTGAAGCAATTGAAACATTAATTTGGTTATTAGAAGCTCCAGAAAGTGAAAAACAAGGAATCATCATTCCTTCTGATGGTGGAGATTTCCAAAGAATTTGCTCTAAAATGGCTACGGGAACAGGAAAAACTATTGTTATGGCTATGTTAATCGCTTGGAATATTTTGAATAAAGTTACTTACCCAAAAGACCAAAGATTTTCTAAAAATGTTTTGATTGTGGCTCCGGGATTAACTGTTAAGAGTAGATTGCAAGTCTTAAAATCAGATAGTGGAGGAAATTATTTTGAAGCATTTGATATAATCCCACAAGATTTATTTGATAAATTAAGACAGGGAAAAATAAAGATAATTAATTGGCATGCTCTTGATTGGGATACGCAAGATAGGATTAATAAAAAAATAGAGAAAGGAACTCTTAGAACAGTTGATAGAAGAAAAAAAATTGAAATAAGTGATGAAGTGTATATAAAAAGTGTTTTAGACGATTTATCTGATTGTAAAAATCTTTTAATTATTAATGATGAGGCACATCACGCTTGGAGAGTAAACCCTGAAGCAAAAGGAAAATACCAAAGAATAGGTGAAGATAAAGATAGTGCGGAAGAAGCAACAATTTGGATTAATGGGCTTGATAAAATAAATAAAGCAAGGGGGGTTTTAAGATGCCACGATTTTTCTGCAACTCCATTTTATCCCTCTGGGAAAAAAGTTGGTGAAGACCAATTATTTACATGGATTGTCAGTGATTTTGGTTTGAATGATGCTATTGAATCTGGATTAGTAAAAACTCCAAGAGTAGTTATCAGAGATGACGGCAAACTTGACAAAAAGATGAAATCTAAGTTTTACCATATTTATAATGACCCAACTGTAAAAAGTGATTTAAACAGAAGTGTTGAAGCAGAAGTTCCTCTTCCAGATTTAATTGTTCAAGCATATTATCATTTAGGAAAAGATTGGTTAGAGACATTAAAGCTTTGGAATAAATCAAAACCACCAAGCGAAGTTCCGCCAGTAATGATAACTGTATGCAATAGAACAGAAACAGCGGCAAGAGTTGAGAATGCTTTCCTCAAAGGAAAAATAAAAATTGATGAACTAAAAGATTCTGGGAAAACTTTGAGAATTGATTCTAAAATGTTAGCAGATGCAGAAAACATGGATGTTGAAACAGAAATTAATGAATCAAATGGATTGTCAAAACAAGAACAAATTATTTTATTGAGAAAGAAAGTTGACACGGTTGGAAAGAAGGGAATGCCTGGAGAACAAATTCAAAGCGTTATTTCTGTTGGAATGTTGTCAGAAGGTTGGGACGCAAAAACAGTAACTCATATAATGGGTTTAAGAGCATTCTCAAGCCAGTTATTGTGTGAACAAGTTGTTGGTAGAGGATTACGTCGAGTGTCTTATGAAGTTGACGAACAAACAGGATTATTTAAAGCAGAATATGTAAATATTTTTGGAGTTCCATTCACATTCTTACCACACGAATGCGGAGAAGATACTCCCCCAGAACCACCAAAACCAAGAACAAGAATATTTATTGACAATGATAAGAAGGAACATGAGATTAAATGGCCAAGCATACTAAGGATAAATCATGTTTACAATCCCAAATTAACTTTAGACATGAAGAATGTCAGAAGAATAGAGTTGAGACCAGAAGATACTCCATTTAGATCTGAACTTGCACCATTTTTAGAAGGGAAACCAGACAGCACGAAACTAAGTGAAATTAACCTAAGTGATGAGAAAGTAGAGAAAATGTTGAAAGTTCTAAGAAAACAAAGATTAATTTTTGAAATTGCAAGAGACATATTTGATCAAGTTAAACCGACATGGCAAGGTAAAAAAGAATATCTATTACTCCAAATAGTTAAGATAGTTGAAGATTTCTTAGATTCAAACAAGTTGATAATTAAAGGAGAGGTTTATAATGAAGATTTGAAAAGAAGGTTATTAATTTTATTAAATATGAACAAGATAGTTCAACACTTATTTAATGTTATAAGATTTGAAAACACAAAAGAGTTAGTCCCTATTTTTGATAAAGAAAATCCTATAAAATCAACTTCCAAAATGATGACTTGGTATACTAGTAAACCTTGTGAGCTAAATGAGAGGTCTCATATAAGCCATACCATATTTGATAGCACATGGGAGGCTACTGAAGCATTTGAATTAGATAGAAATGAAAACATTGAATCGTGGGCAAAGAACGATCACTTGAATTTTTTTGTGAATTATATCTTTGGTGGAGTTATTCATAAATATTATCCAGATTTTTTAATAAAACTCAAAAATGGGAAAATATTAGTTTTGGAAGTAAAAGGAAGGGATGACCAAAAAAACAAAACCAAAAGAGAATATTTTAAGGAATGGATAGATGCTGTTAATACTGATGGAAGATTTGGAAAATGGGAATTTGATGTTTCCTTTAGACCAGCAGACGTTAAGGACATAATAAATGAACACTCTAAAACCATAAAATGAATAAAGAACAACTTCAAAACATAGCAAACATCCTGCGCAGAGAAGT
>Ga0209542_10013071_pt1 | contig 14397 bp, 14 predicted proteins | sample RifCSPhighO2_01_FD_184028 | JGI IMG/M metagenome (GOLD analysis project Ga0209542, IMG submission 184028) | Soil microbial communities from Rifle, Colorado - Rifle CSP2_plank highO2_0.1 (SPAdes) (version 2) | ecosystem: Environmental > Terrestrial > Deep subsurface > Rock core/Sediment ...
ATAGCCCTTGCCAAAAACGTAGCCAACCGAGAAGGTAATCGCAACCCAACCGAGGCCGCCGATAAAGTTATAGAGTGAAAATTTTCTAAAATTATATTTAAATGAGCCGGCCATGATTAACGTCGCGATCGTAAGAGACCAAGTTAATTTTGTAAAAATAATGGCCCGGCCGCTATAACGATGAAAATAACGCTCGACGGTTTCTATTACTTTTCGGCTCTTTTCGTGTTTTCGGCCCCATTTATCGATCGGCTTGGCTCCGCCAAAATATCCAACCAAATACCAGATCCAACCATTAACAAAGTCCCCGGCAATACAAATTAAAATTGTGGGAACAATCGCGACCGTACCCAATGAAGCCAAAAATCCCGCCAAAATAATGCCATTTAAACTTTCGAGAGACGTGGCAAATAGCAAAAATAAATATTTATACTGAACCAAAAGAGGAAAACTATTTTGAACCGAGTCCACAATTGACGCAAAAAGATGCATAGGGATAATTTACAATTTACGAATTTACAATTTTCAATAAAATTTTGAAATCTTCAAATAAGGTTCGTTTTAATTGCTGATTATAAATCGAAGCGGCGGGATGATAAAGCGGAACAATAGCGACTGGTCCGTATGAAGCTTGGGCGGTTACGCTCGTGCCGTGCATTTCGCTGATTAATTTAATTTCTTTTTCGAGACCGAATTTACACATGATGTATTCCATAGAGAATCTTCCCAATGTCGCAATCACCACTGGCTGAATAACATCAATCTGGCGATCTAAAAATGGTCCATAGATCAAAATTTCCTCGGGCAAAGGGTCGCGATTACCCGGCGGTCGATCTTTAACGATGTTAGTAATATAAACATCGGGCCGATTGATTCCAACCGACACCAATAACTGATCAAGAATCTTGCCCGCCGCGCCGGCAAAGGGCCGGCCTGTTTTGGCTTCGTTTTTGCCCGGCGCTTCTCCGACAAACATTATCTTCGCTTCATGGCTCCCTTCTCCGATTACTGGAAAGGCACCATTCTTAATCCGCTCGGCATAGAGCGGTGATTCCTTGAGCGCCAAAACCTCGTCTTTAATTATCCGCAACAATTCATCTCGATTATCTGGCATCCTTAAAGTCTAATAGATTATTCGGCGCTAGCCAATAGTCCAAGTGTCAGCCAAAAAACTAGTCTTCCTGATTGGATCGTCCATAAGTAATGGTCAAAGAGACCAAAAACAAGAACGGAAACGATAATTAAAGCAAATGAAAAATGGTAGAGCTTCTTGAATTCCAAACGTTTATAAAAATCGTACAAAAGAAAAGCGAGAAAAAGAATAAACAGCGCGATACCGACAATTCCTACTTCCGAATAAATCAGTAAATAAATATTGTGGACGGGTTGATATATTTCTCGACCAAGATGGAGATTTTGAGTCATCAGCCACGGCACAAAATTACCCATACCCAGACCAAATACATTTTGTCCGCCCGCTAATGATTCCTGATTATATAAAACTCGCAGTTGAACCGCTTCGTCCCTCGTTGAAATTACCGACCGATTCGCCACAAACGGCCAATATACCGCCACAAACAGCACGGCCATGGTAATTGTCGTCCAAAAAATTTTGTGAGCGTTATGACTAACGGTCTGTGCTTTTAAACCCAGACCCGGGAAACCAGTCCCGTCGGTTTCCCCAGAGGGGCCCCTTCCGCTACTGAATTTAAAAGCACAGACCGTTATCATAAAACCGAGGGCCCATAGCCCAACGATGACTCTGGAAAATGTGAGGAAGAAGGCCCAAAGAATCACGATATGAGCCACGTGCCAATACCAAGCCCGTTTTTGATAAATAACGATTGAATAAAAAGCACCAAGCGCGATAAATAAATACAACGCCAACACATTGGAGTGAGGCGTCGTGCCATAAGCCCGCATAATTTTGACGCCATCGACAAAAAACGCGGCGATCCCGCTCATGGCCGGCGCTAACGGACTTTCGCCCAAATATTTCAAACCCAGACTCCCCTGCGTCATAAACTGCGTGATTGCAATCACCGACTGAAATACCGCCCCCGCCACAATCGCTTCAAAAACGTGCTCTAATTTAAACCGCTTTAGGGCATAATTTTTAACATAAAAATACAACGCCACTCCTTCAACTAATTTAAACCACTGAAAAACCGCCGTCTGGACATCAAGAGCGTTCCTAATAGAAATACCAGCAACTAACACAAAGACTATAAGGAAAATATTAGCAAACGAGCGATGGTTTTTAACCCAGTAGCGGAAGGGGGCCCAGCGAAGCTGGGGAAACCGACGGGACTGGTTTCCTGGGTCTGGGTTCAAGACCATTGCTCGCTTGCGGTTGAAAGCACAAAATACTATGAGAATTAAAAAAAGAATATCAGTCGCGTAAATATAGACCGACGTCCATTCAACAAAATTAAACGGCTCGAACCAAAAAATGTGCCGTAAAGAAATCGGCACAGCAAAAAGAAAAATATAGAACAACCAGTTTTCGAGTCTATTCATCGTAGAATACGGTCTTTTATAAATGGCCCTCTGACTGCCAGATTTTTATGGATTCGGAAGGATGAACCAGCATGATTACGTTGAGCGTGAGATTGTCTCTGACCCAGAATAAGCACCCGATTTCCATAACAACAATCATCACAATGGTTACCCAGACCCGAGAAAATCTGGCGATAAAAAATCCTATTCCAACCATCATAACATCCGAAACAGAGTTTAAGACGCTGTCTCCAACATATCCTTGAGAAATAGTGGCGGCGCGATATCGGTCAATAATAATCGGCGAATTTTCCAGAAGCTCCCAACTCGCTTCCATAACCAAAGCTATTACAAATCTATACTTTATCGGCATCCTTCTGGCCACGAGCCACAAGAATGCATAAAAAAGCATCCCGTGAATAATGTGCGAAAAAGAATAGACGTCAGCCACCCGTTGAGAATTTTCACTGCTCCAGATATTTCCATCCCACCAACCAAACATTCCGTCAGGCCCCAAAAGCGATCTCCCTGTTGAATACTCAATCGCCCCAGTCACAATCGCCACCAAAAGCAACCCGATAATCATAACCCGGTACTTTTTTAAGAAATTGAGAACGGCATTCATAGATTTATTTTGGTTATTTATTTAAATAAGTAACAGTTAATTGAAGGACGATCGCAAATATGACCCAGAGAAGATATGGGATTTGAATGTAAGTAATCCAACGAGCATGACGATAGATAGCTACCATTGCCCAAATGAGCGTGCCAAGAACGAGAAGAATGTCCAGACCAGCCAGAAGGTTGTTTTTGAGTCCGAATTGGATGGAAGTAAAAGCTAGATTAAAAACAAGATTAAGAATAAATGGCAAGGCGACCAGCCAAGAAATCTGTTTTTTCCAAGCCATCAAAAATACTTTGCCGAAAGAAACAATGATTAAAACGTAAAGCACGCTCCAAACCGGCCCAAAAACCCAGCTCGGAGGCGCCCATGAAGGCTTTATTAATTGTTGGTACCAGTTATAAGTTGTCATGCTTCATTATACAACTTTTTAAAGTACTCCTGAAAATCGATTGTTTCTAATCGTTTTTTAAACATTTCTTCAATTTCTTTTTGATTTTCTATTTCTTCAATTTTTATTTTTTCTTTTTTATTAAAAAGATGATTAAATAATCTGCCAGCTTCAATAAATATATCATCTTCAAGTCCTATTTTTATTTCAGAAAAATCTTTTATTCCTTTTGCTTTAATATACTGATCGATCACCATTTCATTAAATAAATATCCAATATCAAATATTCTTCTACGCCTTGCTCGTGCTATAGAAAGTGTACTAAATCCGTAATCCTCTTTATACCGTAACACTGCACAATCTTCACAAATATGATGCATATCACCTTTTTTATCTTCAAATCCTCCTCCAATGTTCACGATATTTTTATCTAAACACCATGCGCAATTAATTCCCGATTTTTCTTTTGTATCATTTTTCCATGGAGTATGATAATACTTCAAAATAATCAGCGGTAAATCTTTTTCTTTTATAACCTTTCTCATGTTATTGACGTTCTAAATCTTTTACTTTCTTCTTTGATAAAGAATAACTATAATTAGAAGTGGCTGTACCATTCTTAAAATCTTGAAAAGCTTCTTCCATTTTTTTAAGTTCACCAAAGAGCATCTCTTCAACCATAGATTTTCCACCTAGAGATTTTCTAGGAAAGTAGTTAAATAATTCCATGGCAAACTCTTGGGCCAACTCTAGATCTGACATTCTATCATTTTCGGCTAATTTAATAACAAGGTGATCAAAAGCATCTTCACTATCATCCTCATACACCTCAACTAGTATTTGATCAATCGTCATAAAATGATTGACTTCTTTTAAATACTCCCGCAACTCCGAGATAATTTCGGTTCTTTTATTGTCTATAAATTCCTTTTTTACTTCTTCTTTCACCATAACGTTAAAATTTGCCTTTTCCCCATATGGCTATCCTAACACCAAATGGTTACGTTTCTATCTAATTACCTTTTTATTTAAATTAATTTTAGCCTTTTGTTGTCAAAATTAAAAGGGCTAACTAGTAATCCCCCGTTGTGGATAACTTTCGGGTTTCTTTCGGGTATAATAAGTATATGACATTAACCCCAAAACAGAAAAAAATTATTGAATTTATAACTAACTACCAAAAAAACAAGGGATTTTCACCTACCCATAAAGAAATTGGCAAGAAATTTCATCTTGTTGTGTCCACAATTTACGAACATCTTTCTGTATTAGAAAGAAAGGGCTACATAAAAAAAGAACACGGTCATGCTAGAACAATTGAAGCAACAGACCCTACTAAAAATTCTGACCTAGTTAAAGTTCGTCTTTTGGGTACAATTGCTGCCGGACAGCCAATACTCACATTTGAAGAAGGGCGGGAGACAGTTGCCGTACCGAAAAGCAAAATTCCATCTTTGTCAGAAGTCTACGCTCTTCGTGTAACTGGCAATAGTATGGTTGATGAAAATATCAATGATGGCGATATCGTATTAGTCGAACACCAAGAAACTGCTGAAAACGGACAAAAAATAGTCGCCCTCGTAGATAATTACGGGGCAACACTTAAAAAATTCTATAAAGAACAGGGACATATTCGTCTACAACCAGCAAATAAAACTATGGAGCCAATAATCATTAGAAATGGAAAAGATATATCGATTCAGGGCATAGTACTTGATGTTATTCGTGATAGTGGTATTGTAATGCCACAAATTTATCCTGACGCAAAACTTATAAATCGCGAAAGAAAAGTTAAAAATAGAGATGCAAAAGAAATACTACGTGGTGGAAGTAAAAAGCTTAATCAGACAATTTTTACTGCAGAGAATCCTCTTATAAACAAATTTGTAAATAAAATTATTTGTGCTGATAGTGAGCAGTTACTAAAGAAATTACCCGACAACTCAATAGATATTATAATCACTTCGCCGCCCTATAATTTTGGCCTTGAGTATAAAGATGACAAAAAGAATGACGCCGTAAAATGGTCAGCGTATTTTTCTAAATTAAATTTAATTTGGAAAGAGTGTGCTAGAGTTTTAAAACCAGGCGGTCGATTATGTCTTAATGTCCAACCACTTTTTTCTGACTATATTCCTAGCCATCATTTAATATCAAAACAATTACTTGACCTTGGTTTGATTTGGAAAGGAGAAATCTTGTGGGAAAAAAATAATTATAATTGTAAATATACTTCTTGGGGTAGCTGGAAGAGTCCTAGTATGCCTTATCTAAAATATACGTGGGAATTTGTAGAAGTATTTTCTAAACAGACCCACAAAAAAACTGGCGACCGTAATAATATTGATATTACTGGTGATGAATTTAAAAAATGGGTGTACGCTAAATGGTCCATTGCTCCAGAACGTAAAATGAAACAGTATGATCATCCGGCAATGTTTCCAAAAGAATTAGTAACGAGATTACTAAAATTATTTAGTTATAAAAATGATATTGTTTTAGACCCTTTTAATGGGGCCGGTACTACTACTCTTTGTGCGGCAGAAACGGATCGCCGATACATAGGAATTGATGTATCAAAAAAATATTGTCAAATTTCAGAACGTAGAATTAAGACGGAAATCCTACCTAAATTATTTTAATAATTTTTCAAATAAATCCACAGTTTCATATAATCTCTCTTCTATTAGAGGTTTGAAAAAACCTGGGCCATGAATTGGCTGATCAATCCTACGTTCACCTTGTAGTAGGGTCTGTACATGAAGGTCAAGATCAAAATAGGACAATAATGTTCTTGTAGATGGACTTCCATACCCATTATTAGTTTTCGAATAATCACCACCAAGCTGGCTTTCAAGTTGTAATAAAACACAGTGTAGCTTTGGAAATGTTTTCTTTAAGAAAGTAAAATCAACTAATATCCTCTTTATCATTGCGTTTTCAGCGTAGGCCTTACACTCAATTGCGAGAACAAAGTTGCTACCATTATATACATGGACATCTGTTTTTATAAGATACTTATATTGCTTAATATTTTTGAAAATAAAATTCCTGATTTTATCTGAAACTTTTTTTAAATAAGATCTTTTCAACAACAACTCAACGGCCCGAGGTTTGGGGTTAATTCTTAATTGATCTATTGGTCTATCAAGTCTTAACCAAGCTATTTCCACCAATTGTTTAGCGATACTTTCTACTAAACCGCCTTTCCCGGCTCGTACGATACCTCCGTAGGCACGTTGAACTATAGGATCTCGTGCGTCCGCATCGATTCCTTTTACAATACGATTATATCCCAGAATAATAGCTTTGATTCGTTTATTTTCTTCTAATTTATTCACCTGACTAGATTAATCTTTATTTATGTTTTTAGCAAGATTTTTTGTGATTCAAGTAATTAGTTTTAGAATTGACTATTTAAACTTTTTTGGTTTTATTGTATGAAAAGAAAATACACAATCCCGATTGAGAAAACAGTGATGAGGGTGTAGAGGAGCCAGGGAGGGATGTTGAGGGAGTATTCGGGGATACGGTCGCCTTTAGATTTGGCTTTGGCGTAAAGAAAAACGACGAGGATTTGTTCAAGGGCGAGGGCGACACCGCCGGCAAGACTGATGATGCCGATGAAAGAGCGGATACCGGCGAGATACAAGACCATTGGCGGAACCACAACCAGAAGCCAAGCGTTAAAACGGTGAATTTTAAAATCAAGATGGAAGGTGTTTATCATGGCCGAAGCAAGCATGAGAAACGAGGTTGTGATGGCAAAAGCGCCAAAGAGGGAACCCAAGACGGTAATATTGTTTCCTAGAAATTGATACAGTCCGGAAATTGCATCCGGCGTGGTCAGAGAACCGGAAACGCCAACGACCGTCGTAGTAAAAACGGCATAAAGGCCGGCAGTGAATAATATCGCCAGCGAGATAGCCGGCCAGAGTTTGCGTTCTTGACCGACAAGAAGTTGGCGCTGAACAATCCCCCGAAAGCAAAAAGCAAAACACCATAGGGCAAACCAATATTGGCTCGATTAAAACCAATAAAATTAGCGGGCTGAATCGAAGACCAACCGGTAAACAAAATCAGACCCATTACCACAACAAACAGGCCACTGAAAAATAATTCAATATGTGAGACGGTTTTAATCCCCCGCAAGACCGCCAACGAGAGAATGATCCCGAAAAGCACGCTGTAGGTAGTGGCGGAAGTGTAGAAAAAAGGCGAAAGAAGCGTATTTAAAAAATCGCCAGAAATAATAATATAAGCAAGGAGGCCGACATAGCCCATCAAGACGGCCGAGAAAAAAAGAATCCGCTGGCCGTACAGACCGAGATAGAGTCGGGCGTAACCCATGATTTGATGCTGGGCGTGGGTCCGCAAAATAACCTCGCCATACATTAAATCAATCAACAGAGTCGCTAAACCGATGGCCACCAAAAGTCCCATCCCCACCCAAAAACCGGCTTGCGCGAAAACATAAGGCAAACCAAAAATTCCAACGCCAACCATACTCCCGACCAACACCGCCGTCGCATAAAAAAACTTCCGATTCATTCCGCCAGTATACCTGAAAAATTCTAATAAACAAAAGCAAGCGCTCCACCATTACTATTTTCTTGCGGCTTCCGCTCGGGCTATTTCTAGCTTTTCTTCCTAATTTCTCTGACCGCCCGAAGCCACTCCTGTCGGGCCATGCGGCCTTCGGCCGTTCCCGACATCCTCGGAGCGGTACCCAGAGAAATAACGTCAGAAAATCTGAAATAGCATCCGCTTGTGCAGATGCAAGAAAATAATAATGGTTTTGCTCAATTTGGTTATTGGAAATGTTCGGACGAGAAAACGGCGTCGTTCAACGCTTAAAAATATACTGGTCTCGCTCTTATTTCTGAATCAATTTCTTTGGTGTCGGTCATATCTGAATCAATTTCTTTGGTGTCGGTCATAATTGACTATTCAACTGTTTTGGTGGTATATTCTTGCCGGAGGTTTACATGCACTCTGACAATGGGGACAAAGAAGTTAAGCCAAGGGTTTCAATTCGTTCATCCGGTGGGCGAGATGGAGAAGTTGGATTTGTTGGCTTTACGCCAGAAGAAATCGAGAAGATGCAAGGGACTGCTCACGGTTACTCCTGGATGCGAATCAAGGACGGCATTCCGGAATTCAGCCCCTCGTACAAACCGCTTCCGGCTCCGACGGATGATCTCGACATGATGCCGTTTTGGTCTCCCGCTGGCCGAGACGTGTCTGTTCAATTGGAGCTAGTCAGTTTCGGCGAGTTCGAGGGGCACTCACCCTCAATCATTATCCAGTATTTGTGTGGGTATTACTTCACGCCGGAGAATTACCGCACGAACGCAGGATTACTCGAAAGCTACGGCTTTGAATGCCTGCGTTCTCGCCGTGGCGTTGATGGCAAGTATTCGGAGTTATGGCGGTTGCCCGGTTTCTGGGCTGCCCGCGGAGGGTTGAAAGAAATCCTTCCGACAGACCACTACAGGGAACCCAAAAAGGTGCTTGACCAGGCCATCAGCTTTCTGTGTCGAACAGTGAGCTTTGGGAGTCTGGACGTAGTTGTCCAACGTGCGGCCATGATGCCGGATTAAGCCCTCACAATATGAGGCAAGCACAAGGCGGAGGGACAACTCCCTCCGCCACCCGTCGAAAGACGGGTTTTTAAATTCAAAAATAAAAGCGAGACGACCCAGATTTTTCTCAATCTGCACAATTGGTCGCTGTTTCAGGTTTTCTGACGCTATTTCTCTGGGCCTGCCTGCCGGCAGGCAGGTACCAGCCCGAGGATGTCAGACTTGGGCTTTTCCAGCAGGAAAAACCACATGGCCTGACAGGAGTGGCTTCGGCTGGTCAGAGAAATTAGAAAGAAAACCTAGAAACAGCCCGAGCGGAAGCCTGAGAAAAATCTGAGTCATCGAGCGTTTACTTCAATGCAATTTTGAGGACTTCGTCCATTGTTTTGACGAAGTGGAATTTGATGTCACGTTGGACTTCTTTGGGAATATCAATGAGGTCTTTTTTATTTTCAAACGGCGCGATGACAGTTTTGATGCCAGCGCGATGAGCGGCCAAAACTTTTTCTTTGAGACCGCCAATCCCCAGCACTTTACCGCGTAAGGTTACTTCGCCTGTCATGGCCACTTCTTTGCGAACAGGGCGCTTGAGAAACAACGAAACTAAAGTGGTCGTAATGGCAATACCGGCCGAGGGACCTTCTTTTTTAACCCCGCCGGACGGCGCGTGAAGATGAATATCTTCTTTATGCAAGTCTTCTTTGACGCCATTGCGGGCGGCATAAGCCCGCGCCCACGACAAGGCCGCTTGAGCCGATTCTTTCATCACAATCCCTAGCTGACCGGTCAAAATTAATTTACCCGTCCCGGGCATACGAATCGCTTCGATATTAATCAAATCTCCGCCAACGGGCGTCCAAGCCAAACCGGTCGCACGACCAATTTCATCTTTCTGCTCAGCCACGTCATAAGTAAATTTAATTGGGCCAAGATAAGTCTCAACGGCTTCCTTGCCGACAATAATTGTTTTAGTCGAAGCTGATTCCACCAGTTTGCGGGTGATTTTACGAATCACCGTCGCGAGTTGACGTTCCAGTTCGCGTACACCGGCCTCACGGGTGTGATTGCGAATAACGTCCATGACGGCCGAATCTTGGAAAGTGAGACTGCGTTTTTTTAAGCCGTGATCTTTGAAAAGCCGAGGCAAAAGGAAATTTTTAGCGATGTGAAATTTTTCTAGTTCGGTATAGCCCGGAAATTCAATAATTTCTAAACGATCCCGCAGGGCCGGTGGAATCGTGTCCAACCGATTAGCAGTCGCAATAAATAACACGTCCGACAAATCAAACGTGACTTCGAGATAATGGTCCGAGAAAGCGTGGTTCTGTTGGGGGTCGAGCGCTTCGAGAAGGGCCGAAGACGGATCGCCCCGAAAATCCGAACCAACTTTGTCAATTTCATCGAGCATAAAGACAGGATTTTTGACTTTGGCGGTTTGAATACCTTGAATCAAACGCCCCGGCATCGCACCAACATAAGTGCGTCGATGACCGCGAATTTCGGCCTCATCGCGTAAACCGCCCAATGAAACCCGGGCAAACTTGCGCCCGAGCGCTCGGGCGATGGATTGACCAACTGAAGTTTTACCCGTCCCCGGCGGACCAACCAGGCAGAGAATCGGGCCCTTTAATTTGCCAACTTGTTTTTGAACAGCCAGATATTCCAAAATACGTTCTTTCACTTTCGGCAAACCATAATGATCTTCATTTAATATTTTCTCGGCCTCTTTTAAATCAATTTTTTCTTTTGTTTTTTTAGCCCACGGCAATTCACTTAACAAATCGAGATAACTACGAATATAAGAACCCTCTGGATTAAAAGCCGGCATTTTACTCAACCGTCCCAATTCTTTGAGAGATTTTTCTTGAACTTCTTTGGGCATGCCGGCAGACATAATTTTAGCGCGGATGCCGGTCAGTTCGTCTTTTTCGTCATCAACGCCCAGTTCTTTTTCAATACTTTTTAATTGCTCCCGCAAGAAAAGCTCTTTTTGCATCTTGCCGATTTGTTTTTTGGTTTCTTTGACGACGCTCTTTTCTGTTTCAAGAATTTGGACTTCACGCGAAAGATACATATTAAGTTGACGCAAAACATCGAGCATACTTTCCAGTTCCAGAATCCGTTGTTGATTTTCGACTTCCAAATTCAAATTCACCGTCATCAAACTGGCAATGTGTTCAGTGTCTTTGAGTTGCGACATCATATAAATAATCTCGGGTAGAATGGTCGGAAAAGAACGGGCTTCCGAAATAATCCTAAACTGTTCGATGGCTCGACGAAGAATGGCTTTCTCGTCTAAATTGTCTCGGATAATCAACGCCATCGGTTCAGCGTTCACTCGCAGAAACGGTTCTTCGGCCGTAAAATCAGTAATGCGAGCACGCATCAAGCCTTCAACATCAATCTTGGAAGAACCGTCGGGAAGTTTAAAGACCGAAACAATTCGACCAATGGTGCCAATTTCAAACAAGTCGTTCCGAGAAATATCGTCTTCGCTGTTTTTTTGAGTGACGAAAAGAACCAATCGATTATGAGCTTGGGCAAACTCCAAAGCCCCGATTGATTTTGAGCGTTGAATAATGATCGGAATAACCAGTTTCGGAAATAGCACCGTATTCTTGAGAGCAATGACCGGCAATTCCTCGGGAATAATAATATTGTTTATTTTGAATTCGGACATAAAAATAGTTAAAAACTATTCATATTCTAATACTCTTTTCAATAAAAAGCAAGCTGGCTGTTATCGGCTATTGGCTATGGACCGTAAGTTCTCTAGTAGAAAAAGTCTTCGCGAGGAGGAGCGTTTTTGACGATTTCAAAAGCTTCTTGAGCCGTATCAACAATAGTATAGAGTTTCAAATCCTCCTCATCAACGGCATGCAGTTTGGTAAGAATTTCTTCGGTTAACCAAAGATGAATTGGGCTCCAAAATTCTTTACCCACCAAAACCACAGGAATCTTATCGGATATTTTTTTGGTTTGAATAAGAGTTAGAATCTCAAAAACTTCGTCGAGCGTCCCCAGTCCGCCCGGGAAAAACACATAAGCCCGAGCAGCATACGAAAGCATTAATTTACGAACAAAGAAGTAATGAAATGCGGCCGATTCTTTCACGTACGGATTAATGCGCTGTTCAGTCAACAATTTAATATCCAAGCCAACAGAATCTCCACCGCCTTCCGTGGCCCCTTGATTTCCCGCTTGCATAATCCCCGGTCCACCACCGGTTACGACCCCAATCTCGGCTTCAGCGAGAAGCTTACCCAGAGTCCGAGCTTCTTCATACCATTTATCGCCGGGTTGAAAACGAGCTGAACCAAAAATGGTAATGGTCTTTCTAAAATCAGCCAAGAACTGCCAGCCATCGACAAATTCGGCAATAATTCGAAAAATACGCCAATGAAGCGACACTCGAAAATCATCCGGTTCTTTATACACCGGCAACTTTGACGCCGGCACATTCATATTGCCTTGATTAGGTGTCGGAACACTCATCGGTTTAATTTCGTCTTGAATCATGGCTTAATTATACAAATAAAAACTAAAGGAAACAACTGACTCTATAATTCGACGGTTTGATTTGGAGCGGGGACAATCGCCGGAACATGAACAGTGGCCGTGATAAGTTCAGCTAAAGTGGTCGCGGAAGTGGTCTCACCTTGAACGGCAAAGATTTTTTTAAGATGACCGGATTCGGCGCCTTTAGCCACCCAGCTCAAAAGCGTCGGCTGATCGGCATGAGCGGAGTAACCGCCAATCGCTTCAACTCGGCAACGAACAGGCACTTTTTCATCAAAAATACTGACTTCTTTGGCGCCATCAAAAATTTTCCGACCCAATGTTCCTTCGGCTTGAAACCCAATAAAAAGCAAGGTTGAATTGGGATCCGAAAGATAACGGCGCTCATGGTGAAGAATCCGTCCGCCAGCCGACATGCCCGAACCAGCGATAATCACTTTCGGGCCAAGCACGCCGTTGATATTTTTTGACTCTTCGCTGGTTCGACAGTAACGCAATCCCGGAAAATTAAACAAGTCATCGCCCGAATCAATAATATATCTGGTCTCTTTATTAAAATACTCGGGATATTTTTGATAAACCTCGGTTAGTTTGATGGCCAGCGGTGAATCAAGAAACATCGGCACGTCAGGAATTTCACCGTCATTATGCATCGCATTCAGTTCAAATAGTAATTCCTGGGTTCGCTCCATCGCAAACGACGGAATCATTAAGGTTCCGCCTTTTAAGATTGTCTCTTTGACAATCAAGCGAAGTTTTTCTTTGCGAGTTGAACGATCTTCGTGAACGCGGTCGCCATAAGCAGATTCAATAACAATATAATCAGCTCCAAATGGATACTCAAATGGTCGGAGAAGCGGTGTTGGTGGATTACCTAAATCGCCCGAGAAATAAATCTTATTATTTTTAAATCGAAATTCAATAATTGACGAACCCAAAATATGACCGGCGTCATGAAGCACAACCGAAAAATCTGGACCAAGCTTTGTTTCTTGGCCATAATTAATGCCTTGGGCCAAACTCATTATTCCTTGTAAATCTTCCGGAGAAAACAAGGGCGAACGATTCACTTTCTTGGCGGCATCGGTCATAAGAGCTAGATTATCCGGCAAAGCAATAAAGGTCATGTCTAAAGTCGGCGGGGTCGCGTAAAGCACCCCCCGAAATCCTTCTTTGTATAATTTCGGCAATCGGCCCGTATGATCAGCGTGACTATGAGACAAAAACACGGCCGAAAGTTCGGCTGGTTTATAAGGAAACGGTCCATAATTTTTCTCTTCGGCATCGCTCGAGCCCTGAAACATCCCACAATCAATCAAAACCCGAACATTTCCTACCTCCAATAAATAGTTTGAACCAGTAACCGATTGAGCCCCACCATAGAAAGTTAATCTCATCCCGCACATAACAAGCACCAACTGCTTGAGCAATACGATTGTTCGTATTATTCAAGCTTATCAGTGTTGTACGATTAATTATTATTAAATACGCATAGTGACGCAGTAGTATTGCCAGTGCTTGTTATGTGCGGGATTAGTAATTAAGCCACGGTCGATCTGGATACTGCTGAACAAAATAACGATAACCCTTGCCATCTGGAATTAAAACGTCATTACCTTGAGCCCATTGCGCGATAAGTTGGCGTTCCGTCGAAGACATCGCTTTGACTTGAGCAACGGACGCATCAAGCACAATTTGGTCAGAATCATAATTCTTAATGGCCACAAATAAAATACCGGCAAAAAATATGGCCAACAGAGAAATAAATAACGCCCCCATCC
>Ga0209542_10013072_pt1 | contig 14394 bp, 16 predicted proteins | sample RifCSPhighO2_01_FD_184028 | JGI IMG/M metagenome (GOLD analysis project Ga0209542, IMG submission 184028) | Soil microbial communities from Rifle, Colorado - Rifle CSP2_plank highO2_0.1 (SPAdes) (version 2) | ecosystem: Environmental > Terrestrial > Deep subsurface > Rock core/Sediment ...
AAACGAGAGCTTTGCCTTTTTTTCGGCCGTACCGGAAAAAAACCAAATCCGTTTTGGCCTTTTGGCAATTAAAAACGTGGGCGAGGGCATTGTGGCCTCTATTATCGCAGAGCGCAAAGCAAACGGGCCTTATGCATCTATTCAGGATTTTGTTGCGCGCGTGGCAACCAAAGACTTAAACAAAAAGTCCATGGAAAGCATGGTAAAAGCCGGCGTGTTTAACGCTTTTGGCGAGCGAAACCAGCTTTTGCATAATATGGAAAGGCTTTTGAACATTGCCAGGGAAAATCAAAAAGCAAAGTCCAACGGCCAGAAAGGGCTTTTTGACAGCCAGCCACAACCTGCCAACAGTTCTTCGTTAACTCTGGAGGCCGCAGAACCCGCAAAAGAGTCGGAATTGCTTTTATGGGAAAAGGAGCTGCTCGGCCTGTACGTTACCTCGCACCCCTTAAAAGGCATAAAAAATATTTTGGAAAGCCGGGCATTGGCCATTCGTTCTTTAGAAGAGGCAATGCAGGAGATTCAAAACAGCAGAAACCATTTTCAGTTTTCCAGGCAGCGGGAACGCTTGCGCATTGGCGGCGTGATTTCTTCGGTAAAGAAAATCGTTACCAAAGCAGGCAAGCCCATGTTGTTTATGGGCTTGGAAGATTTAACCGATAAGATCGAAGTGGTGGTGTTTCCTTCGGTAATTGAACGTTATCCTGCAGCTCTGCAGGAAAATAAGATTGTGTTTATAACCGGGCGTCTCGACAGCCGCGGCGGAGAAAAAAAATTCCTCGCCGAAGAAATCGAGGAAATCGTAACTTCGTAGTTTTGTAACTTGACCAGGCTCAGGTTCGTCTTCTATAATAGATAATGGACTGGAGAGAGTATATTCCAGACTTAACGGATGAGCAGATAAAAGGTGTCGCAGAGATTTTGCGCGATATGGGTCAGGTAGCCTTGGCTTCAGGAGTTATTCCCTTTCTGTTTCCGATATTTATCCCCGAACGTGCGTTTGCAATGCTTGTTGGATTAACCGCAGCTATTATGTTTTGGTCGGCTAGCATTATAATGTTAAACTATATTAAAAGACCATGAGCAGTATAATGTTATTTTACTTGGCAATGGCTATATTAGCGCTTGCTGCGGCGGTTCTTACCCATGCCGTTGTAACCACGAGACATAAGGAAGACCGCAAAAACCATCCGAAAAATGGCTAAATTTTGCTAGGATCCATGGAACCCTCTCTTATTGAGGGGGTTTTTGTTTTATGGTAAGGTATATAAATTGATATGGAAAAGAATCCAATGGAGAATATACGCCACTCGTTTGCGCATGTACTGGCCTCGGCCGTAAAAAAGCATTATCCCAAGGCGGAATTGGGCATTGGCCCCGTTATTGAAAACGGCTTTTATTATGATTTCGGCAAAGTAAAAATTACCGACGAGGATTTGCCGAAACTTGAAGCTGAAATGCGAAAAATTGCTGCAGGCAATCATAAGTTTAAAAAAGAACTTTGGGATCCTGCAAAAGCCAATCGTTATTACAAAAAAGAAGGCCAGCCGTTTAAACTCGATTTAATTAAAGAACTCAAAAAGGGTACGGTCAAAGTCGGCATGGTATACACGGGTGATGTATTTCTCGACCTGTGCCGCGGCGGGCATGTGAAAAATACTTTGGAGCTTCCGATAGATGCTTTTAAGCTTACCAAAGTGGCGGGAGCTTATTGGCGGGGGGACGAAAAAAATCCCCAGTTAACCCGCGTATATGGCGTGGCATTCCAGAGCAAAGAAGAGCTCGACAAATATTTGTGGCAGCAAGAAGAAGCAAAAAAGCGCGACCACCGCGTGCTGGGCGAAAAGCTCAAGCTCTTTACTTTCGCGCCCGAAGTGGGGCCCGGACTTCCGCTTTGGTTGCCCAACGGAACTATTCTGCGAGACGAAATCGAAAACCGCGCAAAGGCGGTAGAAAAAGAGTGGGGCTATCAACGCGTAACAACTCCGCACATTGCCAGGGAAGAGCTATACAAAATGTCTGGCCACCTCCCCTACTACGCAGACAGCATGTATCCTGCCATGAAACTGGACGACGGCAATTATTATTTAAAAGCCATGAATTGTCCTCATACGCATATGATTTACAGAGCAGAGCCCAAGAGCTACCGCGATTTGCCGGTTCGTTACGCGGAATACGGGACAGTGTACCGTTACGAGCGTTCGGGTACGTTAGCCGGACTTTTGCGCGTGCGCGGCTTTACCCAAAACGATGCCCACATTTACTGCACCGAGGAGCAGGCCGAGGAAGAATTTTTGAACGTAATGAAACTGCACGAATACTGGTATAAAGAAGTGTTCGGCATTGCCGATTTTTACATGCGGCTTTCGCTTCCTTCCAAAGACAAAAAGAAATATGCCGGAGCTCCCGACGGCTGGAAGAAAGCAGTGGTAATCGTGAGGGCCGCGATGAAACGCTCGGGGCTGCCTTTTGTGGAAGTAGAAGACGAAGCCGCGTTTTACGGCCCCAAAATTGATTTTCAAATTAAAAGCGTGATTGGCCGCGAAGAGACAGCCTCCACCAACCAACTCGATTTTATCGCCACGCAGAGATTTGGATTGACCTATCGGGACGCAAGCGGCAAGGAAAAGCCGGTTTACGTTATCCATCGGGCTCCCCTGGGCTCGCACGAACGGTTTATCGCGTTTTTGATTGAGCATTATGCGGGCGCGTTTCCCTTTTGGTTAGCGCCAGAGCAAATCCGTATTGTCCCGATTTCAGATAAATTCGTTGGCTACGCCGGCAAAGTAAGAGAAATATTGCTCGAAAAGCAAAAGGATTTGCGTATTACTGTTGACGAGGCAAACGAAACCCTGGGCAAAAAAATCCGCGAAGGCGAAATCATGAAAATACCATACCTGCTTATTGCGGGCGAAAAAGAGCAAACCCAACAGAATATAAGCGTAAGAGCCCGCCAGAAAGGCGATTTGGGCGTAATGTCGGCGCAGCAATTTGTTTCAATAATACAATGACTGTTTCTCCCCACGTTACCAAATTATTAGAACAGTATCAGCTTTGGGAAAAAGAATCTTCCTTTCCCGAGGAAGAAGGCACCATTTCAGTTGATGAGGTGCTTTCGCACGTTGCTTCGTTTTATGAAAAAATCCGGGGCATTGTAGACTGGCGCGAAGAGCATTTACTGCGCAAAACCGCAATCGAGCGAATTTTGAAACGGCGCATGGTGGTGCATGGGTTTTCCGATGACTTTGCCGAGGGATTCCTTTCTGAATTAGTGCGCGGGGGGCATTTCCCCAACAGGCGGATTTCATTGACAAAGGTGGCGGAAATCCAAAGCATTATTGAAAAATATGTGCATATCAGCACTCGTTACCGGCAAACGAATGGCAAATCCCGTAAAAATCTTGAAGACTGGCTTTATTCGATAGCTGCCGTAGAAATCGAGGAGTCTCTTTCCAACCCGCGCCGGGAACGGGCACTCATAGAGTTAATGACGGCCGCACTTGCAGACAAGATTGAAATTGCCTCGAAAAGAAAAGGAAAGGTTGCATTGAGCCCAGAAGAACAAATGCTCCAGGTATACGTAGCGGTTCAGCGAGCCCTTTTTAAACTCGATACTTCTACCATTGCATACCACTTGCTCGAAAAGTTTTATGAAGACTGGAAAAATCCCACCGAGGAAACTCTTACCTACGCAGCGGAAAGCCTGGGAACCCTGCACAAAAATATTTTTCGCATTTTAGAGCACCCGTACGCAGAAAAGTTTTACCAGGTTGCAGAACGTTACGACACGCCGTATTTGATTGTCGGAGACATTGTAAACGAAGATATGGACAGGTTTCCAGAGCTTCTCGACAACCCTGCAGCCCTTGAGGAGCGAATCCAGCAGGCATACAATATACGCCTTGCTCGGTTGAAAAGCAGAATCAGGCGAGCCGCTTTTTACAGCACTCTTTCGGTGTTCCTCACAAAAATTCTTATTGCCTTAGCCATAGAAGTTCCCTTGGAGCGTTTCGTGGCGGACGGCACGCTTAATTATGTTGCTATGGGCTTGAATGTCGCCTTTCCCCCGTTGCTCATGCTGGGTTTGGTGCTTACTACCCAAAAAACCTCGCGCAGAAACTTTGAGCGCGTAACCCTGGAAGTAATGAAGGTTATCCAGTTGCATGAACAGCAGGATACCTACAAAATTTTGCCTCCCAGAAAACGCGGGGGGTTAATGGCAGGCATGGTATATGGATTTTACCTGTTGAGTTTCTTGTTCTCGTTTGGTCTGCTGGTATGGGTGCTTATGCAATTAAATTTCCCTATTTTTTCTATAATTATTTTTCTCCTGTTTGTTTCTTTGATATTGTTTGCGGGCACCAAGATCAGGCAGCGGGCCCAGGAGCTTATGATTGAATCTCCCAAGGAGAACTTTATTAATAATATATTCGATTTTTTCTCTTTGCCTTTAATCCAGACAGGGAAATGGCTTTCTGGGAAATTCGTGCGTTATAATATTCTTGTGTTGTTTTTGAATTTCCTCATCGAGGTGCCTTTTCAAATGTTTGTCGAGTTTTTGGAACAATGGCGCGGTTTTCTCCGAGAAAAGAAAGAAGAGATTCATTGATAGTAATTGTTGGCCCTACTGCCTCTGGAAAAAGCGATTTGGGCGTGCAGCTCGCGCGGAAATTCGGCGGTGAGGTTGTTTCGGCAGACTCCCGGCAAGTATACAGGGGTCTGGATATTGGCTCTGGCAAAATTACCAAAAAAGAAATGATGGGTATCCCCCACCATCTTTTGGATGTGGCCTCTCCAAGAAGAAGGTTCAGTGCAGCCCAATACCAAAAGCTTGCCTTCAGGGCGATTCGCGATATCCAGCGCCGCGGCAAACTCCCCATATTGGTTGGAGGCACGCCGTTTTATGTGTATTCGGTTGTAGATGGTTTTGTTTTTCCCGAAGTAGAACCAAACCCTAAACTCCGTGGTACCTTAGCCCGGCTAAGCAACCAAGAATTACTCGAAAAATTGGAGGAACTGGACCCAGAACGGGCAAATACCCTTCAACAAAGTTCAGGGCAGGACAAAAACAAGCGCCGCTTAATCCGCGCGCTGGAAATCGTAGCTGCTACCGGAAAGCCAGTCCCGAAGTTTAACAAGGTCAATCCCCTTTTTGATACGTTGATGATTGGAGTTAAGCGCTCGCCCGAGGAACTCAAAAAGCGTATTCGCAAACGCTTACTTTATCGAATCGACCACGGTATGCTTAATGAAGTAAAGAATCTCCATCAGTCTGGATTGTCATGGAGACGTTTAGAAGAGCTTGGATTAGAGTATCGATTTGTCGCACAATATTTGCAGAAAAAAATCTCCAAACAGGAGATGGTGGATTCTATCCAAAGAGAGTCAGAAGACTTTGTCCGCCGTCAAATGCTTTGGTTCAAACGCGACCCCCGCATCTACTGGATCGAGAGCGAAAAAGAGGCAGAAAAATTAGTACAAAAATTTCTCTAGGCGACTTCGCCGAGTTTGCGCTTTACCTCAAACGGGTTTTCAATATGGGTGAGTACTACTTCATGGCCAGACGTGCCAGCGGTATTTACATGAATGCTGCCGGTATTGGTAAGAATGCGGTCGACAAAGGATTGGGCAATAGAAGTATCGGTAATCTTGGTGTATTCAATGCTCGTGGTATGGGTGTTTAACCAGCCCAAGTGAATAATCATGCGTTTGTTGGTTAAGGCGTAAGAGTGGGAAGCGGGCAAATAAAATTCATAATAAAGAAACAAGCCCGCAGTTAGAATAATCCAGAGTCCCAGAGCAATGGCAAACCACGGCGTGTCAAACCCCACCACAAAGCCCAGCGTAATCGCAACGGCAAGCAAAGGAGCGGCAACAGTGGCAATGCTCAATTTTCGCCATCTGCTGCCCAGGGTAAATTCGTACACAACGCGCTCCCCTTCCCCTAGCATTTTTGTCCAAAGTTCTTTTGGCATAATTTATGATAACTCTTTTTGTAAAAGTTCTTCTGCCGTTTGAGGATTTATGGCTCCTTTGGTTTGCGCCATCATTTGCCCTACCAAAAACTGCAGGGCGTTCCCTTTACCATTTTTAAAGTCTTTGACAGCTTTGGGATTCTTGGCAATAATTTCCTTTGCGATTTTTTCAATTTCGCCAGAATCTGAAACTTGAGCTAAACCTTCAGACTGCATAACATGGTCGGGGTCCGCGCCGGTTTCAAACATTTTTTTAAGCAAGGTTTTTGCCGCAGGTGAAGATACTTTGCTTTCGGTTATCATATGGATAAGTTCGGCAAAGTTTTCAGCTGTAATCTTAAAATTCTCGCTTTCCACCGACATGCCGGCCAACAAACCTTGCAAGTCTGAAGTAATATAATTTATTGCGAGCTCTGTTGCTTTTTCGAGGTTTTTTTCCGGCAACAGCGTAGCGAGCTCGCTTGCTACGTGTTCAAAATACTCGCCCAGTTCTTTATCTTTTATAAGCAAGTCTGCCTGTTTGTCGTTGAGATTATATTGCAGCTGAAACCGTGCGCGGCGAGCTTGGGGAAGCTCCGGGAGTTCAAGGCGGAGCGATTCGATATATTCCTTGCTAAAAGTTATGGGAGGGATGTCGGGCTCGGGAAAATAGCGGTAGTCGTGCGCGGATTCCTTTTCGCGCTGGGAAAAGGTTTCCTGTTTTGAGCTGTCCCAGCCGCGGGTTTCTTGCACCACTTTTTCTCCTTTTTCCAAAAGCTCGGTTTGGCGCTTAACCTCGTAATCAATAGACTGCTCCACCACACGAAAGGAATTGAGGTTTTTGATTTCTACTTTGGTGCCTAGTTCTTGCCTACCTTCCGGGCGAAGCGAAATATTAACCTCTACCCTCATTTGTCCTCTTTCCATATCAGTGTCAGAAACACCAAGGTAGCGAAGAATAAGTTGTAGTTGACGTGCAAATTCAACCGCTTCTTCTGCGGTTCTGATATCTGGTTCAGTGACTAATTCCATTAATGGCACACCCGCGCGGTTAAAATCTACCAGGGAATAATCAGTATCGGTTGGATGTTGGGAACGCCCGGTATCTTCTTCCAAATGAATTCTCGTAATGCAAATATCGCGGTCAAATACTTTTAAACTGCCCTTTTCGCAAAACGGCAAGTCGTACTGGCTAATTTGATATCCTTTGGGAAGGTCGGGGTAAAAATAGTTTTTACGGTCGAATTTGGAGTATTCAGCAATAGTGCAGTCTAACGCCAAACCTACTTTTACAACCTGGTTAATGGCTGTTTCGTTTGGCACCGGCAACGTGCCCGGGTGCCCCATGCAAATGGGGCAAATGTTTACGTTCGGCTCTTTCTCTAAAGGGTCGTTTTTGCACGAGCAAAACATCTTGCTCTGCGTTTTAAGCTCCGCGTGCACCTCTAGTCCAATTGTGGGGATATAGCTTGCCATATAGAATCTGTTACTTGTTCAATGGGTTGTTCTCCATCGATAACTTTCCAGGGCGCGAAAACGTTGTTTTCGGCAAGATGCCGGTAAAGATCCGCCACCTCGCCAAGAAAAGCCTCATTTGACTCGTGCCTATCCAGGTTTCCGGATTTTTCCTTGTTCTTCCTCTCCATAGAAGTTTTTACGGGGGTGTCGAGCAGTAAAATTAGGTCGGGAACCGGAAGTTTAAGTAGTTTAGCAATTTCAAGAGCGTTTTCAATAGGGACATCATGTAAACACTGGAACGCGAGCGTAGAGAGAAAATAACGATCGGCGATAATAACTTTGCCTTCTTCTTTCCACTGCTCGATTTTTTGCTTATCTTTTAGAAAATCCGCAGTATACAGTAACACCTGCACTTCTTTTGAAAAGTCATACTTGTTGTAAAGATACTCGTGAATAAGGTTGCCAATGGGACCCGAGTAATCTGGATATTTCAGCACCTCTGCCGGTATAGAGTTTTCGCGAAATCTGTCCGCCAGCCTTTTTCTTTGCGTCTCTCCTCCACTGCCATCGATTCCTTCCAGAACAAAAAATTTCCCTTTTGTCTGTGTCATACCTGCGTCTCGCGGTTTTTAGTGGTGGTGCGCCCGCCCTGCCACTGGCCGCGGTACATATTTCCCTTGCCTTTTACTTCAGAAAACATAATATGCACCACGCGAGCGCCCATTTCGACCCGAAACTCTTCTTGTCGGAAATTATATATGCCCATGTTGAGTTCGCCCTCGTATCCGGGCGGCACTTGCCCGCCAAATACATATACGCCCGAGCGAAACAGCGTGGAACGCGGCGTCATAATAGCCAAAAGATCTTCTGGCATATGTACGCTTTCCACGGTTTTTATAATGTAGTAGGTGTTTGGTTTTAAGGCTACCTCGAGTGTTTTTCCTTCTTCAAATTTGGCAATCGAGGTCATATTCGGGGTTTCGCGTTCGGTAACGCCCAAAAACCCCTGGCCGGAAATTTCGTATAACTCTCCTACCCGCAAGTCAAACCCCGCGCCTTCGGGGTTTTCCAACTCGCGTTGCGACAAATTTTCAACCAGCTTGTTTTCTTTTACTAGTCGGTGAAGCTCTGCAATGCCGAGGTTCATAATAATGTTTTGTCGTTTAATACTTTATATTCCAAAACAACCGAGTTTCCGTTAAGCATATGCGTTTTTTCGAGCTTGAGTTTCCGTTCAAGTTTTTTGGTAAATGGCCCCATACCCAGTCCAAACAGTACAGGTTCTACCGTGAAATATATGGTATCGACAAGGCCAGCCTCCATAAACATGGTGTAAATTTGGGCCCCGCCTGTGATTGCCACTTGCTTGAAACCTCGCTTAGCAAGGTTTTCGATGAGTTTTTTGGGTTCGTCCTCGGTAACTTCTACTCCGGGTAAATCTTTCTCGGTTTTGGAGTATACAATGTTGAGCCGATCGGGTAAGGGGCGGCCAATCGTTTTGTACGTGTTTAACCCCATTACTACCACGCCGGCCTCCTTGGTTTTTTCAATAAAAAACTGCTTGTCTTCTTTGCTGGTCCAGTTGGCCAAATGCCCCGAGTGTTGGGCTATAAAACCATCGGCCGTCATGGCTGCTATAATGAAAACCTTCATTGTGATATAGTATCATAATGCATCCTGAATACCAATATCTTAATTTGCTCAAAGAGGTTCTTGATAAAGGAGTAAAAAAGGTAGACAGAGGCACCGACATTGTGTTGTATAGCCTTTTTGGAGGGCAAACGCGATACGATTTGTCTGCGGGATTTCCTTTGCTTACCACCAAAAAAGTCTACTGGAAAGGCGTTTTGCACGAGCTATACTGGTTTATGTCGGGCAGCTCGAATATTAAATACTTAGTAGACAACAATGTCCATATTTGGGATGACTACCCCTATAAAATGTACAAGAAAAGAGCTGACGAGGGAAAATTTCCCCAGCTTACCAAAGATGAGTACGTTGCAAAAATAGCGAAAGACGCAGGATTTGCCAAAGAGCATGGAGAACTCCCGCGCATCTATGGCGAACAATGGCGCAGATGGCCTACTCGTACTCCAGGCAGAACCATAGACCAGTTAGCCTGGGCTATAAAGGAACTCAAAGATGATCCCGATGCCAAAAACCTTATTGTGAACTCGTGGAACCCGGAGTACTTGTATACCATGGCAACTAACGAAGACGCCAGCCGTTTTCCTATTTGCCACAATATGTACCAACTTTCCCAGCGTGATGGCAAGCTTTCGCTGCAGCTGTACCAGCGTTCGGCTGATATGTTTTTGGGTGTACCGTTTAATATCGCAAGTTACGCGCTGCTCACCATTATTTTGGCCAAGGTAACCGGGTACGAGCCGGGCGAGTTTATCCATACGTTTGGCGATTACCATATATACGAAAACCACGTGGAGCAGGTAAAAGAGCAGCTTGCTCGTGAACCAAGGCCGTTTCCGAAGGTAACTATTGCAGACTCGGTAAAAACCATAGACGACTTTCGCGCCGATTTAGTCACGCTCGAAGGGTACGATCCACATCCGCCTATTCAGGCAGAACTTACCGTGGCCGGCGGCTTATACGATCCTGCCACCGGCAAAATGGCAAATTAAAATTCTTGGGAGATGCGGCTGGCGCTGGGGGTTTCGGACTGCTTGGTGTATTTGCGTTTTTCTGAACTGCCATAAGCCTCGCGGGCCGGGGAGGAGAGCGTTTCAAAAGTAAGGGCGCAAATGCGCATGCCTTCGTATAGAATAACAGGCATTTTACCCAGATTGCCCAGCTCCATTACAGCCTTGCCAGACCACCCAGGGTCGAACCTGGCGGCTGTGGAGTGCACTACGAGGCCAAGGCGCCCCAAAGAACTGCGGCCGTCCAGCCTGGCCATTAAGTCTGCTGGCAGGCTAAAATCCTCTTTGGTAAGGGCCAAAGCAAAATCGTTTGGTTTTAGAATAAAAGGGTCGCCCTCCCCTACCACGATTTCTTCCATAAGGCTTTCCATGTCCACTTTTCGCTTAAGGTCGAGGTAAGGGTATGGTGAAGGCTTAAACACCTTCATTACGTTGCCCAAGTGTAAATCCAACGAGCACGGCCCCAGCTGCTTTTCAAAGTCCGGGTAAGGGTCCATACGCACGCGGCCTTCTTCGATAGTAGCTTGAATATCCTGGTCTGAAAGTATCATATATGCGCATTATACAGGAAAGAAAAACCCGCCTCAAGGGCGGGTGGTGATTAGTCTGTTTTGATTCCCATACTTTTGGCCGTGCCGGCGATTGTTTTCATTGCTTGCTCAATATTGTCGGTGTTTAGGTCTTCCATTTTCTTTTCGGCCACTTCCCGGAGCTGGGCCTTGCTTATGGTGGCTACCTGGCTTTTGTTTGGGGTGCCGGATCCCTTTTCAATTCCCACAGCCTTTTTGATTAACTCGGCTGCCGGCGGCTGGTGAAGTTTAAAGGTAAACGTCCGGTCGTTGTAGATGGTAATGTCGACGGGAATTTTAAAACCTTGTTTGTCGCGCGTGGCTTCGTTGAATTGCTTGGTAAATTCACCCATGTTCACTCCGTGAGGGGCTAAAGCCGGGCCCACGGGGGGAGCAGGCGTTGCCTGGGCTGCTGCGATATGAAGTTTTACTACCGCTTTTATTGGTTTTGCCATATTATAATTTTTGGATTTGTAATGAATCTAATTCTACGGGGGTATCTCTTCCAAACATGTTTACCAGGACCTTGATTTTTCCGCGTTCTTTGTCGATTTCGGAAACCCGGCCGTCGAAATCCTTGAACGGGCCGTCGATAATCTTTACGTTGTCGCCAGGCTCCGCTTCGATTTCGTAGTGAGGAGACTCCACGCCCATGCGGTTTTGCAGGTACTGGATTTCTTCGTTCGATACGGGAATAGGAGTGGTGCCTGATCCCACAAATCCTGTTACGTTGGGAGTGTTACGCACCACGTACCAGGAGTCGTCGGTTACGATCATTTCTACCAGCACATAGCCCGGATAAATCTTTTCTTCCACAATTTTTCTCTTGCCGTTTTTAATTTTAATTTTCTTTTCTTTGGGTACCAGTACCTGGAAAATTTTGTCTTCCATGCCCAAAGACTCGATCCTTTGCTTTAGGTTTCGAGTTACGGCGTCTTCGTATCCAGAATAGGTATGAATAACATACCAATTTCGTTCTCCTACTACTTGTTGTTTGGGCATAGGTTAGATTACAAATTCGTTCAGTAGAAATTGAAACGCGTAGTCAAAAACGCTTAAAAAAATAGCGATTACCACAGCAAAGACAATTACGATAACCGTGTCTTTTATGGTTTTTTCTCTGGTGGGCCAGTTTACGCGCGTGGTTTCTACCTTTACTTCCTTGAAGAAATTGAGAATGCCTGGAATTTGGGCAACCGGATTTGTGATTTTCATATGGGTATCTTTTCTATCTTAAAACGGCCCCGAGGGCCACTTTGTATGGCTCAAGTGTATCAGAAACATTCCTTGGTGTCAAGCGCTTTAAATGTCAAGATTTTGCACGGTTTTGGCGTATGTCTGAATAAACTTCTTACGCGGCAAAACCTCGTCGCCCATTAAGATGTCGAAGATGCGGTCGGCTTCTTTGGCGTCCTCAATGGCTACCTGCCAGAGCATGCGGTTTTCCGGGTTCATGGTGGTAGTCCAGAGCTGGTCGGGATTCATTTCGCCCAAACCTTTGTAGCGCTGAATGTTTACTCCGCTGACTTTTTCCGTCTGTTCGGCTGGTTCGTCGCCTCCCTCTGTTTCTTGCGTTGCGGTTTCGCGAGCTTTTTTGGCGCTCTTTGCCTTTGCCCGATCCCCTTTTTGCTTCTTGATTTCCTCGACAATGCGATTCTTTTCTTCCTCGTTGTAAGCGTATCGAATGTCGCCCTTGCCTAGTTGAATGCTGTACAGCGGGGGTTGTGCAATATACAAATATCCGCGCTCAATTATCGGCTTGAAATACCGGTAAAACAGGGTAAGCAAAAGCGCCCGAATGTGCGAGCCGTCGACATCTGCGTCGGTCATTATGACAATGCGCTGGTAGCGGACTTTTTCAATGTCGAAGTCTTCTGCAATGGCGGCTCCCAGCGCAATAACCAAAGAGCGAATTTCTTTGGACGCCAGGATTTTGTCGAGCCGGGCCCGTTCCACGTTGAGGATTTTTCCGCGCAAGGGCAAAATTGCCTGAAATCGCCTATCGCGCGCCTGCTTGGCAGACCCTCCGGCAGATTCTCCTTCTACCAGGTAAAGTTCCGAATCTTCCGGGTCGCGCGAAGAACAGTCTGCCAATTTTCCAGGCAAAGCCAAGCCTTCTAGTATGCCCTTGCGAAGAACGGTTTGGCGTGCGGCTTTTGCTGCTTTTCTGGCTTTCGAAGCAAGAAGCGATTTTTCTATAATGGCCCTGGCGTCTTGCGGGTTGCGCTCAAAGAAATCGTTGAGGGCTTCCACCACTACCGATTCCACCGCGGTTTTAGCTTCCGGGTTGCCGAGCTTTGCTTTGGTCTGGCCTTCAAATTGCGGCTCCTTGATTTTTACCGATACCACCGCAGTCATTCCTTCCCGTACGTCGTCGCCGGTAAGCGTGTCTTCTCCTTTGAGCACGTTGTTCTTTTTGGCGTAGTCGTTAATGGAGCGCGTAAGAGCCGAGCGAAAACCGGTAATATGCGTGCCGCCTTCCGGGTTGCGGATGTTGTTGGCAAAGCTTTCTTCGTAAATTTCGAATTCGCTTGTATAGCGCATTGCCACCTCCACAATAATTTCTTCTTTCTCCCCTCGCACATAAAAAATGTTCTCGTGCATGGGAGCCATGCCGTTGGTAAGGTATTTTACATACGAAGCCAAACCTCCTTCAAAGTAAAAGGCATAGGTGTCGTGTTCTTTTTCTCTGGCATCGACAAATGTAATGCGCACTCCCGAAGTAAGATAGGCTTGCTGGCGCAAGTGCTGCAAGATGCGCTTGGTGTCGTACTTAATTTCTTTGAAAACTTCCGGATCTGGCTCAAATGTAATGGTTGTACCTGTTTTTTTGGAAGTTCCCGTTTTCTTTACCGGGCTTTTTGGTTTCCCTCTGCTGTATTCTTGCTGGTACGTTGCTCCGTCGCGCGAAACCTCGGCTTTCAGATATATCGACAAAGCGTTTACTACCGAAACTCCTACTCCGTGCAATCCGCCAGAAACCTTATAGGCTCCAGAACCAAATTTGCCACCTGCGTGCAGCACTGTGAGCACTGTTTCTAAGGTGGATTTTTTGGTTTGAGGGTGTTTTTCTACAGGAATACCTCGGCCGTCGTCTGAAACCTGCACGCGGTTGTCTGGCAGCATGCGAATTTCGATATTTTTGGCGTATCCTGCCATTGCCTCGTCCAAACTGTTGTCGAGCACTTCCCAAACTAAGTGGTGCAGGCCGTCGGGGCCGGTGGAACCAATGTACATGCCCGGACGCTTGCGCACCGGGTCTAACCCTTCTAAAACCTGAATGTCTTTGGCGCCGTATCCGCTCTCTTTCGCTGGTTGGTTTAGTTTCTTACTTGCCATAAGGGATTTTTTTCGATTTGCTTAATAATATTGTTGTGTAGGGTATCGACTTCTTTATTTTCCAATGTCTTGTTGTCGGATTGGTACACCAAATGGAAAGCAAGGCTTTTTTTGCCGCCTGCCTCTTTTTCTCCCTCGTACATATCGAACAGGTCAATATCGCGAATGAGGCTTTGCCCTGTTGCGGTTATGGTGTTCATTAACTCCGCAACTTTTGTTGCGGGTGGCACCAATACGGCAATATCGCGGACAATTGCGGGAAACTTTGAGACAGGCAGGTATTCTGTTTCTTCGGTAGCCAGCTGCACAAGTTTTTCCATGTGTATGTGGATAGCCACAACGGGCTTTGATATTTTAAGGTTAAGACTTATGCCAAAAGAAATTTCTCCCACAAACCCAATTTCTTCAGAACCTACC
>Ga0209542_10013073_pt1 | contig 14394 bp, 17 predicted proteins | sample RifCSPhighO2_01_FD_184028 | JGI IMG/M metagenome (GOLD analysis project Ga0209542, IMG submission 184028) | Soil microbial communities from Rifle, Colorado - Rifle CSP2_plank highO2_0.1 (SPAdes) (version 2) | ecosystem: Environmental > Terrestrial > Deep subsurface > Rock core/Sediment ...
CAGAAATAATTACATCACTGAAAGTCGACGAACTGTTAAATCCCAGCTTTATCCCGTATTCGAATCCGCTCGATCCCTCGATTGTGTTGCCGATAACCAAGACGTCAGAAATAAAACCTGAGTTCGCACCGCCGATGTTTATTCCCTGCCATGCTCCAGATCCCGGAACGTCTGGATTCAGACTTGTTCTAATCAGGTTGTCACTAATAACTGTATTCGAACGTTCGGTCGTTATGGCTCGAAAAACATTTCCTGTAAATTCGTTGTCATCAATTTCAATCCCTCCAACGCCTGCATCGAGATTTACCCAAATGCCTTCATACCCAGCAGCCCCGCCGGAAAGATGAGTGAAGGTGTTGTCGTGGATCTCCAAACCAGAGATGTCAACGCCTGGAATTGCAAGGACGTGATAAGTTTGAATTGCCTGAGAAATTTCACCAGCATTGGCTGCAGGCGTAACTTCAAAGTTATTACTGTAAATGTGAACGTTCTGCGCGCCTATAACCATTCCGCTAGAATATTTTCCTGCCTCATAGTTTGGTCCTTCGATCGTAAAGCCGTGGATGCTCACTCCGTCAGCAAGTATCTCTATGTTCGGAACAGCAAGAGGAGCAGAGGCAACAGGAACGTTTGCGATGCCTTTGATGGTGGCAGAAGTGCCGACAAGATTGATGTCTGTCCTAGTCGAATTGAAAACTAAATCTTCAATGTACGTTCCAGGAAGAACAAAAATTGTTGCGCCGGGAGCTGAAGCATTGATTGCTGCTTGTATCGTTGGATAATCAGTTGGAACAATCAAGTCAGGAGAAAATCTCACAGCATCAGCAGCTGTGTCTCCCGTATCAGAAGTGTCAAGCTCGACCTTATGTCCGCTGCTTGGCGTCATTGCAAATGTTCCCAAAAATTTCCATCCAGAAGCAGTAAAATCGGCGACAGTCGCGCCGTTTGCATTTTTAGTCTGATCAACAGTCACAACAGTCGTGCCGTTGTCAGCAACAATTCTATGAACGACAGCGTCCGGTCGAGCAGAATGAACGCAGTAATGGACGTAAACTTTGTACGTGCCTGCACCTGGAAGCGTTGGTACCCATTCAGCGAAGTCAGTAGTTCCAGAAGTTTCAAATCTATAGTCACCATTGAACCCACATGCATTGGAGGCAGAGGAAAAAATCGCTGGGGTTTCAGAATAACCAGCATCTCCATCGTCAATAATTATGTCAGCGGCGAAAGCGAACGCTGGTAGTAATGCGAGAGTCGTAAGAGTCAGAGTAAGGAAAACTGCTGAAAAAATTGGCTTTCTAGCATTAGCGGACATGGAAACTATTAAATACGTTGACAAAAAAATTATTTATCCATATAAAGGGCAAGAAAATTTTCTTTTGTCAAGTAGTAACAGAAATGACAACGCTTTTAAACCTTCATCGAAAAATTTCTACGAAATAGAAAATTTTCTTCTCAAAAATGCTGAGCAATCTTAAATTCTTTCGTATCAATATTTCTATTTGTCCAGAGTGTTGAAATGAAAGACAGAGCTATTCATATCTTTTTAGTTTTCGTCGTTTTGGGAATTTTGATTCCTGCAAATTATGTTTTAGCTGCAGCTGTTTTCTCTATTCAAATTAATGAGCCGGAAAGCGGAGCAACAGTAACAAATCCAGTTAAAGTAGCAGGAAGTTGGAAAGTTGCTGACAATCCTCCTGGAAATATTGACGCTTATCATGTTCAAATACAATGGGGAGATGGTGTAACATATACACCTCTATACATCAATCGTACAGATAATGGTTTGAGTGGTCAGAATCAAATATTTTATGGCAATTTTAGCACTCAATCTATTCTCGGTTGCAGTGCAAGCGATGGTGCGGACAATTGCACAGGTAGCAGTCTTGATCATTCTTACTCATCAAGCGGAGCTTTCACAATTACAGTAAAATTGTATCACGCCCAACCTCCAGGAAATGAAGCAGGAGATTCTACAGCAAGTGTTTCAATAAATATTGCTGAACCTGTTTGCGATTTGACTGCAACTGGAGCACCTGCGTTCGGACCTATGAACCCTGATGCAACTGCTGGAGACGGAAACAAAACAACTCTTGAAAATATTGGAAATGTTGACATCACTTCGCTGACGATAAGTGGAGCAGACTGGCAAAGAACAGGAAACGGAGCAACAATTCCAGTTGGCCAGACAAAATGGGCGTTAACTGACGGACAAGATTATGACAGTGGAATGACTGCACTTTCGGCAATCGCAGCTTCCCTTGGCATTACTCCTTTTGTCCCGAGCGATACGCAAGATGTTTTCTTCAAACTCAGAGTTCCAAACGATCAGCCAGCAGGAGATTACACGCAGCAAATTACTTTCACATTCGGGTGTTGAAAAATGAAAACAAAAATAAAAATAATTTCAGCAATAACTTTGATTGCATTTTTACTTACATCAAGTTCTGCTTTCGCTTTGGGTCTGACAGCAGGGCCAGTTCGTATTGTTGTCGACGTAGGTGCCAGCAACTCTTCGCGGTTCGGTCTGCTCAACAACGGTAATGAAACAATAACTGTGGCGATAAGAGCAGAAGGAGACGCAGCGCAATTTCTAACCTTTCCAACTTCGCTCGAACTTGTTCCGAAAAAACTGACGTACGTCGACGTGACAGCAACGATTCCTGCTGACTACGACGGCTCGCTCGGCGGAAACATCACTGGCTTCATGTACGCACTGCAGGAAGGTTCGCCTGGCCAAGTGCAGATAAACGTCCAGGCAAGGAAAGTCGTTCAAATCCTCGTGCCGCAATACGGAGGAAAGATACCAGAAAAAACTACAGCGCAAACATCTGAAGCGCAAGAAGCAGGCGAAGTTACAGGATTTGCAGCATTGCTTGGCGAAAATTTCATTCTGTTCGCGGCAATCGGAGCAGGAGTTGTGATTTTCATTGCATTTGTTATTTTCAGTAAGTTTGATATTTCAATAAATCCAAAAAGGAGGTGAAAAATTGAGAAAATTAATTGCAGGAATAGTAGCAGCGGTTTATTCAGTAATGCTAACAGCAAGTCCAGTATTAGCTCCTGATACAGGAGTAACAGCAACTCTAACAGTAGAAGCCGTTTGTGAATTTTCAGTCACGCCAACACCGATTAATTTCGGTTCAACAGACGGAACAAGTAACGAACAAACTTTGGGTCCTCAAACTGTTACAGCATCAAACGACGGTAATACAGATATAACAAGTCTAGATGTCTATGGAATAGATTGGGAAGGAACGAATCCATTAAATACAATGGACGTAACACAGACCGATTACGACGATAGTTCTGGATTTACAGACTTGACCTTATCTACAGGTACCTCTGTCTTTGGAGGATCTTTAGCGGATGATGCAAGCGATACAGTAGATTTCCAAGTAACAGTTCCAGCTGATCAACCAGCAGACGACTACGACCAAACAATAACATTCACGTTCGGCTGCGACCAACTTGGATAAATTTCCAAAGATGAGTAGCTAGTGAATTTTTTACAGCTACGAGTAGACTTAACTACAAGTAAAAAGGAAGAAGGAAATAAATGAAAAAGATGGAGAAAAAAGTAGAGCTAAATTTAAGGGTAGCAATAATTCTACTGCTGCCCCTCTTTATCTTTTCTTACTTAGCTTTAGCTGGCGTCATGGCACAAAATGGGAATGGGAATGAAGTTGAAGCTGAAGTTACTGTTGCCCCTGTTGCAACCATCAACTGCATTCCTGATGCGCTTTTCGTCGGGAGCAGTGTTTCTTCCATAATTTGCCAGCTAGAATTTACTAATGCTGACGTTAACGACATCGACTTGAGCACTGTCGAGCTCGACACAAGTGACGGATGCTTCTTGCCTGTGCCTGCTGACCAGGGATTCTTCACTGTAATAAACGATGTTGCTCATGTTAGGTTTGATAGGAATACTGCGGACGCGAATTGCTTCGGTCCGCCTGCGTCGGCGACTGATTTTATTTTGCTCATTTCTGGTGTTGTTGGAGGATTTCCATTTTCCGGAGCTGACGGTTTAGATTATTTGGTCAGGTGTCAGGATGGTCATGTGCATAACATGCTGTGGAATGTCACTGCAAAAAATACTGCAAGAGTGCCGGGCGGAATTATCAATACCCTTGACATTGCAAGCTTTGACCTAAGCCAGTATTCGCCAGATTCATTCAGTCTTAACGGCTTCTTCGACTGCCGTCCGAGCGGGCGAATCGTCGGAAACATGAAGTTCTTTACAAAGGGCAGTGTGACTGAGGAAATATTCCGTTTCCGCTTCTGGAGCAGCGAACCGATAATTTTCTACAAGAAAGTGCCTGTGCAGATTTCCGCTGTGTTTGACACGCTTGACAATTGCGTGACTGGCACGGACCCGACTCATCTCGAGTGCGTTGGCCGCGGCACGCTCTTCATCGACAGGGAGCAGCCCTTCAAGCGAGAGAGGATTTCTCTTGACAACATAAGGGTCGAGATAAACGGCAACACAGCAACTGTTCAGGGCGGAGAAATATTCAACGACATTCTCGACGTCGACCGACTGGACGTCAGCAAGATAAAAATCAAGGCAAGCCTTCCAAAGATTTAGATCAGTAAATTAATTTTTCTGGATGTAACTTATTCAAGGAAATATGGTTGAATTCATTAATATGGAAATCTTTAAATACATATGGGAATATATGTATATAGATATATATGCAACAAACAGCTCAAGAAAAAGGAACAAAAATACATCTGAATGTAACCAAAATCATTCATTCACCCACTCTTAGCACTGTCCTAATGGTTGAGGATACCTTGAGAAAGCAAGACGGTCCTGTATCTTTGGAAGGGTTGAAAAGAGCTTTGCCAAAGAAGGTTATGGATCAATCCCTAAGAATAATACTTGCCTATCTGGAGAACAAAGGCTCAATACTGATAGGAAGAAAGGGAATAAGCTGGATAGCTAATGACAATCCCAAATTTCTTAAAATGATCCAGAGAGCAAAGGTAATTGAAGCATGAGACCGGTAAAAGTAAGTTTTATTGATGATGCAGCTGAAGAATGGGAAGGATTGAATAAGGTAGTTGCAGAAGAAAAATCCAAAGGCATAGAAAACTCTGAAAATCAGCAATTGCTAAAATCGATTAAGCAGAAGATTGAGCTGATAAAAATAAACCCTCAGTACGGAAGTTCTGTTCCAAAGAGACTCATACCAAAGAAATTTCCAGTCGATAATTTGTGGGTTGCTGACTTGACAGGTTTCTGGAGAATGCTTTACACATTAAAAGGATCGCAAGTTGAAATTCTTTGTTTCATTCTTGAAATATTGGACCATAGGAAGTATGATAAGTTATTTGGATACAGAAAAAAATAGTTGTTTTATTTCAATTTTTCTGAATATAATTTCTTCAAGGAAATATATATTTTTTCAAAATAAAAATTAAACCATCGCGATGAACTTCATCTTCTTCTTCAACTCGGCAATGTTTCCGCCGCCGCTGAGCATTTCAGAAATCTGGTTTATCGTCGTCAGCTCTTTCTCAGAAAATTCCTTTTCCGCAGTTATGTCCCAAGCGTACTTCATCTTCGTTCCATTCATCTTTGTTTGCTGCATTTCTTGCACCACGTTTTTCCGATTTTTTTTGAAATTAAAGATTGAAAAATAAAATTCCTCCGCGCCGAAAACGCATCACTGGATTTGGACCTTTTTTGCTTTGTGATCGAAGGCCCGTAAACGATCTTATCCGGGTGCTTCCTTTCTTTTTCCTTAACAATTCATTGCCGCAGAGGGTATATCCCGGTTGTGAACTTTTCGTCCGGACGCCTGTTCTATCTACGCAATAGGAAAACAATAGGAAAGTTTTTTGGAATTTTTTATAGTTTACGACAGGAGCAGCGCTGACACTCGGCGTAATGATAAAGACAACCTGCGGTTTTCTTGAAACTTTCCCTTCCTACCCTTCCTGAAAAGCATGCAAAACATAAGAAAACACAAAAATCATTGAGTTTAAAAGTCTTACTGTTTCTTTAATAAATGGTCAGAAGTTGGTAGACATGGCAGACATAGGACTGATAACAATCGCAGGCTCTCCGCTAGAAGTGCTCATTCCGGTCTGGTTTTACATATTCAGCGGGCTGGCGTACTTCGCCTCTGCAGCCGTCAGCCTTGCAGTCAGCTATTATTCTTTTCGACTTTACCGCACAAGCAAGTCGAAGAAATTCGCCATGCTGTCCGTAGTTTTTGCAGTTCTCGGTGTCGCTTACCTCGCACTTACGCTGTCGAGCGTGTATACCTACTACTACCAGTCCTACTTCCGAGAGGAGCTTGGCATTTCCCTGAACGTTTTTAACAGGCAGGCCTTCAACTTTTACTACGTCACCTCTCTGCTTTCCTATGTCCTGCTTTTCGTCACTTATTTCCCTAAAAACACTGGAAAAAGATTCCATCTGCTTTACGTGCCTCTGTGGTTCTCGAGCCTGACCGATTTTCACATCGCATCGCTGTTCCTGCTTGCCTTCGTCGTGGCCCGCGCCGCGCATAACTTTTACAAGTTCAAGTCAACAAACACGTTCCTCGTGCTCGCCGCCTTCGCGCTGATGGCCGTTTTCCACGTCGCAATACTGCTGCTTCCTTTCGACCTGACTTACTACCTTCTCTCGCACGCGTTGCTGGCTGCTGGCTTCGTTTCGTTGCTGATAATGCTTATCCGGGTGAATCGAATTGGCAGAAGATAATTTTACAGTGAAGTACGAGAAAGGGAAAGTTGAACGACGCACAAAGCTTACGATTTTCGTAGACATACTTCGAGTGCTGCAGCGCAACAACGGGACTGCCAAGCCCACACACATCCTTTACGGGGCAAACTTATCGCACAAGCGCATGAAGCAGTACCTGCAAGAGCTCCAGTCAAACGGTTTTATCGAGCAGAAAAACGAGCGCGGCAAGACAGTTTACAGAATCACTGACAAAGGACAGAAATTCCTGATGGAAGCGAAGAAGATTAAGCAGTTTTCCGAGGCGTTTGGAATCGAGCTGTAGAAATCAAAAACTTAAATCCCTTTTCATATAATAAAACTTATGGCAAACCTAGCAACAGTTTATAGCTCTGTAAGAAATGTGATGAGAGTTCTCCTGAGAGAGTGCTCAATAGGGATTTTCAGGCATCTCGGAGGGAATATCTCGCAACAAGAGAAATGAGTTACAAGATATGGCACGCAATGGTTGCTGAAGGAAAAGTAGAAAATGCGGAATTCGCGAAACAAAAAATAAGGTCAAGGGAAGAATATTTTGTCCTGAGGCCACTTGATGTTGACAGTCCTGTCATAAAAGAGTACAAATAAAATTTCTTTCTACTTGAACTTCCATTTTGTGATGTTGTAATCGCTGATTCGCAAAATGTTATCGGTATCATCTGTCGAAGTGTTTCCTGCATGGACTGTTATGTTCCCTCCCTTGCCGCCTGAAATCTCTATCGTGAAATTCGCCGGGCGGGCGCGGAAGAACTTCAGGTCCTCGTGCGACGGGATGAAGACATAGACGTATGACACGTTCGTCGTGCATACAACGCTGTCGTTTGCAAATGAGGTGCAGTTGGCGGAATTCTTGTTGAATCTTGCAAACGCGTTCACCTTGACGTTCGAGTTAGAGCTTGCATCGAGAAAGCGGCTTGTCCCGATTCCGCTGTAAAGGCCCTTGGCAAATACCGTGACCGACCCAGTGATGTACGTCCTGTTCCCGTCGTCAGTCTGCTTCAGGGTCCCCCAAACTTTCGAGGTTTTCACTGTGAGTCTGGTAAGATTGAACGGGGAAGGGTCAACAAAATCTATGGTGTTGTTCTCTCTGTCAGCCAGCCTTTCAATCTCCCCGTCTATCGCGTAAAAGGTAACCCGCTTGGTTTGCGTCGAGGCTGCAAGAGTCACTACTGTGAAAGTCAAAATTCCCAGCAGAAACAAAAATAAAAATAAAAATGCAAAAACAGAATGCGTTCCAATTTTTGTTTTCATATTTTTCATATCTATCACTTGTTTTCTATCTTCAGACGAAAGTAAAATCTGCAACATCGATGCCAGAAATGCTGAGCAGGTCATCAGCCGAATTTTCCCCGGCAGTCAGACTCATTTGGTTGTCGGCGATTTCCAAAACGAAAACTTCTGGGAAGGTCTTCCAAAGAGTGATGTCGCGGCTCTGGGGAATGTACGAATGGATGTAGCCGCTGCGGACGTAGCAGAGAATGTTTGTTGAGTTGAAGATCGGGCAGTCGCTGTACTGAAGCTTGTTGAGGTTGACGTAAATCTCGTTCCTTATCGGCCGCGTCGTGCCGTTGACATCAAGAGTTCCCTGCAAGTTGAGAGTGACTGATCCACCGTAGCCGAACGAACGACGGATGTAGCCATGGCCGCCGAGAGATGTCTGTGTGAAGTTGTTGAAGTCGAAAACAATTCCGCTCGAGCCGAGCCCAGTCGTCGGAGTGTTGATCCATTCAGCATCTCCGCCAGCAAAAGTGAAGCGAGTGCGATTCGTCCCGTCGTGCTTGAAATAGCTGAATGAAAAAGAGCTTGCAGGAAGATTCACGCGCAGAACTTCCACAGAGTTTTCATACCCCACCAGCTCAGCATTGTCAAATCCAAGCAGTCCTCCGTCCATTTCAAAATCAAAATTGTCAATCGTGCCAGTCCATCTATAGCCAATTCCTTTTATCTTCACAACCAAATTTTCCCCGCTGCAAAATATTCCTTCATCGCTCCACTCGCTGCATTCAATATTTTGGTTGTCATTTTCAATTTCAATCGTTGCAGTGATGTTCCTGCTGTTGACGGTAAGTTTTCCAGAATTTTTAATGGACAAATAAATTTCCTGATGATCCGTGTCGTTCCTCAAAATAATTCTTGAAATAGATTTGCTCTGTGTGAAACTGGAAAGGTCGAACCACGTGGGATCGTTTTGAGGGATGCCGTTGCCGGGAAAAGTCTCAAGCAGGTCGATATCAGCAATCGGAGTAAAACGAATTGACTTGACGTAGGCAAAATTAGAGGCAAACACAACAGCAGGTAAAGCAATCACTAAACAGAGGACTGCTGCAAAAATTTTTTTATTCATCACGTTCGTCATTTTTATCAGAGAAATAGAAGCTTGTTAAAGATAAAAACAAAACGCCGGAATTTTCTACTGAAGAGAAACAAATTTCCGATTGGAAGGAACGTTTGGGAGCGTTCAGGAACGTTTATATACCGATTCAAGTCGAAAGAAAGAATAGATAACATGGACTTGAGACAAACAGGACTGGGAGTAGTAATATTCCTTGTGTTCTGGGCATTTCAAGCAGGTTACTTCAATTCTCTAGGAACAACAGCATGGCTGGTAGGCGCGATAATCTTCGGCGCGCTGCTATGGCTCATAGGAAAAGGAGCCATGCCAAAAGCATCTGCTGATCAGAAAGAACTATGGATGTTTGCAACGTTATTTGCCATAGTTTCAACAGCATTGATTGCGTATGCAGGTCCTTACCTCGGCGCTGTCTTTCCTGCGGGCTTTGACCCGTCTTCACTAACGCCGGTAATGCTTAGCTGGTGGCTGGTGATATTCGGCGGAGCGATGCTCTTGACAGGATGGCAGATGAAGTGGAGCGTGACGACCTTGGTCGGCATAGTATGGCTCTTCTCAGCAGTGCATCTACAGCTGACGACAGGGGCTAACAGCTATCTGCATTTCGGCATGGTGACATCATTGCCATTCATTCTGTATGGCCTGATGATGAAAAAGTAGAAGCAGCCGAAAAGAAACCGAAAAGAGAAATGAAGAAACATTTGCTTAGCTTTAGCATCTTTCGTGAGAAATCTTTAGCAAGAAATATTTTTGTAAGAAATAATATTTAGCAGGCAATACTTCCGCAGTTTGCCCAGTTAATGCCGCGCTGAAGCAGCATCAGTCCGTCACTCGTTATATATTTCGTATCAAATCTTCCTACCCAGCCGACGAAGAGATAGCGGCCGTGCGAACCGGAATCTGCGACGTAAAACATTGTCGAGAGGTGCTGGTCCACTCCCTTGAAGTTTATGTGCGCGACGTCTGTCAGAGGAAGTGAGAGTGGGTTTTCAAGTGCAGCCATTCCCCTGCTTCTTTTGTTGACAGTTAGCAGCGAAGGTAGGCCGGTGCTTATCGGTTCTCCGCTTGCAAAACTTACATTTGTGGAAGATTTTCTTTTCAGTGCAGCGTCGGAAAGGTAACCGAAGTTGAAAGCGGCGTAAGCCTTGCTCGTGTCTGCTATCTCAACAAACTCCTTTCCTCCGAACATGTAGGCGTTGTATATGTTAGAGCCGACCGGTATCTTGCAGTTGCGTGACGACGAACAGACGAACATGTTGTAGCTGCTGACGTCGGACAGTAACCAGTTTTTCAAGGACTGCGAATCAACAGAATAACCAGTGCTTCTCAAAAACTTTATCAATTCCTCATCATATTTTGAACTGCATCTGTCGTTGCTGCACATGAACGCAACCGTTCCTTTCCTCGGAGTGTTGTCGTTGCTTCCGCCGAACGCCTCATCTCCGGACTTCAGCCACTTAAGCGTGTTGTTGAAAATTTTCTCGCCGTCGACCGTCATGCTGCTGAGGCCGGCCTTGTTGAAGAGTCCGATGTATGCATAACGGCCGTGGTCAATCTCTTCCTTCACTTTGAAAATCAAGGGATTCATTTCATTTCCATCATCAGTAGAATTCGCAATCCATTTCACTTCCTGAGAAAGCTTCTTTCCGTCAACTCCAGCAAAATTATTTCCATTCACTGCAATTCCAGGAGAACCAATTCCAGCAGTTATGTAGTCGGCAGCGTAATTCATCTGCATGTCCCTCACACTTTTACCTCCTCCTGTCGAGACGTAGTCGAACGAATAAGCGGCCTTCGCGCCGTTGGATCCAGGAATTTCTAAAAACGGTATTTGCTTGTCGTAATGTATGTTGTACAGAAGGGAGTTGAAGTCGTAGTCGCACGCGCGGCTTTCGCTGCAGGCAATTATGTCATACTGCTGAAGCTCGTCCGCAGTCCATTCGTCATAAGCCTTCGCAACGACATCCCATCCTTTCAGCCTCAGCAAGAACCAAACTTTCTTCTCGATTCCCCTGTTGCAGTCGTCGCTGCTGCAGAGAAAGGCAACCGTTCCTTCAGTTGGCTCAGGCAGGTCGTTGAAGCTGAAACAAGTCGACCTGTCTGTCGAGCACACGGCATCCTCACCGCCGAAATTCTGGCAACAATAGTCAGTGCATCTCGCCGTATAAGTCAGGTCGTTGCTAGTGCATGAGTAAGTTCGGTAAACGCCTTGATAGCAGCCGTTGTTCAAACTGGGCTGATAGCATGTCGCCGCAGGAGGAGCGGCAATTCCCTTTCCAATTATCCAAATAATCACAAACGGGCTGACAAACTGAGGGGTGCCGTCGTCGCACTGGAAAACCACATTCAAAGCTCCATCCTTCTCAATTCCTCCAATCCAAACTTGAATAGGGAGTATGCCAGGAGGATTTCCATTTTCACCTGCGTGCGCAGAGACATAAACGCTTGACGATTGAACATAATCCCTTATCGTCGAGTCAGGCTCGAGAAAAACAGTCATTCCCTGATCATTCGCATTTCGGACCTGCATGTAGTAAGTTATGAGCAGCACGTCGTTGCCGGGATAGTTGCTGCCGTTGACTTTGAAAAATCCCCCGAAAGAATTTATCGGCACTCCTGCATCAGTCCTCAAACCGGGGTTGATGCAAGCAGCAGCTAGCGAAGAAAAGATTGCAAAAGCCAAAACAAAAAATGCAGAGGAAATTACCATTTTCCTAAAAGTAAAATTCCCAGCTACCATAAAATTCATCCTCTTACTTTACCTCGAAGAAATAAAAGTGTTTGCGTGATTTTTTCCTATTTGATAAGAATTTTCTCTTATCTTTACGAAAATTTATCGCGATTTTTTTTGAAATTGTTGTTTGGTTCGTAACTACCTTGCTCTATTTGATAAATTGCCTACTAATGCAAACGAAAAATTGGGTAGAATTGATGAGTGACTACAGTTTTCAAATTTGTGGTCACCTTTTCATTTTGTTTTCAAATAGCTCCTATAGTCCTTAATGTATCGCTTAATCACATGCATCGCAAATATATGATCTGCTTTTTTTAGTTGCGATCTCTCTAAGGCAGTATAGTAAGAGTTTCTATTTTTGTAAGTAATGCTTAGCATAGGGTAACCATGTTTATGCAACACAAAATTCATCACTAGCCTACTTATCCTCCCGTTGCCATCGCCAAAAGGATGGATGCTAACGAATTTGAAATGCACTAATGCAGCCAACTCAACAGGATGCAATTTGCCTTTGTTTTTATTATACCATTTGAAAAAATCTTTTAAAAGAAAATTCAATTCAGCGGGAAATGGCAATTCCACTTTACTTCCGGATATCGCAACTTGATAATTTCTTATTCTTCCTGCTATCTTTGGTTTCGTGTTTTCAAATAATAACCTATGCCAATTTAATACAGTTCCAAGATTCAAATCACCTTTATGTCCTAGCATTAGATAAAAGACTTTCTTGTGTGCCTCAGACTCTTTCACATCTTCTATTGGTTTTTCTCTTGGTGTTATTCCTTCCTTTAAAAGATTGGCTGTCTCTCTTAATGTTAAGGATCCACCTTCAATTCTGTTTGTGTTATAAGTGAATTTTATCATGAAATTTTCTAAATATTTTTCCTTTATTTCATTCGGCATTCTCCTGAAATCTTCAGAAAAATTTCGCTTTATTTCATCGATTCTGCTAAACCATTTCTCCTGATAAATTTTACCCAAAAAATCTGCTTTTATTTTTTCTATGTTTTTTGGAATCTTACTGCCTAAATACAATTCTTTTTTCTCCACTTTCTTCCCGATTTTCATAGTATGTTCCAAGTAGAAGTATTCCTTGTTGCCAATCTTTCTTTTTCTTATTGTTGCCATGATATTATTTACCACTACTTATATTTAAAATTATTGTTTTTTAACAAAAGGTAGGGGTAAGAATATAAATGTTCGTTGATGAATTGCTGTTGAATGAAGAAAAAGAAAGAAAAGAGGAAAGAAGTGAGAGATTGTCATCGCCAAGATTTAAATAGCCCAAATGTTAATATGTACATATGTCATTGAGAGTTGAATTGGATAAGGAATTAGAAAGAAAATTCAGAGAATTAGCAATGCGTAGATATGGATATTCGAAAGGCTCTATCAAAAAAGCCACAGAGTTGGCAATCAGAAGATGGTCTGAAGAGATTGTTAAAGAAAAACCAGCTAAAAAAATTAAAGATCCGGTTGAATTAATGGAAGGTTTATTGGTTGAATTAAGAGGGAAAAAAACATCTGTAGAATTACAGCATGAAGCTAGAAAGTTGTGGTCTAAAATTGCCGAGGATTAAATATGTTCTTTATTGATGCTAATATTTTTCTGGAAATACAGTTAGCTGACAAAAAGAAGGAGGAGTGTAAAAATTTTCTTAGAAAAGTGAATGGTGGTGAATTTTCTGCTATCACTTCAAATTTTATAGTTTATTCTTCGTTACTTCAAATTTACAATAAATTCAATTCTGTAGAAAGAATGAAAAAGTTTATTTTATCCTTGTCTGGCATTGAAAATCTGGAAATTTTTGCACCTAATATTGAAATAATTTTAAAAACTCTAGATAAAATGAAAGAATATAATCTAGATTTTGATGATGCACTTGTTGTTGCTTCAATGTTTGCAAATAAAATCAAAAAATTGGTTTCTTTCGATAAACATTTTGATAAAATAAAGGAAATAGAGAGAATTGAACCAAAAGATGCTCTATAAATTATTGCAAGATTTTAAGATCTTTTTCGAAGAAATTTCAAAATAAATTTTATTTCTGTCATTCTGTTAAAATGAATCGCTTGATTGAATTTTTTAAGAAAAAAGAAAGAAAAAGGGGAAAGAAGTCAATTTGTTTGTTTGGACTTTCTTTCCGGTACTAAGTTTAGACCGCTCTTGCGAAGATGTATATCGTACCTTGATCGAATAGGCCGATACATGGCGTTGGGTATGTCAATCTGAACCAACACTCTGCCCACGAACCTACTGTCAAGAACGAGAGGTGGTTGAACGGCCATCCGTTCTCTTCACCCAACAGCGACTCAGAGTTTTGACACTCTGTGTTGCTATTCCAGAATTTACACGATAATGTGTCGTCTGGATTGTCTAGGTCTTCCCATTCGTTGCCGAAGAGTGATCCTATTTTACATCTGTACTCGATGTTGTCTGACTCAAGTACATTTGTATCAGGACACTTTGCTGGACCTTCACTTGAAACCAAGTCGGATCCTGCAATCCATACGAACAGAATTACTCCACCCTCAGCCTCATTTGTAACAATGAGGTGGTTGGTTGAATAG
>Ga0209542_10013075_pt1 | contig 14394 bp, 18 predicted proteins | sample RifCSPhighO2_01_FD_184028 | JGI IMG/M metagenome (GOLD analysis project Ga0209542, IMG submission 184028) | Soil microbial communities from Rifle, Colorado - Rifle CSP2_plank highO2_0.1 (SPAdes) (version 2) | ecosystem: Environmental > Terrestrial > Deep subsurface > Rock core/Sediment ...
TTTGGTGGACAAAACCGAAACAGATTTTTCCTTTCCCTCCGGTCACGCTTTTTCTATCGCCTTGCTATTGGTATTAATATCAAGAAAAAAGGATAAGCTGATGACTTTTTTTATCCCGGCGACTCTCTTGGTCGGATTTTCCCGGGTTTATTTGGGGGTTCATTACCCGAGCGATGTTTTTGTGGGTTTGGGCTTAGGCTTTCTTTACGGTTTGGGCGTAAATGCCGTGGTGGATAGCTGGACCCAACACAAAATCTTCAAAATTCTTAAATTCCACATTGAGTAGCGACACGAGACTTCAACTTTCCTTGACCCAAGACTTTAGAAGAACAATAATCACGATCCCCAAAAAGATTAGACCGGCTTGGACCAGGGTTTCGCCGAGACGGCTTTTTTTCCTGAGCTCTGGAAAAAGGTCGGAGGCGGCGATGTAAATAAAATTGCCAGCGGTGAGGGGCAAAAGGTAGTTGGTTAGGTTCAAATAGCGACTGGAAATAAAGAGCGTCAGGGCCGCTCCCAAAATTGCCGTCAGGGCCGAAAGGAGGTTGTAGAACAAAGCTTTTTTGGTGCTAAAACCGGCGTAAATCAAGAGACTGAAATCCGAAAGTTCATGAGGAATTTCGTGGGCCACGACGGCCAAAGTCGTGGAAAACCCTAAGGGTAGGCTGACCATAAAGGCGGCGGCAATGGTCACCCCGTCAACAAAGTTATGAATGCCATCACCTATTAAGACAAGAAGAGTACTTGGTTTTTTTCCATGACTATGATGGTAGTGGAAAAGCCGAATGTATCTTTCGGCTATAAAGAAGCTAAGGAATCCGAGAAGCGCCGGCATAAAAATGTTGGCGTCTCCTGCTGCTTCCGCGGCTTCGGGGAAAAGGTCTAAAAATGCAGTGGCAATTAGAGCACCGGCTGCAAAGCTAATTAACATATTGGAAAAAGATTCAGTGATTTTTTGCTTAAGAAGTAGAAAATAACTTCCGATTAAAGAACCGACACTGCCCATGAGTGTAAAAACAATAATATAGGCAATAATCATTTGGAATTATTTTTTACTGCGGGGTTTTTCTTCTTCGTCGGGTACTAAAAAGATCGCTAGGAAGATGAGGCCTGCAAAAATGGGCATTACAATTGTAAACCAACCTACTGAAAGATGGAAAACTATATAGGTGAAGATTAAAAGCGCTGCAACGAAAGCTGCGGTGAAGTAAAAGTTTTTGTTGAGTTTAAATTTTTTGAGATACATTAGTAAAGAGTATGTCAAAATAATATTAATTTATCAAGAGTTTTCATGTTTTCCACTTAATTGAGCAACCCATGGATGGGTTTTGCACAGAAGGTGGGGGGTTGTCGGAAAGTAAAGCGTTAAGAGCCTCTTTTAATTCTTCGCGAGTTCCCTTTGACTGTTTTTTGCTTTGCCAAGCACTGTCAACTTTTTCGACCGGTGGCCAATTGTCGTTGATGCGACCATGATAGTAGAGTTGGCGATTTTTGTCGTAAACAAAAATATCCGGAGTACAAACTGCGCCGAATTGTTTAGTGACATTTTGTTCTTCGTCGCGAAGATAGGGGAAATTGATCTGCCACTGGTCCACTTTTTGTTTCATAACCTCAAAGCTGTCTTCTGGATACTGTTTTTCGTCATTAGGATTAATGCCGACAAAAGCTATGCCTTTATTTTTAAATTCGCCGGCAAGCTTAATAAGCAAGGGCCATGCAGCCTTAGCATAAGGGCAGTGGTTACAGGTAAAAACAGTTACCAAACCTTTTGAATCTTTAAAAGATTCAAGTGAATAGTTTTTGCCGTCGGTTGCTGGCAAGTTGAAATTGGGTATGTTGGAGCCTATTTTGGTTTGGGTTGATTCTGTCAAAGCCATAGTTGAATTTTAGCAGAAAGATCAAAAGAGTTTTTTAAAGTTTAGTGGGGTTGACGCGGATAATGCGGTCGTCATCTGCTGTTGGCACGCCGCGGCCGTCGCGATTACTGGTTGTAATGTAAAGCATGTTATCCGGGCCGACTACGACTTCGCGGAGTCTGCCGAATTGTCCTTTAAGATGCTCAACCAGAGTCACTGACCCGTTTTCAATTTTGGCTTCAAAAAGGGCTTGGCCTCTGAGACCTGCAAAAAATATTGAGCCATTAAGAAAAGCAGCACCGGCCGGTGCCCAAGTTTCACTACCGCTGTGAATGATCGGAGATTTCATGCCTTCTTGTGTTTGGTCGCCGCGAATAGTTGGCCAGCCAAAGTTCTTGCCGATTTCAATTAAATTTAATTCATCTGTTGCTGTATTCCCGTGTTCGGTTTCCCAAAGCCTGTCTTGACTGTCCCAAGCAATTCCCTGTGGGTTGCGATGGCCGTAAGAGAAAATTAAATTACTAAAGGGATTATCAGGAACCGGGCTGCCGTTTTCACTCACTCTTAATATTTTGCCAGCCAAGGAATTTGTGTCTTGTGCTAAGCTTGGATTCTGAGAATCTCCTGTCGTAATATAGAGAAAACCGTCGGAGCCAAATTGTATCCTGCCTCCGTTGTGAAAGCGATTTCCCGGAATGCCATTTACAATTGTCGTTTCGTCTTTTAGGCTTTTTTTGTCAAACGTAAACCTTGAGACCCTATTGAGCGTATTATCCTGATCGCCGGCATAAGTGTAATATAGGTAAACAAAATTATTTTTCTCAAATTCAGGGTGAAGCGCAATTCCCAACAGTCCGCCTTCACCGAACTCTTTGATAGCAGAAATTGTTGCAACTGGCTCGTTTTGCAAATTGCCATCTTTGTCAATTAGCCGAACTCTACCGGGGCGCTCTGTTACTAAGATGCCGCCATCTGGCACAAAGGCGATTGCCCAGGGGACTTCTAAATTTTTAGCAACGGTTGAGAGCAGGGGAATTTCTTGGATTTCTTCTTGAGTAAGTTCGCGGGCTGGTTGCTTTTCAATTTCCGGAATATTTCTTTGCCGCTGGATTAGTGAAGTGATGTTTAGAAAATTTAATAAATAGAAGGCGACTGCAGCAATGATTAGACCTGTGAAGGCGATTAAGACTTTTTTATTCACAGCTCGTAAAGCATACACTAAAGTTAATATTTCGAGCTAACTTTGGAGATAAGTAGAAGCATGTTTTCTCTAAGAGGTCGGTTAAGAAGCAAGTAGGGCTGATATAATCTATGGATATTATGCGCCTAAGCGTTGCAGTTTTGATTATCATTGGTTTGGTAGTCGTTGCGTATTTTGGGTTTAAGTATCAAAAAGAGAAAAGTTTGGAGTCGCCTTCAAATATAACCCAAGCCAAAGAAAAGCCGCTTGATAAATATACGTTTGATGCGCTTTCCAAAACAAAATTTGAGCCGAGTGAAATTGAACTTGGGGAAGTGATTGAGGACAGTGTTGATTTTACCCCAAGACTATTTTATTTTTATGATTCTGGTAAGAGAGTAAGTGGTCAGATAAATGTTCCTGTTGGACAAGGCCCTTTCCCAGTGATTGTTATGTTTCGTGGTTATGTTGACCGCGAAGTTTATACAACGGGAGTTGGAACTCAAAGAGCAGGCGAAGTTTTTGCAAAAAACGGATTTGTGACTTTAGCACCTGATTTTTTGGGATATGGGCAAAGCGATAAGCAAAGCAGTGATGTAATGGAGGAAAGGTTCCAGACATATACGGCGGCAATAACACTTTTGAGGTCGGTTGAAAATCTCAATAAGACATTTGATAAAGAAGGGATTGAGGGAAGTGCAGATATCAATAAAGTTGGTATTTGGGGGCACAGCAATGGTGGGCAAATTGCAATTTCAACTCTTGAAATAACGGGAGAGAACATTCCAACTGTTTTGTGGGCGCCGGTTTCTAAGCCTTTTCCTTATTCGGTTTTATATTACACAGATGAATTTGATGACAGAGGAAAATTTTTAAGAGGCGAAATTGCCAAGTTTGAAAAGGATTATGATGTTGATAATTATTCAATAGAGAAATTTTTTGGCCGCATTAATGCGCCGATTCAAATTTATCAGGGAACGCTAGACGATTCGGTGCCCCAAAGCTGGTCAGATGAATTTGTAGATTCGATGAAAGAGCTGGAAAAAGATATCAACTATGTTGTTTTTCCTGGCGCTGATCATAATTTGCTGCCGAATGGGTGGAATAGCGCGGTTGCTGGCGCGATGGGATTTTACAGACAACACTTTGAGTAGTAGAATTGTTGAGCTTCAAGTTAGAAGGAGGTGACAATAAATGAATCCAGCACAGTTTGGTTATCCTCAAGCAAATCCGGGCGCTGCGTTTAACCCTTATGGCAATGCGGGTCCGATGATGCAATGGGGAGGTAGCGGATCTGGTCTTATGTGGATTGGCGGGATTTTGTGCGTTATTACTTGGGTTTTAGTAATCATTCTTTTAATCGCTCTAATCCGTTTAATTTGGAAAAAAGGGGATAAAGTTAAGTAATTTGCTAGTTACGGCTCTAATTTAATTTAGTGGTGAACAAAAAGAAAAAAGGGGTTAAAGAAAAATCCCACTTTCAGCTTCTTAAAGACGAGTGGCTTAAAAGGCATAGACGCGCCCGCCACCAACTTCACAGAAAACATAAAGAAACCTTCGAAGCGGTTGTAGATAAATTTCCGGCCAAAGATAAACTTGCCCATGGTGCAATCGGTGCCTTAATGCTTTCTTCTGTACTGCCGTCTTCACCGGCGATAATAAGCACTATTGCCGATAAACCTCAAGAGCCGGCGCAGGAAATTGAAGTTGACAGAACCAATGAATTGGTTGGTGAGTTGAAGACGGTTGCAGGGGATAATGTTCGGGAGTTGAGCATTGAAGAAGAAGCAAAAGTCGGCGAAATTCTTTCCAGATATTTTAAAGCTCAGATTAGCGCGGAAATTGACGGCAAAAGGTTAAACAGAAGTTATGGAGTAATTGGAGCTGAGCAGCATTTGGTCAGGTTTCCAAGCGATTCGATGGCATCGCATTTGGAAGTGCAAGTCGAAAATAATAAGCAAAGCTTTTCTGTGAATAAGCAGAGCTTTTCTGTGAATAAAATGATTTATTCTTCCGGCATGGCGCCGGGGCGCGGAGCGTGGGGTTATTTTGCAAAATCAAAAGCGGAGTTTACGCTGGAGGATTTAGAGCGCGAAAAATGGTATATAGCAGTTCAGACTTTTGCGGCGCCGAACTACAATCAAAAACTTAGTGAATATCGGGACTTTTTTAAATACCGTAAAATGCTAGTTGTGAACGTAAAAACGGGTCAGGCGATCGTTTGCGATATTGCCGATGCCGGTCCGGCTCAGTGGACTGGTAAACACTTAGGTGGCTCACCGGAAGTAATGTATTATTTGGGTTTTGGCGAAGGGTCAAGAAAGGGCGGCGTACTTTATTTTTTTGTGGATGATATTGATAATAAAATCCCGTTGGGACCAGTTGTTGCCAGATGAAAAAATTACAAAAACATTTTTACAGTAATTTGCTTGATCTGGATTCTTTGGAGATTGACCTTGATATGTTAGATATTACGGGAAGTGAGAAGGATGAATTATTGGAGCTTGCCCATGTTCATGTTCACCAGGCTGTAATGGATGCAATTTTAAGTGAATTAAATGATGCTGATAAAAAAAGGTTCTTGGAGCTAATGGCCGAAGGAAGAGACGAAAAAATCTGGGAGCATTTAAATAATAAGGTTGAAAGGATTGAAGACAGAATAACTGAAGCTGCTCATGCTATCAAAAAAGAGATGAGAGAAGACATAAAAAAGGTAAAAGCTCGAACTTCTGATGCCTAAGCAGGATTCTTTTCATGAATTTGTTATGAGTGAAGTCTTTCGGGAAATCCAGAATGTTACTTCCAGAAAAATGTTTGGAGGATTCGGAATTTATCAAAACGGACTTTTCTTCGCTCTCATTGATGACAGTGAGCTTTATTTTAAGGTTGATGAGGAAAATCGCAAAGATTTTGAAGCACAAGGCTCTAAACCATTTGTTTACAAAGGCCACAACGGCAGAGAAGTGACTATGTCGTATTGGCTTCTGCCAGCCGACGTGATGGAAGACACAGAAAAGTTAAAAACTTGGGTTGAAAAAAGTGTTGGCGCTGCCAGGAGAGCCAAGAAAAAATAAAGTCCACTGGTGTTTTCGACAGACTTTCTATTTGCATCTTGTTTTCAGAAACTTTCTTAGAGTATACTTTTGCCTATGCTAAAACAATTGCCACTTATTGCCGGAGGAATCGGAGTTATTATAGTTGTAGCTGTGGTTGCTTTTTTGGTTATGGGTAACAAGGCTTCGCAAACCCCAAGCGAAACTCCTACAGCCGTTGAATCCGAAACAGATCAAACAAACGCTAACACGATCAGAGGGCTCTTAGGTTTGGGTAAAAACGTTACGTGTACCTTTGAAAACACCGATGACACTGGCAACACAAGCTCGGGAACGATTTACGTTGCCGGAGATAAGATGCGAGGGGATTTTAATAACTCAGGCCCTGCCGGAGCATTTGAAGGACACATGATTAGAGATGGTGAATATGCGTACTCTTGGAGTCCTCTTGTTCCTCAAGGAACCAAGTTTAAGCTGGATCAGGAAGACGCCGGTGAGAAAGACGAGAAAAATGTAGATCTTGATAAGCAGGTAGATATGTATTGCCAAAGCTGGTCAGTTGATAATTCTAAGTTTAGTCTTCCCGATGGCATCGAGTTTCAAGACATCTCGAAGGCAGTAAAACAGATTGAAGAGCAGAGTGAAGATGCACAGCAACTTCAGCAATCTGCTTGTGATCAGATAACAGATCCCCAAGCTAAAGCCGCCTGTCTGCAAGCTCTTTGAAACTAACCATTAATTTTAACTGATTGATTTTAAAACTTCACGAGTTACCTGAAGATTTTCATTATGCGCGCTGTTGCCTTGCTACTGGCAGATTTGCACTATCTGGTACAATTTGCTTCTGAAATGAGTGTAAAAGAATTTTTAGTCGGAGTGCCACCGGATGCTGATTTTCGCAACAGGTTTCTTGATCCTAGCAATCCCGAGCTAACTGGAGCAGCACTTGTTAAATTTTTAGAGGATCTGAGAATGGCCGGCAAAGAAGGTATTTTGGCGCTTCAATCAAATTCAGAAAGTGGTTCAGTTGCAGAAGTCGATCGAGAAGAACTGGAAAGGATTCATACGTATGGTGCAGAAGATCTAGGGGCAATTTATTGGGCTTGCTTATTTGAAAGCATCAACGAAATGATTAAGGATGGCCGAGTTGCTGTAGAGTCATTTGTTTCAAGAGTGAATGAATCCCTGACTGGTACAAAAGTTGAGACAATTGTTGTAGACGGTGAGTTCAAGGGGACTGAAGAGATACCAAGAGATGTATATGACGGCATTATTAAAAATGCCCAGAAAGATAAAACCCTTGCTGTGTTTATCAGAAATCCAATTCTGTTGCCGAGAAAGATTTTCACATTTTTAGAAAAAAAAGGTATTTTGCCCGACATTCGTTTAATAATTGGCGAATATGAAGCGCGGGCTAGGATTATAGTCGGTGGTGCTAATTCTCAACCACGCCTTCTTCAATAATAAGATTCTAATTTACGATTATAAGAGAAAGAAAATTTAGTTTAGAGAAGGGTTTTTTGGCGGTATTTGCCAATTGGGTCTTGGGCCTGGCGGATTCCATGGGGATCGCCATCTGTTGCTAGAAAATGCATGATGTGATGTTCTTTCTGTTTCACTCAGTGGTTTAAAACCTGTATATTCCATGAAATTCTGCATAGCCCATCTCGCTTCTGCTTCATCTGATGCTAGTGGTATTGCTTCTGCTATGATCTTTTCTTCACCGTTGGAATCTATTACCCTTTCAATAGGGCGGAAAGCTACGCCCGGCCCTTCCGGGAGTTCATGTGCTTCATGGTCGGTGAAATCTCCATTGTCTCTGTCAGTCATAGGCACAACTCTAGCAAAAGACGAGTATGCAAGTCAAAAAAAAGAATTCAAATTGCCACAGGTAAGTTGATTTCTGCCTCATTTGAGCGTAAGATTTTTTGCTTTTTAACTTCTGAGTTTTTACTTAGTCGTCTGCAGTGCGCGGTTTTGGATGAGAACGGAGCACATCAGGCAATCTTCGGCTTTTTTTAGATCGTTTTTGAGTTCTAAAGTTTCTTCAATTTTCGTAAGCAATTTTTTAAGATACTCGTCGTTTGTATTTTTTGATTCTTTTAACCATTTTTTCGCTTCGCTGTTAAATATGTTAGCGGCAGAGGACTTTCTTTGGATCGATTCAGTAATCCTTTTCAGGTCCAAAGAAAGAGAAAGCAAAGTCACTTGTTCTTTTGTGAAAGGTCCTTTTTTGTTAATTGTCACTTTTAAATGATAACAAATGTAGAAAGGGAAATTTTATGCTGCGAGGGCTACTTTTTGAAGTTCGCCTAAAATAATTTTGTTTGTTTCAATTATTCCAGCTTCGGAAAATTCAAGGTCGTATTTTTTGCAAAGTTTTTTAACATAAGGGGTTACTAATTTCAGTTTATTTCTGGGGCAATTAGTAAAAAGGTGATGTTCGATTTGGTAATTTAGGCCAATAAAGAAAAGCTCTGTTAAATATCCTCCTTTTAAATTCCTCGATGTTATTATTTGATGTTCTAAAAACGCAATCTTTTGTCCTTTTTTTAACTGAGGCATACCTTTGTGGTTCGGTGCAAAGATATTGGACATATAAAATCCGCCCGAAATGCTGACAATCAGAAACACGACAATTGCTTTTGGGAAATCAAATACAATAAACGGGCCTGCAAACCAAATAGCACTGCCTATAAAAAATAAAATAAGTTTCCATGAATTTTCTAACTTTAAAGTTTCAAAAAAATAAGAGCCGGCTGCCAATTTTCTTGTAAAAAATACTAAGACTCTCAAAGGATAATAACTATATACCTGATATTTTTTAAATATGCCGTAAAAGCCTGCTTCTTTTGCAAAGCGAGAGGTTGTGAATGAATGGAGCGGAATTTCCATATCCGGGTCTTCACCTATTTCATTTGTATTGGCGTGATGCTTGTTGTGGACTCGCATCCAGGCGTCAATGCTGTCTACCACCAAAAAGCCAATAATATGTCCGATGATATCGTTTAGTTTTGGAGACTTAAGTATTGCCCTGTGCCCGGCGTCGTGGAAAAGGCCTCCCAATTGGATTGTAAAAAACGTGAATGCGAGGCCAAATACTGCTGTTAGAGTAAGGGAAGTAGTTACATATAATAGGTAAATTGTCAGGAAAAAACCGCCGAATGCGAAAACCGACATTATCAAGTAGTAACCGTAGGCTCTATTTAGTATTCCGGCTGTTTCCACATCTTTTCTAAGTTGTGCGTATATTTTCGCGTCTTCTAGTGGGGATAGTTTTATTGCTGCGTGTTCTGCGCGGATAGTGGGGTTTTTTGGCACTGATTGGATTCTACTTTAATTTAATTTGTACTTCAACTTTATTTTGCCAAAAACCAGTACTTTATTAAAACCGTTTTACTTTTTATCTTCTTCAGTCCACTAAAATCTGACCGGTCATAGTACCGGCATGGGGTGTGCAGTGGTAGAGGTAAATACCCGGAGTTTCGAAGGTGACGGAATAAGTGTTGCCGTTTGCTAAGGTTTTGGAATTTTGATCCAAAAAGTAAGTGTGTGCAGGGTGCGAATCTGTATTCACAGTGTGGTCAAAGTTGTCCAAGTTTGACCAAGTTACAGTTGTGCCTTTTGAGATTTTTACTTTTTGAGGGGTAAAGGCAATGTTTTGAATTTCGATGGTGATTTTGTTTTGCCCGGTTATATCTGTAAAAGTGGAGCTTAGTTCTCTATCGATTTTAAACTGAAAGCTTCCATCGTGACATGAACCGTCTGCCCAACAGGCTTTGTAGGAAACTGTGTAAAGACCATCCGGGGACTCGGGATTCATGCCGGCGCGCATGGCAAGCTTATTATCATCGATAATTATTGGGCCGCTTGTAAAGTCTTGGCTGTTTGAAGAAATCTTGATTTCTGAGTTTTGGGCTAAATCAAAATTAAAATCAATAACTACGTTTATGGGAACACCGGCTAAAGTAATTCCATGCTCTGGGGTATTTCCTTCCCAATGAGCTGCTTTTTTAGGAGTTTCAAATCCTTCTTGGGCATTTTGGGTTTGGTTTACACTTTGGTTAGTTTGGGGTAAGTTGTTTTTTCCGCTTTGGGTCAGGTAAAAAATTACGGCTACCAGAATAATAACACCAATTGCTGCTGATGTTATAAGTGCGTTTTTATTCACACAGAAAATTTAACACATTGCCATTTAGATGGCAATTATTGGGTATCATTTTCGAGCATGCTATCCTGTGGGATAGTTAGGGCCAAGTCAAACTCGGCTAGTGCATAAGCCGACCCCCGCCGCCAATGCTTCGGCGTGCAGGCAAAATTAAGAAAAGAGAGGATAATTTCTGACAGAGACGAGTTTGGTAAAATAGTTTTGAGTAAAGTGCCAAAGAGAAGACTATTTCGGTGAACTATCGAAGTTGACAAAATGTAACTTATAAGTTACTATATGAAAAAGAACGTATTTATTGATAAGAATGCTGAAAAGGAATTGTTAGATTTTAGCGAAGAAGTACAGTTAGCATTTGAGGCATATTTTAAAATCTTAGAACTTGAGGGGAAACTGGATTTTCCTTCAGCTAGAAAAGTTAGTAAGAATATATTTGAAATTAGAATTAAGTTGCAAGGAGAGTATCGGGGATTCTATGCGTATGTTGGAAAATTGGACATTGTAATCTTGCACTTTTTCAGAAAGAAAACACAAAAAACACCGATAAAAGATCTAGAACTAACACAAAGGAGGCTAAAACAATATGAATCGTAAAATTAATCAGGCTGTTAAGAGAGGAGACCTTGTTGCTTATAGCGATCTTTTTGCTAGCTATCCTGAGAAGCGTCAACAGGAAATACTAAAGAGGGCAAGATATTTGAAGGCAGCAATGGAACTGAAAAAACTAAGAAAAGAGTTAAAAATCTCTCAAGAAGAATTAGCTCGTAAGATGAAGGTAAAAAGAGAGTTTATCGCTAGAATCGAAAGCGGAGAGCAAAATATAACTATTGAAACATTAAATCGTGTCGCTGAAGCTACAGGTAAAGAGTTCGAATTCCATTTTAGATAAATACTCCATAACTAGATTAGATTAAAAAAAGAGAGGATTATTTTTGACAGAGACGAGTTTGGAAGGATAGCTACAAGTAAAGTTCCGCAAAGAAGGTTGTATCATTGATAATAATCTGGAAGTACTCGGATGTTATACTTTAATTGAATATGGATTCAGAACCACAAGCGGAAGTAATAAAAACCAGAATTGATCCTTCAGTTACTATTGAAAATAGAGGCAAAACTTCGGTAGTTACTATCCAGGATGTCGACAGTCTTTTTCAAGGTATTGCTTCCTATAACGACCAATTCTCCCTAGGTAAATCTATGTTTTCTCTTTTAATGCAGCATGTTGAAAGAAATACTAAGGAAGACAAAGGAAAAGAAAGCCCAACATTAACGAGCAACATAGATGAACAATCTCAACACATGTCTGCTTCTGCTCTTAGTGTCATTCACGAAACTACATTAAACAATTTAGGTTTATCTTTGGAACCTGTATCCGGCAAATCAGCAACAATATACTCATCAGAGGGCGCAGTTGGTACGGGAGAAATGAGGTTAAACATTAAAGACCGAGATAAATTTGGCTCATTTCTTAAAGCATTGACACCTGAACAGGTTTCCCAAACACCTCTCCATGGTCATTTAGGCGAATTGACGGAAATTTTGAATAGACAAATATTAGATAATTATGACCTTAGCGAACCTGACGACTCAGCACTTACATTTTTAGGAAGTTTAGATGGTATTGTAAGTGAATATAAACGAATAGGATTGACGCAAGAAGCGGCACAAATGGAAGAATATTTACAGCATTCTAGAGCAGGGAACTTGCGAGAGTTTGTCGCATTAAAAACAAGTGGGCTGCTTCAAGAACCCGGTAAAGGATTTGGACCAGCCGATTGGCAAAAAGACGCAAATAGTGAATTTCTTAAGGGGCGATGGTCAGAAGCGCTTCAATTACTAAGGGTAATGAGAAATAATCCTAATGCGCAAGAAATGTATAAACAGTTACTAACACATTTGAATAAATGTATTGCGATTTCCCAAGCCAATCTTCCAGTGCTTCAATATTATACTTCTGAAGCCAAGCAAGGGCTCGCAGAAGAATTAAATACTGCCAAAGAAGGACTTGCAGCTTTTGAAGTCTAATTATCCGATTTATAATTCAATTTTCCTGTTATAATTTCCGAATATATGGCCTCAGTTTCGTGCGGGGTAGTTGGATTTGCGAATGTGGTCCTTCACTTCTTTCAGGATAAAGTATTAATCTCTTCTTTTTGATAAACTACTGATAATGTCTCTCGAAATTGGGATAGTTGGCTTGGCGAACGTGGGCAAGTCCACATTATTCAACGCCCTACTAAAAAAACAAATCGCTGTCAGTGCTAATTATCCGTTTACGACTATTGAACCGAATGTCGGTATTGTGGAAGTGCCAGACGAGCGGCTGGAGAAATTGGCAGACGTAATTGCTAGAGATTCTTCGTCTGCGACTAAGAATGACAAGAGAGGGTGGGTTGATGGTCGGCCTCCGGTAGTACCAGCGGTTGTTCAGTTCGTGGATATTGCGGGTTTAGTCAAAGGAGCCCATAAGGGAGAAGGGTTGGGAAATCAGTTTTTGTCCCATATTCGCGAGGTAGATGCAATTGTTTTTGTCCTTCGCGGATTTTCAGATCCTAATGTTATTAGAACAGGGTTCATCCCTGAAGAGGATTTTGGAGTATTAAAAGCGGAGCTGCTGCTAAAAGATTTGGAAACGGTAGAGAAGGTACTCGAAACAAGTAACAAGAAACAGGAAATAGGAAACAGGAATATTTTAGAAAAGGCGAAAAGTTTGGTTAGTGAGGGGAAATGGTTGAGAGATGAGATGACAGATGAGGAGATTGACAAAATAGGCGATTTGCAGCTTCTTTCTGCTAAAAAAACAATTGTAGTCATCAATTGCGATGAGACGGATTTGGATAAAGAACCTCCGGATGGGGGAGGCTTAAGAATTTGCGCCAAGATGGAGGAAGAATTATCCAGCCTTGATTTAAAAGAGCAGAGCGAATATTTGAAAGAGACCGGCGTTGATGAGCCGGGACTCAATAGATTGATAAGAATTGCTTATGATGTGCTTGGATTGATGAGTTTTTATACTGCCGGCGAAAAAGAAGTAAGGGCATGGACTGTTGGCAAAGGAAGTCTGGCACCCCGCGCCGCGGGGGTAATTCACGGCGATTTCGAAAAAGGTTTTATTGCGGCCGACGTTGTGCCTTTCGATAGATTTGTGGAAGCAGGCGGCTGGAAGAATTCACGCGATAAGGGTTATGTTAAGACAATCGGCAGAAGTGAAGTAATGCCCGAGGATTGCGTAGTGGAATTTAAATTTAATGTTTGATATGATTTCTCTTCAATGCAGTACGAATTGATGTTGGTTACAAATACAGAAAAGGGCGATTCGCTTTTGGTGCGCGTGGAGAAAGCTTTAAAGGAAAAAGGCAGTAATTTAAAAGTTGAGAGGTTAGGGAAAAAAACTTTAGCATACAAAATTAAAAAACAGACTGACGCTAATTATTATGTTTTGAGTTTTGAGGCAGAGGGAAGTGTTGTTGGGCCAATAGTTGATAAATTGAGGTTGGAACAAGAAGATTTACTGCGATTTTTGCTTCTTAAGAATATTGAGAAAAAATCTCGTCGTAAAATTAAAAAAGTTGTTGAAGAAGTCAAAGAAGAACCCAAAGACAAGCCAAAAGTAACAGTTGCAGTCAAAAGCAAAGCAAGTGTAAAATCTACTGAGAGCAAAAAGGGAGGTAATTCTTCGAAAGCGGCAAAAAGCAAAGGTAAGAGTAAATAAAGATGGCTAGTCGTGCTTCACTCAACAAAGTAATGTTAATAGGGAACTTAACTCGTGATCCGGAAATGAGGTACACGCCTAGTGGTGCGGCGGTTTGTACATTTGGAATAGCTACAAATCGTTACTATACGGCTTCCGACGGAGAGAAAAAGGAAGAAACGGAATTTATAAAAATTGTTTCATGGAATAAACTAGCCGAGCTTTGTTCACAGCTGCTTACCAAAGGACGCAAAGTTTATGTTGAGGGAAGACTGCAGACAAGATCATGGGAAACGCCGGACGGTCAGCCGCGACAGACTACGGAAGTGGTAATTGATGACATGAGGATACTTGATTCCAGAAAAAGTTATGAGGAGGGTGGCGGTTATCAAGCAGGTGGAACACCAGTAGCAGAAAGTGCATCTGTTTCTCAAACCAGCCCGACTGAA
>Ga0209542_10013076_pt1 | contig 14393 bp, 9 predicted proteins | sample RifCSPhighO2_01_FD_184028 | JGI IMG/M metagenome (GOLD analysis project Ga0209542, IMG submission 184028) | Soil microbial communities from Rifle, Colorado - Rifle CSP2_plank highO2_0.1 (SPAdes) (version 2) | ecosystem: Environmental > Terrestrial > Deep subsurface > Rock core/Sediment ...
GTTATCGGAGGCCCCACCTTGGCGAATTTAAACGGAACCAACTATTGGTGGTGGCAAGTTAACTTCGATAATGCGCCCGACGGATGGTCAGGAGAGGATTATTTGATGAAATATATCGCGCCGGTTCCGACGTCCACACCGACGCCACCGCCGCCGGGAACGGCTTGTGCGAACCCAGCAAACGGCTATGAAGGTTTTGGCAATGCTTCCGGAGGCGCCGGTAAAAATATTTATCGCGTCACCAATCTCAACGACTCAGGCACAGGCAGTTTGCGGGATGCTGTCGCACAGTCCAGCCGATGCGTCATCTTTGATGTTTCAGGCGTAATCAATCTTTCGAGCGACATCAGCATTATGGGGAGCTTTGTTACGATTGACGGCTTTACGGCCCCTTTCGCCGGAATTACTTTAAATAACGGAGGATTGAGAATTCGCGGAGGCAACGGAGCGCATGATGTGATTGTACGGGGAATTCGCGTGCGAAATGCCCCGGGCGACGGATTTAATATCGCGAATGGGGCATATAAGGTGGCCGTTGATCATGTCTCGGTGTCCAATTCCGGCGACGGAAATATAGATATAACCCAGCCTGGCACGCGCGATGTGACGGTCTCGTGGAGCATCCTGGCCAACGCAGGCTTAGATACCGGCGGGGGCGAGAAAAATATGCTTCTTGCTGATCGCTCGACAAGGATGACGCTTCATCACAATCTTTTCACAAAATCTTCCTCCCGCAATCCTCAGCTGAGCTATGATGATACCACTGATCCGGTTTCAGCAAAAATAGTGGACGCCGATACCTCTCTCGATATGCGGAATAATGTGATTACCGAAGGCGTTACAAGAGTCAGAAATGGAGGGCGTGCAAATATTGTAAACAACTATTATTTCGGCGGCTCCGGATCAATCGAAATTCTTTCTCCCGGCGGCGCGCACACGAGCGGGAATGTATCGAAATCTGGCGTCAATCTAAATATTGGAAGTATACAAACCGCTTTGACGGCGCCGGCGATTGCGACTACCGACGCAGTATCAGCAGCTTGCGCGGTTTTCGCCGGAGCAGGAGTACGTCCTTTAGACAGTATTGATAACGGTAATCTTTCCCAAATTTCTCTTGCATGCGGACCGGTTCCGTCTCCCACCCCCACCCCAATCTCTGCCAAATTTTCTCTTGGAGATAAAGTCAAAGTTATCCAGAACGTTAATGTTCGCCAGACAGCCGGAGGAACTCTGTTCGGCGTTCAATATACGGGTTCCTTGGGAACGGTTATCGGCGGGCCACAGTACGCAATTCTTCCTTCAAACGGGCAATATTACCAATGGTGGAATATTAACTTCGACAATGCTCCAGACGGATGGTCAGGAGAGGATTATTTGGAGAAATACAGCGATGTTTCGCCGCAAACGCCTTCGGTAAAAATAACATATCCAGTGGCCAACTCTACTTTAACAAGCAAGAACACTGCAGTTGAAGGAACGTGTTCAAACTATTCCGGCACGGTGGATGTGTTTTATTATAGCGATAAAAAAGAAGAAACATTTGTACAGTGCGTTTCCGGAAAATGGTCAATTCCAAACCTTTCCATAAACAGCAATGCCGGTTCAGGAAGCTTTGACTTGTATGCCATAGTATATCCGCCGACCAGCGTTTCGGTTCAGGACATTATAAAACTTTATTTCAATTGGTCCGACGCGCCTTCCATTACCGTTATATCTCCGAATGGGGGAGAGAGTTGGGCAATGAATTCTTCGCAAACTATAAAATGGGTTAGCCACGGTACTCATGTCACCATTAGTTTAGTATCTCTGGACAAAACCAAAGAAGTGTACGGACTTTTAGGCAGTATTCCTAACGACGGCAGCGAAACTATGTGGCTGCCGTCCGATTTGCCGCTTGGGCAGTATTATCTTCGGGTCAGATGCGTCGGGAATTGCACTTCAAGCGCACAGCAATACGATGACTCCGACGCCCCGTTCAGCATTGTGGCGCAGATAGCTCCCACTCCCACCATCAATGCCATCGCTTCATATATATCCGGCACAATAGACAAGGTTGGCAATACGGGCGGGATAAATACCGATGCTCCGGACGGCATAAATGACGAGCATATATTATTGGGCGGAGTTTCAGGAATAATTTCCAAAGTCCGGATTGCCGGATCATCCGGCGGTATATGGGAGACCCCATACAACGGATCAAATTGGATCGTAGGCCTAAGACCGCAATCCGATCCTTCCAAAGTTGATCTTTACTTTAATTTCTGGCGCCAGGCAAGTTCCTACACCGTATCAATTACGTTTAGCAATGGAGCAACCCAGACCATTCCGGTCTCTGTCCCTGTTGTTCAGCCGACCCCGACTCCTCCTTCCGGCGTGTCAGTCACTCTTAATCTTGTCGGGAATCCGGCAACCGGTCCTTATACTCTGGAAGCCCAAACTTCAGTTGCGGGAGATATTAAGGTTGAATTTTGGGTTGACGGAAATCTTTATCGCACTGAAAACTTTTATCCCTACACTCTTTTCGGAGACAACGGCAGCTCTCTTTTTACCGGAACACTGGGCCAGGGAAGCCACACTGTGTCGGCAAAAGTGTATGGCCAAAACAGCTCAACCCTCCTTGCCGAAGCCTCCACCGCCATAAATGACGGCAATATTTCTTTTCTTGTTCCTTCCAAAAGCGCCCTTGCCATTGTTTTTGATCAAGTTGATGAACTAAAGTTTATATTTGAGAGGCTTAAATTTCTGCTACGGTAGTCAAAACAACCCCTGCTAATTGCGGTTCCTACGACCATCAGTGGTTAATCCATTCCGCGGCGAATGACGCGCCCCGCCACATATTTTAAACTTAGCGCTCCGGAAGTTTACGACAGATATCTTTTTCCCATTGCGATATTTTTTTGCCGACTTTGTAGCGTATTTCGGGCGTCCATTGTTTTAATAAAAAAGTTTTTCCCAAAGACCGGTCCTGTTGTATCCTCGGCAGATTTTCTCCGTTATAAAGCTTTACGGCAATATCGCAAAAGCGCTCTTCGGCTTTATTATTCATGGCGCTGAACATTTCCCGGGGCGGTTTTCTTGTGTCGGGCAGTATTGTTTCAATAATATCGCCCGTATCGGCTTCGTGGTTGACGTGGTGGATAGTTACGCCGATACGGTTGATATCATCATGAAATACCGCGAATTGGTTTCCGACGGCGCCCCTGTAATAAGGCGCCAGCCCCAAATGAAGGTTGATGGTTTGTTTGGCCGTCTGAATAATATGTTTTTTGAGTATTCCGGCGCCCCAGACCACGATAAGCGACGGAGAGATTTCAGAGAGTTTTTTGTATGCCGCGGCGCTATTCACGGAGGCAACATGCATTATCGGCGGTACCCAGCTGATTGTTTCGGGAGTTTTTCTGTCTCTCAACCTGAAGTAATCCAGTTTTTGGCGCAAAGACCGGTTCAAATATAAAAGAACTGCAAAATAAATTGCGCGGATAGTATTATTTTTTTTAAAAAATACCCGTACGCGCTCATGCGGCGTTACAGGCGTTTTTTCTTGCACAATAACAAGGGCAACCGCTCCGAGGGTTTTAGCATGAAGCGAATTTACAAATTCCGTTTTGGATTCTCCTTCAATAGTAATAACGACGATAGGCATTTTATTATTATATCATAATATGCCGCCGTTTTTCGTTTTGCAATGCTCCCCGGGCAGGGATCGGACCTGCGACCGTCGCCTTAACAGGGCGCCGCTCTACCGCTGAGCTACCGGGGAATGTGCTTCCCATGGTGGGAAGGTTGTTATTAATTTAACAAAAATATTTGCTATAATCAACCTATGCTCGCAAGTTACTTTATGTGGCATTATAGCGCGGGGGCCGAAGGGGCCCGGGCGCAGGCAATGCTCGCCGTACTGGCGGTTTATAATTATTTTTCAATAGGCCACCTTTTGGAAAGCCTGTTTTCTCCGTTCCACAGGGATGTGCGGTCTAAAGGCCTCGGATTTGACCCGCAGGTTTTTTTTATGTCAATAGCGGAAAATCTGGTTTCCCGCGTTGTAGGCTTTTGCATAAGGATTATCATCATCTTTCTGGGTTTTATCGCAATGTTTTTTACGGTTTTGGGCGCGGCGCTGTTTTATCTCGGATGGCTCGTGGCTCCAGCGGCGGCGGTTATTTTTATATTTATCGGTTTTTTAATGTTTTTTTGAGCTTCCATGCTTTATATCTTAAAAAATCATCCTTTCCGCGATTCGGCCGATATTGAAAAAAGATACGGTACTCGGAATCTTGAATTGATAAAAAATATCAGCATTTTTGCCGCGGTTATTTTTCCGCTGTTTTATCTGGCGAATTTAGGAAAAGCATGGCTCGGCTTGGGGCTTATTGCACTCGGGATAGGCACTTTTGCCGACCTTCTACGGCGGTTCGCTGTTTATTTTCAGGATAAAAATATTGAATTTTTACCGGAAGACGCGAAGGAACTTTCGCGCCTTGATTTTAAAAACACATGGCCGAATTTCATAGATTTTTCTTCTTATGTGTTTTTGTACGGCATAACTGACCCGAAAAACAAACAGGAAGTCGTCGGCGCTATGATGGAATCGGAATTCGGCAATTTTTTCCTTATGCGGACGGACATCAACAAGGAGGAGTTTCTGAAAAAATGTTCGGCGCTTTTAGGCGAGCTGGATTTGGGTCAGCTTGCGGCTGAGGCGGCGAATTCAGCGTTGCGTAGGGGCCATCGGCTGATGGAACCGTCGGATTTTCTTGCCGCGTTCTCGGTTTGCGACAAAACTTTTGCCGGAATTTTGCTTTCATGGAGTCTTGCCGAGAAAGATCTTGATTTTATTTATCATTGGTTTGATACGGCGCGTGAGCACCGCCCGAAAACTTTTCTTGAAGCGCTGGCGGATTCTCCGGGCATCGGAAAAACTTTGGCTTACGGATATACTCCGCTTTTGGACACGCATTCGAGATCAATTAATATTACCAGCGGCGACGCGGAAGCCCTTCATATTGTGGCGCATAAAAAAGAAATTTCCGAATTGGGAGAAGCTTTGGCAAAAGCAGAGCTCTCAAATGTTTTGCTCGTCGGCGAAGAGGGTATCGGAAAGATGACGATAGTAAAAGGGTTTGTCTGGCGCGTCAGCCACGGCAAAAGCCTTCCGGCGCTTAACTATAGGCGTGTTTTGAGGCTTCAAATGGAGTCTATAATGTCGGAGAAAAGTAAAACAGGAAGCGCTTCAGCGGCGCTTTCAAAGATATTCAAAGAAGCGGAACGCGCCGGCAATGTGATTTTGGTCATAGAAGACATTGAGCTTTATCTTGAGTCGGGCACGGAAACCACAATAAGCGAAGCTCTGCTTCCTTTTCTCCGCTCTCCATTAATAAAGATTATCGGACTGACCACGCCAAAAGGATATTCAAAAAGCATCGGAGATAAATCCCAGCTTAAGCTTCTCTTCAATGAAGTGAGGATTGAAGAGCCCGGAGAAGAGACGGTAATAGAGATATTGGAAGATATAAGCCTTGCGGAAGAAAAAAAGACAGGAGCGCGCATACTTTATTCAACCGTGAAAAAAATATATGAGCTCGCGCTCCATTATATTTCCGGCGTTCCTTTTCCGGAGAAGGCGGTAAATCTTTTGCACCAAACTTTGGTTTTTGCGTCGGAGTCGCGTGCGAGGTTTGTGACACCGGACATGGCGGAACATATTTTAGAAAGAAAATTCGGTGTTGAGCTGGGAGAGGCGGGAGAGGCAGAAAAGAATATTCTTGTAAATTTGGAAAATCTTTTGCATGAAAGCGTTATCAATCAGGAAACGGGAATAAAGGCCATTGCTGACGGGCTTCGGAGAAAACGCGCCGGCATCAGCGCCCAAAGCCGTCCGGCCGGAACATTTCTTTTTTTAGGGCCCACAGGCGTCGGAAAAACGGAAACCGCGAAAGCTCTGGCAAAGGTTTATTTCGGCTCCGCTGACAGGGTCATCCGGCTGGATATGTCCGAATACCAAAACCCTCAGGATATGGCGCGGCTTATCGGCTCCGCGGAGGCGAATCAGCCTGGATATCTTTCCGAAAAAATACGGGCCCAGCCTTTTTCTTTGATATTGCTTGATGAGATAGAAAAAGCGCATCCGAATATTTTAAACCTGTTTTTACAGATATTGGACGAAGGCGCGGCCAAGGACGCGCATTCTAACCGCATGGATTTTACGAGCGCTTTTATAATTTCAACTTCCAACGCCGGCTCGGAATTTATCAGGGAATCTATTAAAGCGGGCCTGTCTTATGAAGAACTGCAAAAAAAACTTCTGGACGTGGTACTGGAGAGGGGAATATTCAGGCCGGAATTTGTAAACAGGTTTGACGGCATTATCATCTACACTCCGCTGACGCATGAACATGTCAGGGCCGTTGCCGTGCTTATGTTAAAAGACCTTGCAAAGCGGATAGAAGACGACGGTTATCAGTTTTCATGGACGGACGCGGCTTTAGACGCTCTGGCGAACGCAGGATATTCCGAAGCCTTCGGAGCGCGCGAAATGCGGAGAGTAATACAGGAAAAAGTGGAATCAAAGCTTGCCAAAGATATCCTCAACGGCAAATACCAAAAAGGAGGCACTATTGCTTTAGACGCAAAAGATTTATAATATATCTATGAATATAAACAATAAAGCATTTTATGCGATTTTGGCCCTGTTAATAATCGTTTTGTTGGGCATAGGAGGCATATACTGGTTTGGCTTAAAAGCGCCAAAACAGGCTTCCAACGCGCCCGCAGGAACCGTACCTGCAAATACGGCAAATAACGGAAAAACCCTGTTATCCGCGGAGATAGAAGCGGTTTTATCCGCCAAAATAAGCACAATTGAGGAGCTGGCCGCTAATCAGATTATTTTAAAGGAAGTCGTACTGCAAAATGAAAAAAACAAAGATCTTTCAAAAAACGCTATTATAGCGCTGGATACGAAATGGCGCGCAAGTAAAGGAATTGATGATTTTATCAAGCCGTTCCTGACCAATAAAATAGCCGTGGCACTTCATGAGTTTCAGGAAAAAAACCCCGGTTATCCTGAAATATTTGTCACTGACAAGATTGGGCTGAATGCCGGACAAACAAATAAAACCTCCGATTATTATCAAGCGGACGAAAGTTGGTGGGTGGATGCATATGCCGGCGGAATAGGCAAGAGTTATCATGGCGAGATAGAATTTGACGACAGCGCGCAATCCGAGGCGATATCTATCTATGTGCCGATCAAAGATCCGGTTAATATGAAAGCAATAGGCGTTATTAAAGCGGTTTTGAGTATTACCGCAATTAAATCAGCGCTCTGACAATGAAGCTGAGGTCAAAACTTTTTTTGGTCCTGGCTTTTATTATTTTTGTTTCGTCCGCCGCGGTTGTTGTCGGGTATTTCAATATGTCCAGGATAGCGGAGTCCTCAAAAGAAGTAATAGAACACGACGTACCTGTAACCCGCGCGATAAAAATATCCCTGACAGAATTGCTTTCGTCGGAGATTGCTTTGGAGAGCGCTTTGGGTGCCGATGATTTTTTGCAGCTGGAAGAAATAAGGGCGAACGAGATAAAGTTTGAACATGCCAACCTGCTCTTCAGCGTTTTCATCAATGCTCTTGCCTGGGGTTCGGAGACCGACGCATTCGCGAAGTCAGGAGGAGGTCTGAATATTGAAGAATGGAAAAGAGAAGGGCTTACGGGAAATCTTATTATTAAGGCTCCGACGCCTGAGGAAGCTCAATTGGCGGGCGCGATAGATATTTATTTCGGAGGATACGTGAATAACGCTTACGCCGCGCTTGCCAACCACAAGAAATTATTGCGGTTAAGAGCGGAAGGGAAGGCCGGTTCGCCGGAAGCGACGGCGGCGGAGCTTGCGGGGAACTCTTCAAAAAACCAGGCTTTGCATTATGCGTCGCTTATTTCGGAGAATCTGGATAGAATAGTGGAGCTTACCAACGCAAATGTTGTTCAAATGGCGGCCGATATTGATGCCGTGCAAAAAAGAACAAGGGCCGTTTCTATTTATATATTTCTCATAAGCTCGCTCATATCTTTGGCGGCTATTTATATATTTATGAAAAGCGCCATAATCGGTCCCTTGGGCGAACTGGTAAAAACGCTCAAATGGTTCGGATCGGGCGATCTTACCATACGCGCGCATATTAAACAAAAAGATGAATTCGGATATTTGGCCGGCGCTTTCAATAAAATGGCGGACGATATTCAGGGTACGTATTCAGGCATGCAGCTGCGGACCAAACAGCAAAATCAGGACCTTCAGGATAAAATTGATATGCTGAAACGGGAAAAAGAGAGTCTGGAACAGTCCGTGAAGGATATGACAAGAACCATCGCCGAACAAAAAGCGGAAATCTTAAAGATACCGTCAAAATAGGCGTGAAGCTGGACAAAAATCCATAAATACGCTATTATGTATTTGGAGTACCTAAAAATTTAAGGAGGCAATTAGTATGCAGGAAAAACCGGAAGTAGAAGTGCTCAATGTCATGCGCGGAGGAGCCAGAATTTTTTTGCGCGAAGGAAACAGTTTGGCGGAGAGGCGCAAGCTGGCGGAATCGATTGAAAAGATGATAAGGAACGGACACTCTGTTTTTCTTCTGAAAGAAGGAACGAAGTCTGATTCAATTGAGAAAGAAGCGTCGTGCCGGATCAAAGGATACGACGCCGAAACGAATTCGTGGATACCGCAGCATGGCAAAACCAGAATTCCCGCAAAGGGAACTAAAGCCATGAGTACCGCGCCCGCAGCAGGGGGGTGATGCGGATGGCGGAAGAACAAACATCAGATTTTGAAACTGTATACAAAAAGGCAAGACGGCAAGTTTTGCGTACTGAAAAAAAATTACAGGGCGCGGGCATTTTTCACGGCTGGCCGTTGGGGCAGAAAAATCTGGATTATCCGAAAAATTATGAATTTATGAATCGTTTCGCGAAAGATAACGCGAAGGGCGCGCCCGCAGCGAAAGAAGATTCTGATGATAAAATCATAAATTCATGGGAGCTTAGCCGTCCCTGGAAAGGGAAATACGGCAACGTGCATATTGTCAGAAATGGTGACGGCAAAATAAGCAAAGTTTTTGAGCCCACGCTGGACCCGGCAAATACGCGCCTTGTAATGATGGCCAGAACCAGTAACGCCCGCATGGAATCTACTATGCGGGAAGCGGAAGAAAAAGGCATGAAAACATTGCGTAAAATGATAAGTTTTTTCCAGTGGCATTGTTATTATGTTGACGGTTCTTTTCTGGAAGACGCTAAAAGCGGAGTAACATACCATATCAGGAAAGGCCGTCCCACTCTTGCCTATAGAAAAGACAGATTTTTATGCGCGCTCTGCCTGCACCCGCTTGCTTATTACGAAGGCACATGGGCGGGAGCAATGACGCCTTCGGACGAGGCCATAGCTCATTTGCTTATGGTAAGAGGCGACGAAAAATTCTTTTGGAGAAAAGCTAATCAAATACCTCTTGAAGACCCACGGAGTGGGGTATGAAAAAACAAACGCCAAGGTTACAAAAACCGGGCGTTTTTGTTATTTTCTCTTTTTTCATATAAAATAGGCGTAATGGATGTGAAATTCGACAAAGACGGATTTTTTTATTGCGCGAAAGCAGTTTTTCTTATCGGCGCCATATTTTTTGCATGGCGCTTTGTCTCCATCGAGTATATAAAATTAACGGTTGAATCTATGATATCCGGAACCTCTGTTCATGTGGCGATAAAACCGAATGTTTCTTCTAAGCCGGTATACCAAAAGTTGGCCGGTACGGACGCGATACTTGCAAACGGAGAAGGCGTTTTGGCGAAAAAAGAAGAGCTTTTGGCAGAAGGCAAGGATTTTGTTTTTGTGGATTTGGGCGAGATGCATATAACTTTTTATAAAGGCAATACCGCTACGACGACTTTTGATATTTTATCCAAAGGCAGGGACGGCAGTTTTTTTGAGACTCCGAGCGGAATCTATACGATGGGATATAAAGAGAAAAACCATTTTTCTTCTATCGGCAAGGTATGGATGCCATGGAGCATGTATATTTTCGGCAATTATTTTATCCACGGATGGCCGTATTATCCCAATGGGAGGCCGGTGGAAGCATCGTTTTCCGGCGGATGTATCAGGCTTTCCGTGGGCGATGCCGGCAAATTGTTCGCGCTTGTTAAAGAAGGGATGCCTCTGCTTATTTACGCCGAGGGAGCTTTGTTGCCTGCCGGTTCAGGCGGCGCTTCAAAGCTGACGGAGGCTTATTTTAAAAAAGTTGATTCGGCTAAAACTTCGAAAATACCGAAACTTTCGGCCGACGCGTATCTTGCGGCGGATTTTGAGACGGGGCAGGTTTTGCTTTCTAAAAACTCCGCTTCTGTTTACCCCATTGCTTCGGTAACCAAGCTTATGACGGCGCTTGTTGCGGCCGAGAGTTTTCAGGCGCGCTCGCTTAAGATAAATAAAATGGAGCTCGCAACATACGGCTCTTCCGGAGGATTGGTTGCCGGAGAAATTTTTTCTTCCGACAAGCTTCTTTATCCGATACTTCTGACTTCTTCCAATGACGCGGCTTCCGTGTTTGAGAACGAAGGGTGGCGCTTTGTAGACATGATGAATCAAAAAGCAAAAGCCATCGGCATGGAACTGACGCACTACAAGGACGCGAGCGGGCTCGCACAGGAAAATGTTTCAACGGCTAACAATCTTTTCACGCTTCTTAAATATATTTACAACAATAAAAAACCGATATTCGATATTTTAGCTTTACCGAAATATACGGCCTCGTCCGATAATCAAAAAAAACAGCATACATGGATCAATGTGAATTGGCCGGTAACCGACGACAGACTGGTCTCCGGGAAATCAGGATATACGGATGAAGCGAGACAAACTTTTACCGGAGTTTTTAAAGTTAAAATGAGCGAAGACGGCGAGCGCAAGATAGCTATTATTGTGTTGCGTTCGGAATCGCGTGAAGGGGACATCAATGCCATAATCAGGCATCTGGAGGACACGATAGTTTACGGCAATGTGCTTGTGGAAAACGGTGTAAAGACTGCTCCAAAAGTCTATTTTAATGAAGCTAATGTATTTGAGGCCCTCGGCCGCAGCCCCTCGGTCGTAGACCTACGGGCGAGATCTACGGGCGAGGCTATACGCGGAAACTAGGGTATATTTAGGTGGTATTGATATTGATTTCAGGACGTGCTAGGATGCCTTTCAATAAGGAAGTACGTTCAATTGGTCAACGAACCCGGTCAACGCACCAAATTTGGTCCTTGTAACCAAAAATTGTAACGTTAGGAAAATATTGGTCCTTAAACGGACAAAGTCCTATCGGACAAATTTATTACAAGTTATTTAACTCTATTAATTCTATGACAAACAAGCCCAAAGGGTCTTTTTTGCATACTATTGATATGGTTTTGGTGCTCACGGCAATAGTTTTTTACGCTTATGCCGGCGAGCTTATCAAGTTTACGCCGCAGGTTGCACTAGCTAACGACGGCGATTCTGAAACAGTATCGGTAGAGCAAAACGATCAAAATGACGATTTCAGCGGTGATGAGGAAGGCACAAGCAACGGAGATATAAATGGCGAGCCAATCGACCCGGGAGAAAACCACGCAAACATCCAAGGGTGTATTAATGGTGAACCGGATTGCGGTGACAACAAGCCTACTCCGACTCCAACGCCAACGCCAACAGTTAGCTGTCCATTAACACCGCAAGCCGGCAGAACAATCGTTGATTTTTTGCCTTATAGCGGCATAGGCTCTCTTACTAATGTTACGCATGTAGCAGGTCCTTACAGCGCGTCAATTAGCTCCGGAACGTACAACATCACGCTTGTCGCTTATGACAAGCATACCGGTGCCGGAGGCTCAGGCAGTCAAAATCAGCCGAACGAAAGATATTTTCTTAATCTTTTGAATTCTGACGGTGAGCTTGTAGCGCATACTAATTCATCGGCAGACATTCCAAATGACCAAGATTATGTAACCACATTGGTTAACAGCTCTTTTGAGGTCATGCAAAACATTGCTTCGGTTGAAGCGTGGCATGCCGCTTATCCGGATGACTCATCTTATAATAGTCATCAGCCGATTTGCGCTGCTTTTGATGATGTGACGCCCACACCAACGCCTACACCAACTCCGACCCCTTCTCCTACGCCGACTCCCGCGTCCGATTCGGCGACCTTCGTATTCACAAAAATTGTTTGTGACAGCGAAGCTGATTTGCCGGATGCCATGTCATCTCACCACAATACAGCCTCTTCAACTGCGGAGGATTTTCTGGCGGAAAACGAAAATTGCCATTTAGAATCGGGCTGGCAATTTCAATTCGCTTCCTCCGGTACTCCGAATCCCGGAGATGAAACAGGCGTCGCGGATGTTCCGTGGACCACTACCGGCTTCACAAACGCATCAGGCACGGTTTCAACGGATATAAATGTTACATCCTTCGGTGACAGGCTCTGGGTGCGAGAAGCATTCAGGGAAGGATATGTTCCGTTTCTCGGCTCAACTCATCCCGAAGGCGAAGTGTTGAGCGCGGAATTATCGTGTTATCAGGACGGTCTGAATTATGATAATTATGATTACATTTTGAATCCTGTTGCAGGCAACACATATCATTGCGTAGCCTGGAACGCGCCGGTTTCTACACCTACCCCAACCCCTACTCCAACAGCAACTCCTACACCGACTCCATTATCAAATTCAGCTCCGTCAATCACTTTGAACGGCACAAGTACGGTTAATTTGATTGTCGGCGACAATTACACTGAACAAGGCGCGGTTGCGCACGACAACGAAGATGGGGATAACCCCGCAGTTGTCGGCGGAGACATTGCCACCACAACTGCACCCGCGGATTTTGTTGTGAAATACAACTACACGGATACGGGCGGACTTGCCGCTCCGGAAGTTACACGAACGGTTCACGTTGCTCCTGCACCGACTCCGACACCTACCCCAACTCCTACGCCTACCCCAACACCTACTCCTACGGATAATGGCGGCGGAGACCCGACACCTACTCCAACACCTACACCAACTCCGGAAACGAACGGAGGAGGCGGAGGCGGATGGTTTCCGACATCTTCGGCACCTCCTATCGGACAGGTCTTAGGAGAATCTACGGAGCTTCCTTCCAGCTGTACCGAATATTTGCATGAATATATTAAGCTTGGCAGGAAAAATAATCCGGCCGAAGTTATAAAATTGCAGGTATTTCTGAACAAAATGGGCGCAAACCTTCCGGTAACCGGATTTTACGGACCGCTGACTTTCAGCGCCGTAAAACAATTTCAGGTGAAAACGGCTGATCAGGTCCTTGTACCTTGGATTCAGCAAACCGGAAGCATTGATATAACCGGAACAGGTTATGTCTACAAAACGACCAAACGCTGGATAAACATGCTCAATTGCCCCGCACTCAACATCCCGATGCCCGTCCTTCCGTAGCTCTTAGCGAAGGAGGGCCTTTATTGCCGTAATTCCGGAACGAATATTTCAGAATGCTAAAAACCCACCAATTTTATCGGAGGGCTTTTGGCTGTGGATAGCGAAACGACTTATTGCGCTCATTTTTATTTTATATATAATAAGTAAAATGTGTTTTTTACACATGTTTTATGAGAGAGAACACGGGGAAAAAGCATGTGGTTGACTTTTTTTTATAATATGTTAAACTTAGCGTAAATTAAAAATCAATAAAAAGTCGTTATTTTATAAGGTTTTATTATAAGTATTTAACAAGATTTAATAGTTTAAATAATATTATGCAAAATATCGCAAAAATGTCCGTCCTAAAGACCGCAAATGCCTATGTGACACTCGCTTCAATGGTCGTTTATTTACTCGCCCCGATGGCCATGGTATTGGTTCCTGCAACAACCTACGCAACCGCTGGATATTCTATTTCCGGATCATATACGATTTCCGGTTTCGTTGTTAGTTTATTGGGAACCGCGACAGGAAATCCTTATACGGGTCAGAGCGATGCGCAGACAATGGGGGTTGATTGGACTGGTGCTTGTGCGTCTGCCAGCGCCACGGAATTCGCATTTGATACAATTACATTCGTTGGAGGTACCGGACCTAGTCAAAACAATGGAACTTTTACTAATGCGACATGGAGCACTTCTCACGATTTTCTTTCGGCGGGAACTTATCCGATTTGTGTAAAAGTTTATCACGCAAATTTTAACGGAGCAGAGGGTTCTGATGCTGCAACTTTTTCTGCAACGATAATTGTTCCTATCCCAACACCAACACCTACTCCGACAGCAACTCCTACTCCGACTCCGACTCCAACAGCCACACCAACACCTACTCCGACAGCAACTCCTACTCCGACTCCGACT
>Ga0209542_10013077_pt1 | contig 14391 bp, 16 predicted proteins | sample RifCSPhighO2_01_FD_184028 | JGI IMG/M metagenome (GOLD analysis project Ga0209542, IMG submission 184028) | Soil microbial communities from Rifle, Colorado - Rifle CSP2_plank highO2_0.1 (SPAdes) (version 2) | ecosystem: Environmental > Terrestrial > Deep subsurface > Rock core/Sediment ...
GGAGGTCCTGGTGGGCAGAACGTGAACAAAGTTGAAACAGCCGTACGCATTCATCATAAGCCCTCGGGTATCGTTATCTCATCGCGCGCAGAGCGCTCTCAACATGCTAATCGAGAAGCAGCACTCTCTATTCTGCGCTCGAAACTCTTCGAAATACAAAAAGAGAAAGAAGCCCAAACCCTTGGAAGTTCTCGAAGAGAGCAAATTGGCACCGCAGATCGCTCAGAAAAGATTCGCACCTATAATTTTCCCGATGATCGCATCACTGACCATCGAATTAATAAAAAATGGAGTAAGATTGAACGAATTCTCGACGGAGAAATAGACGGAATCGTGGAGGCATTCAAAAACACAAAAGGCGATTAATAAAATCGCCTTTTGTGAATAAAATTTCTAGAAAATCCTACGAGTTCAATACATTGATATCTTTTTGGAATTGCTCTGCTTTTGTGACTACCCTATCGCCATACGTCCACAAGTAGTTTGCAAAACGTCGCCCCGCATAGTATCGAGCTGCCGCGCATCGCTCTTTTGCAAGGCCGGAATATTCCCCGCATGCATTTAATAAATCTTTCATATAAATTGCGGTTGCCATAAACGCATCGCTATTTCTCCATGGCGATGCAGGATCATTGCCTGTAATCGCAGCGATTTTATCCTTATAGAGCACCCACGTGGAAGGAATAAATTGAGCAGGACCCATAGCTCCCCCATATGCCCCATCTCTATTCGCACACGAAACAAACATTGAATCTGGATTTAGATTAAGCTCTTTCGTAATCTCGAGAAAAATAGGAATATCGCGCTTCGGATGCATTGCAGTCTTATACGAACATCGTCCTACATTTTGCCCCAACGCAGATTCCCTATCAAGTACTGCAAGAATAAATGCAGCGCGTACTCCCGTTGCGCTCTCTGCTACTTTTGCGAATTTGAGTGCCTCCTCAAAAGTAAGTTGCCCACCCCCCAAAAATTCGAAGATACGGCTTCTAATTTGAGCGGCAGTCTTTTGCTTTTCTTTCAGTAACGTCTGATAACGAGATTCCTGACCCTTCGTAACCTTAAGTAGATTGTTTTTTTCTCCTTTCGTATCCTTGAGAGATAATTGCTGAGATACTTGATAAGCCTTAAGCGCTGTCACATCTGTACGCTCCAAAGAAAGCTCTTCGTTTTCAAGAAGAAGTTCATCTCGAAGCACAGTGATTTTCTCCATAGTCGTACGGATCCGATCTTGCACGAGAAGCAAATCTTCAACGTCACTAAAGAATGTCGAAAGACTTGGATTCTTCAAAAGTATCATCACCATTGAATCATTTCCCGATTCATAAATACTTCGCAATGATTCACCCAGCGCATTTTTATTGAGATTAATCTGTTTTTCAGTAACATCAATTTTTTCTTCGGTCTGTTTAATTTCGGAATCAAGACGACCAAGGGATAGATTCGTTGCCTGAAGCTGAAGATTAAGTTTCTTTATATTTGCGTTTAAGCGGTCAATTTCCGTCTGAAGACCTCTTCCTTGTACCTGATAATTATTAACCGTTGTTTCATATTCCTTAATCTGACCCTCAATTTGAGAGAGCTCTGCCTCAAGCCGACGCCGCTCTTCCTCTTTTGTTTCTGCAGACACATTAAGATAAGAAGAAATGACAATTGTTGTAATAAACAGCATTATCGCCATCCCTTTTGTGAAGTAAGATTTTATTTCGGATATATCCATAGTATATATAACGTATACCTATTCATTTATTATACAATAATGAAAAAGCATAAGCCCCGATCGATCGGGGCTTATCTTTCTATTTCTTTGCGGGCTGAGGCTCTGCGCCTTTCTTTTCATCTCCCACCTTGCCTTCTTCTTTCTTCGCATCTCTTTCAGCTTTTTTCTCTTCAGTTTCAACGACTACCTTTTCTACTCCCGCAGTTTTTGCTATTTGCGCGGCTTCTTCTTCTTCGGTCACCTTATTCACAACCGTTCCTACAACAGTTTCAGGAAGCGCAACAATACGAACCCTAGGAGAAACCTGCAAATCTCTTACATAAATACTCTGACCTATTTCTTTGATTGATGTAATCAAGACTTCGATCTTCGAAGGAAGATCAGCAGGCAATGCTTCAATTTCTATATCCTGCATACTCTTCACAAGCACTCCACCTGCTTTAATCGCAGGAGATTCTCCAGAGAACTCCAAAGACACCTTAGTCTTAATCTTTTCATCGAGCTTCACTTGATATAAATCAACTTGAAGCATTTCGCCGTTTAATGGATTTTCCTGAACTTCGTAAACGAGCACAGGCCTACGTATAGATTCCTTCTCAACAGTGACATATAAAAGCGTGCTATCTCCCTCACTGCGCAAAGCATTGCGCATATCTTTTATGGGAATACTTAAATGAATATTCGCTACTCCGTGTCCATAAAGCTCAACAGGAACAAAGCCCTGTTTTCGAAGACTGCGAGTCTTTTTTCCAAGTTTTTCTCTTATCGATGCCTTAAGTTCCATAATGGGTATACTATACATGATTGCGTATAAAAAGTGAAGGCCCACGCATTGCGTGAGCCTTTGAGCGGTAGATGACCTAAACGAAAATTACTTCTTCTCGTTCAGGCCGGGGGTCATCGCAGCGTCCCAGAACTCCGCAATGGAGCGGGCAAGATGCGCCGCTCGCTCCATACAGTGTCGGTTGGTGCAGCAGCGGATCCTGCCCTCTCCGCACACTGCTTCGTGCGTCGAGATATTGCTACAGCCGACTTGTTGCCCGAAGTAGCAGTCTCCATACTGCCACTCTGACTTCTTCGAAAAATGGACCTTCTTCTGGATCTTTGAGCCAACGTTATTCATCCCTCTCCCCCGTCTTTTTGAAAAACTCAACTACCGTCAAGTAACTCTTTATATTATAGCATATAATATAAACCTAGTCAATACCCGCATAAAGCCTCAGTTTTTTAACTGCCAAAGCCTTTATTTCCCTTACGCTTTCTTCGAGGAGCTTATACGGAGCCGCTTCACTTTTCTTTTCAAGAAGACTCATTTCAATGCCCTTTTTCCACGCCACTCGAAGCTCGGTATTTACATGCACGATAGAAATTCCTGCACTTATCGCCGCTTGCACATCTTCGTCTGTATTTCCCGATGCTCCATGAAGCACAAGTGGCACAGTGCACGCACCCGCAATATCTTTAATTCTCTTTATATTAAGCTGAGGCTCGTTTCCGCCTTTTAACATCCCATGTACATTCCCTACAGCAGGCGCGAACAGATCAATTCCTGTATACGCAATAAAGTCCTTGGCTTCTTCTGTGCTCGTAAGATGCGCATCATCAAAAGATACTCCTTCCGGAAGTGCATCAAGCACTTGAGACGCACTTCCGATATATCCAATTTCTCCTTCAATAATAATCTCAGAACTTTTGCTCCTTATATATCGGACAACTTCTTTTGTTTTTTCTTTATTCTCTTCAAATGACAGCGCCGATCCATCGAAAAGTATCGCATCATACCCCGCATCCACTGCTTCTTTTACTCTATCCAAAGAATGAGTGTGATCGGCATTAATAAAGATTGGATAATTAAATTGTTCACGAATGCTTTTTACGAGCAGAGCTGCTTGGCGCACCCCAACAAAATCTCGTTCTCCCTCAGAAGTCCCCACGATAAGCGGAAGACTTAATTCCTGCGCCGCTCGAAATAGTGCCCATAGTCCATCAATGGTGGAAAAATTAAAGTGGCCGATTGCCCTTCCTTTTGTTTTATTTTCTTCAATAACACTGTGTAATGTGTGCATGTTTTGGTGCAAGTATTATATCTCGAAATAACCTTTAAGAAGATGAGCTCGAGAGTATTCGAGAAGCGCATCTTTACCAAAGTATTCAATAAATATTTGGTTCCAAAGAGCCTCTTGATGATGATAGAGGTATTTAATCATATCTTTTTGCTTCACGAGCGACATCACAGTATCTACGAGATTAAAACTCACAAGCACATCAATGCCATTCTCATCTCGAAAATAATCCCCCACCCATCCAATATCCCCCCAAAATGTAAGTTCATGGCTAAACCCGTCGAGCTCTGCAGTCATCGTGACGAGTGTATTTTCTGCATTCGCCCAATGAATCGCTTCTGGATTTATGTGAGGGAAAAATAATCGCGAGTCATGAGGATCGTCTTTTGCAAGATAACGCTGAATTACAAGCCACTCGGACTTTTCATTCGTATTAACACGCGGACGAATCACATCGCCCCGCAAAAGCGACGTAAAGTTTTGAACAAACGTTGCTCGATCTTTGTTGATATTTTTAAAAATTGAGGAATAGAATGGAACTTCATAGAGATAATGCATGAGAAGAGAAAACATCCGAAGAACTTCGCCTGAAATACCAAGAAGCGCAGGAATAATAAACACAACCCCAAGTTCCTTTAGATGGCTTATATTGTGTTTCTTCTTTGCCACAAATCCCTCTGATTCCGCTGCCCATTTTGCGCTGAGCGCCCGCACAACAATATCCCGCTCTTCAAAATCGTCTGGCGTAAGAGTTTCATATTGTTTAAAAAATACACTATTTAACCAATCACTGCCCTCGATAAAACGAAGCGCGCTGTAAAGCTCTAAAAGATCTTCTTTCGCAACCATCTCTTCTGCGGAACTGTACTGTAAAAACGCCATTACTTGTCGTGGCGGCTCTTTAAGCAAAAACTCCCGCGCTTTATCAAGTTTTAAGAAAAATCCCTTTGGAGGATTCACCACCCTCTTTGCGGTATCCCCAATTTCTTGGCATGCTTTTGGATTTTTGAAATCCGGATTATTGAGGCTTTTAAAAATTTGATAATCATCTGATTCGATTTTTGAAATCAATGCATCGTATACCTCGTGTACGTGTCCTTCACGAGATACTCCTAGTTTTGACAGTCTATCTCGAATTAAGACTTCGTTCTTCTCCGCAAGACTCTCAAAAACTCCCTGCTTTCCAGTCACTTCCGAAAGACGTTTTTCAGTTGCAGTGAGCAATTCATGATCCATTCTCAAAATATCTGCGATTTTTTTAAGCGCTTCTTCTTTCATGGCGATTTACAATGACGAAACATTAATAGTAAGTGCGCTCCAGCGATCGTCGCCTTCAAATTGTTCTCTTGTAAGAATTCCGGACTGACTGCCAATGTACTCCACAACTGAAGTTGCATTTGCAGACGCATAGCGAATAGCATAACTCACGTTCTTTTCGTTTATCTCGAAGCCATTACTCATCATTGCGGCAACAAATCCGCTCCCAAAGGCATCCCCCGCACCCGTACGATCTATTCGATGCTTTTCTTTAAAAACTCCTGCTTTATATATCCTCTCGCCATCGGAAACAAAAACACCCCGAAAACCGTCCGTCATCACAACTATTCCTTTATGCAGAGCATCAAAAGCTCTAAATATGCCTTTCTCGTCATCAAAATTAACTCCCGTAAGAGTAGACGCTTCTTCTCTATTTAAAATAACTACCAAACTTTTTGAAAGAATATTTTTAAGCTTTTCCGCTCCCGCTTCCACGTAATATTTTGAAGGATTAATAGCTATAAAACGGCATCCTCTCTTAATACTTTCATCTATAACTTTTTCCACGAGATTAAAGGGAATGGTTCCTGGAACAATATAAAGAACATCACCCTTGAATGCATCAAAAGAAATTTCATCCTCTTTAAAATTTCCAGATGCTCCACGATAGACAAGCACGGTTCGCTCGCCATGGGTATCAAGGAGAATTGTTGAATACCCTGTTCCTTCTTTTGAATCACGAATATCAAAGGTTTTTATTTCTTCTTTCTTCAGCTCGTCCACAATCCCTTCTCCTTCCACGTCGTTTCCTATCCTTATAACCGTAGCAGTATTGAAATGAAAACGCGCAAAAGCAACTGCGGCATTTGTTGCTCCGCCTCCTACAGTAAACACAGGTTTTTCAACTTCAAGCTTTGCTCCCAACGGAAAACATTCTGCTTCGCCTGTCGGAAAGCCTGATTTTTTGTCGAAATGCGAATCCTTAACCGCCTTAAAAAGTTCACTTTTTAAAAACACATCACGGGTCGCAGTGCCTATTGTAATAACATCATACATAGCATTCAGTGTACCATACGAACATTAAAACATGGATTTTTTGCCACGCTTCAGAACTTTTTTCGTAGCAGATATAATACTTTTTACACCCATCCCATACTTTTCGATAAGCTCTTCCGGCCTTCCTGACTCTCCGAACGTATTCTGCATCCCAATAAACTCTATTGGTCGTGGACTGTGAAGCGCAAGCAATTCCGCAATTGCACCTCCAAGCCCTCCATATACTTGGTGCTCTTCAACAGTAACGACTCCTTTTGATTTTTTCGCAAGTTCGAGAATCTTTTTTTCATCAAGCGGTTTGATTGTTGACGAATTCAAAACCCACGTATATATTTCTTCTTTTTCAAGCGCTCGTGCGGCAAGAAGCGCATTATACATAAGTGGCCCACATCCAATAATGAGTACCTCGGGCTTCTTTTTTGACTGCCAAAACAACTCAGCTTTTCCTGGAGTAAACGGTGTTGATTCTGTAGTGATAACAGGAGTCTTTTCGCGGGTGAGGCGAATATATATTGGTCCCCATAGTTGTGCCGCCGCTACAGTTGCCTTTCGTGCTTCATGTATATCACAAGGCACAAATACTCTCATATTTGCCATTACGCGCATAAGTGCAATATCCTCTATGGCTTGATGAGTTGCTCCATCGGGACCCACGGAAATTCCTGCATGCGCGCCCACGATTTTTACATTTGAATCGTTATAAGAAATTGTTGTTCGAATTTGTTCCCAATTTCGTCCCGGAGAAAAGCATGCATACGAAGAGATGAAAGGAATTTTTCCTGATATGCCAAGCCCCGCAGCAATTGTGGCCATATTCTGCTCTGCGACTCCGACTTCAAAAAAACGATCCTTAAATTTCTCAGCAAACTTTTGCGAACGAGTGGATTCCATAAGGTCTGCGCATAATACAACAACATTTTTATCTTTTTCACCGGCAATCACCAAGCCATCGCCATACCCATCACGAGTGGGCTTCATCTCCTGCTCTGCCTCAAAAATTTGTGGATATAGTGCGAGTTCCGGGTTAATCATATATTTAATCCTTTACTTCTTTCATAATACCTCTGCATAAGCCAGATACTTCCTCCTATTACAAGCACTGCAATAACAAGCCCGACAAAGAATTTCATTTTATCGTCCGTACTATTCCATCCTCGTCCATATCCATAGACGATACTATAAAGTCCTGCGACCATAATGCCGATGGGCACGCTTTGGCTCACGAGCGCAGTTTTGAAAAGCAAAAGAAACCCAAAAGCGAACACGAGAATGCCTACAATATTCGCAATAATAAAGAGATTACGATTATACGTTCGTAGTGTCCCACGATATTCTTCTTCTTTTGTACGTTCCTCGGCATAAAACTTATCCATGCACTTAGTGTCTTCGGACTTACATTTCTCATATACATATGACCGCGCAATGGAAAGAAGATACTCCTCTCGCTCTGGTTCAGGATAAAATGCCTTTATTCCCAGATGAATTAATGCAGTAAGGATAATTGCCGTTGCGATCCCTAAAATAATATTAATAATCTTCATATTATAAGTTATTGATGTTCTGATTTAATACGGCCTCTTAATGTCCTTAATTCATGGAGCGCATCTTTCCCCTCATTCGCCGTCGGGGGCTTTCCGTGCCACAAGTAATCACGCTCCATAAAACTTACTCCCTTCCCCGGAATCGTATGAGCAATAATGACCGTGGGCTTTTCATATATTGCCTGCGCTTCTTTTACCGCATCAACAAACTCCTCAATATTATGCCCATCGGTTTCTGTGACATGCCAATTAAACGATTCGTATTTGTCTCGCAATGATTCAAGAGGCATTATGTCTTCTGTATATCCATCAATTTGAATGTTGTTCCGATCAATAACGCCTATTAGATTATTGAGCCTATTCTTTCCCGCAAACATAACTGCTTCCCATATATTTCCTGAATTATGCTCTCCATCGGACATAAGACAATATACTCGATATTTCTTTTTATCGAGCCTCGCAGCAAGCGCAACTCCTATTGCCTGAGAAAGTCCCGATCCTAAAGGGCCAGAGGTAGTTTCTACTCCTGGAAGTGCAGTCCGATGAGGATGACCCTGAAGACGAGTATTGAGCTTTCTTAATGTTCTTAATTCCTCAAGAGGAAAATATCCAACACGAGCCATTGCAGCATAGCGAACCGGACAAATATGGCCATTCGAAAGAATTAATCGGTCACGATCGGGCCATAAAGGCTTCTTCGGGTCGTGATTTAAAATATGGAAATAAAAGGCAGTAAAAATATCGGCCATTCCAAGAGGCCCGGCAGAATGCCCCGATCCTGCCTCAACAAGCATTTCTATAATATCTCGACGAACACGGCTTGCCATGTCCTCGAGAAATTTAAGTTTCTTTTCTTGAAGCATAGATTAGATTATCTTTAACTCACGATACGCGTTTACCGGATTTTGAGCTTTAAGAATATATGACGCTGAAACAATGATGTTCGCACCTCTTTCCTTGGACCACTTGGCGTTTTCTCTATTGATTCCTCCATCTACTTCAATTGTAGCATCAGATCTTTTCTCTCTCAAAAACGCAATTGTTTCGAGAACTTTTTTATTAAATACTTGGCCTGATTCACCTGGAGCAACTGCGAGCGTCTGAAAATAAGCACATTGATTAATGTAAGGCTCAAGTGCTTTAGGTGGAGTTATGGAAGTAATTGCAAGCATACAATCAATATTCCGTGTATCGCATTCATCTTTTATAGACTCAAAAGTATTAAATGAAAGTGTTTCTATGTGAATAATCATTCGTTTTACGAAAGATAACGCGATCCACTCGGCTATGTGTGTTTCTGGATAATCCACCATCAAATGAATCTCGACATTGATAGCTTTATTCTCTAATAGTGTTTTTATTTCATCGGGAGTTCCCCATGATTTCACCGCATTAAAAGTGCCATTTGAGACATCAATGTGAGTCCATAAATTTTCTTCACGAAGCGAAGCAATAATCTCAAGACTCTTCTTTGCTTCTTCATATGATCGCGCATTAATTGCAGGAATTACTATCATGCTTTTTCTATTTTATTGATGCGCCTTACATGACGCTCTTCGCCCGAAAAAGAGGTAGTGAGCCAGAGCGATATCGCACGCAACGCCTCATCTTCTTTTAAGAATCGCGCACCCAAAGAAAGTATATTTGCATTATTATGCTCACGAGAAAGAGCGATAATCTCAAGTGATCCGCCATAATATACTGCCGCCCTTACCCCCCTATATCGATTCGCAACCATTGCCTCTCCTTCTCCTGAACCACCAAAAATAATACCGCGAACATTTTCTTGATCTCGAGCAATATTTACTGCGGCTTTATGAATAAAATCAGGATAGTCATCCTTTTCGTCAGATTCGGCGGGACCACAGTCTTCTATGGTATATCCTTTTTCTATGAGAAACTTTTTTACTTTCTCTTTAAGCTCGAAGCCTGCATGATCTCCTGCAAGATAAATAATCATATGCATTCAATTATAGATCAATTGGAGTAGTTACTGAATATGGCTGAAACGTATCTGAAATTCTTATTGTAATGGGCTCTATGTGAACAATTTTCTTTTTTTGTATAGTAGCTTTCACCATAAGCCCCTCCATGGTTTCTTTTGAAAAGTCTTGATCAAATATAAAATTTCCAAGACTATATATAATCACTCCACTCTTATATCTTTCAATTTCTTGCACGACGTGCGGATGATGTCCTACGATCAAATCTGCTCCTGCGTCAATAAGATCGCGCGCAATCTTTTGCTGATTTCCATCTGAATGATTTTGATATTCATTTCCCCAATGAAACGAAATAATAACTAAATGAATCCCTTCTGACTTAAGCCTTTGAATAACGTTATGGACTTTTTCTGTTTCAAATGTACTAATTCCGGGATTTTCTCCTCGCGCTTCAAGGCTTCGCGGATAAAGATTTGTGTACGCAAGAAAAGCAATTTTTGTTCCTTTTAAATCGAATATATGATGTTCATTTGCCTTCTCTTCATTCTTTCCTGCTCCAATGCCCTTAATACCATTGCTCTCCAGAATTTCTCTTGTATCAGTAAGCGCATCTCTTCCCCAATCCCATATGTGATTATTTGCAAGAGAAAGAATATCAAAGCCAGCAAATTGGAGCCCCTCTACAACCCTCGGCTTTGCACGAAAGGAATATATACTTCCCTGATTCGCACCACGATTTGAAATTGGTCCTTCTAAGTTCCCAAATACCATATCTGCTTTTAATAATTCTTCTGCGATAAGCGCAAATGGATAACGAGCATCATTCTTCCGCTTCTCAATCATCTTTCCCACGCTTCGAGAGAGCATGATATCGCCCACAAAAATAAGTTCGTAAGCTTTATTTTCTTTACGAGCACGATTTGAAGCTTTTAACTGATTAAGAACACCATACAAGCTATCTCCTGAATTACGAATATGTTCTAACTCTTTATAAAATTCAGTTCTGTAACGCAAAAAAAGTCCTCCAAAAACTGCAACAATAACGCAGAAGATGATGAGGTTATATTTTGAGAAATTGGGCAACTTTCGTAACATGCTGCACTAATGTCGTGACATATCCCCACTCGTTGTCATACCACGAAAGCACTTTCACCAAATCGCCATCAATTACTTTTGTGTATTGAAGGTCAACGATTGCGCCATAAGATTCTCCAATAATATCCGATGAAACAATCTGATCTTCAGTTACTTTTAGAATATCCTTCCAACGAGGCTCGAGTGCGGCACTCTTCAAGATAGAATTCACTTCTTCAACTGTCGTAGATCGAGAGGCAATAAAAGTAAGGTCAGCAAGAGAGCCTGTGATAACAGGAACTCTATATGCAAGCCCATCAAATTTACCTTCTAAGTTTTTTACCGCCCGTGTCACGGAGATTGCCGCGCCTGTAAATGAAGGTGAAATATTTGCTGCCGCCGCACGTCCTCGCCTGAAATCATGTCCTTTTGTGGGCCCATCGACAAGATTCTGTGTTGCCGTATAGCCGTGAACTGTTGCAAGCAATGCCTTCTTCACTCCAATCGTCTCGCTCATAATAGCCGCCACAGGATGCGTGGCATTTGTAGTACATGAACCATTCGACGTTATAAGGCAATTTTTTAACTCAAATTCGTTTACTCCCATAAGCACGGTTTTCGCATCTACTTGCTCGTCATCCTTCGCGGGAGCAGTAATGATCACTCGTTTTGCTCCTGCTTCTATATGAGCACGAGCTTTCTCGAATGACTCAAATACGCCACTTGATTCAACGACAATATCAATCTTCAATTTCTCCCAAGGAAGATTTTCTGCTTCTTTTTCTTCGATCACCTGAATCTTTTTTCCACCCACAATAAGTTCGCCACCATTTCCGCTTGTATTTCGAGAAAAAGTAATTTCCTTTTCAAATACTCTGTAGACCGAATCATACTTGAGAAGATATGCAAGATTCTCAATGTCGCCTAAATCATTAATCGCGACAATTGTAATATCTTTTCGGCCAAAAGCCTGCCTAAAAAATAATCTTCCAATCCTTCCAAAACCATTAATTGCTACACGTGTCATGTGTTTATTATATCCCGTTAATGAATAAAAGAAATCCTTAATATGATCTATTATCATCTCTTGAATTGTACTGTATCCTCAATACCTATTCCAAGTTCACGTACTCTGCCCGCATTCACCTCAAGAACCATATCCGCCGGTTCCTTGGGGGAATATACACGACGCGGGAAGAAGAACGACTCGGGACGCACATTCTCTGTAATATCAATAATTCTGCCATTGCGAATCCATATAAAATCGAGAGGAAAGTTCATCCCACGCATCCAGAATGAATATGTGTTCGGAGTATTAAACACAAAAAGCATTCCGCTTTCATTATGAAGCGTTTTTCGATACGAAAGACCTCGCGCACGAGAAAATAGCGTGCGAGCAACTTCCACGCGCAATACATGTGAGCCTATCTCGATATCTCTCACTTCACGAATATCACTGCGCTTCAATACAAGCCAAAGAATCACAACTCCGCATAAAAATATAAAAAGCAAGATCGCGAAAAGAAAAGAAATTTTCATGGATAGAGAAATCGAAACACCACAATCCCGAATGCAACCGCAACATTTAATGACTCTTTCTTTCCGTGCATCGGTATTTCTATTATATGATGCACTACATGCAATATCGACTGAGAAATGCCTCGCACTTCATCCCCCACAATAAGAGCCACATTCGAATGATCCTCTATTTGCTCCATCTTGTGAAATGGCATTGATTGCTTTGACTGTTCGATTGCGTAAATCACAAAACCATCGCTTTTTAAATCTCGAATCAAAGAAACTATGCTTTTCACTTTCTCCCACGATACTGAATGCTCCGCTCCCAAAGAGACTTTCGTGAGATTGGTATTTTCTCTACTGAAACGATCTATGGGAGCAGGAGTAATTCCACAAAGATAGAGCTTTGTGATGCCCGCCGCATCAGCAGTGCGAAAAATCGATCCTACATTATGCGAACTTCGAATATTTTGCAAAACTGCAACCATACGCCTATTATATCAAAAGCGCATATGTTCTTTTATAAAAAGGAGTGGTGTAGATGGCGAAAATGCAATTAGGAATCTTTGATTGGAATGGAACACTTCTCGACGACATGCTTCTCTCGTTTGTGTGCCTAGTAGAAACATTTACCCGTTATCGCGTGCCAGTGCCAACACTTAGCGAATATCGAAATGAAATATACCATGGTGTCACTCGCTTTTATCAAACACGCGGACTGCAGCACTACGTCAACAAAGACCACGCGAAAGAGATTCGGAAAAGACTTTATCGAGAACTATGCAAGCAATCCCATCTTCGACCACACACGGAAGAAATACTCATCAAACTTCGATCTATGGGCATAAAAATCGCTCTTGTGACCGGCGAAGATCACGCCGTGCTTCAAGATACCCTTCTGCGGCTCAAGATTGAGAATTTTTTTGACCACATTGAATCAGAAGTACCGACCAACAAAGAACCCGCTATCTGCAATATGATGAATCGTTTCAATGTCCTTTCAGAGAATACGTTTTTCGTAGAGGATTCTCCCGGCAATATAAAAATAGGAAAAGAACTCGGCATCACAACGATTGGAATAATGGGAGGGCATGCCCCTGATGATGCCGTATCATACGCATCTCCGCATTTTCTCATTGATTCACTTACGCTAATACCCACGATCCTAGAAACTATCCATGCATCAAGAGAAAAAGATTAAAATCAATTTTAATAATCCCGAATTCTTCGGGATTTCTTATTATTCTTCTAGCCCATCAAGCACCATATACATATCTCCTGGTCTTTCGAGCCATGGATTTCCACAATTCCATAAATAAAACTTGCCATCCGGATATGGATCCCCGGTAAGCCATCCCACTTCATATCCTTCATCGAAAAGCGTATTGCTATTATTTTTGCTTTGAATAGTAAACCAATACGTGCCAGGATCAAGCTTCATCCCATCGAGATCAAAAGAATATACAAGTGGAATTGTCTCTATTTCTTCTCGCATTTTTACTACCTCCTTAAGGATTTCACCTGAAGGTAATCCACTTGCATTGCTTTCAATACGGAGCGCGGCATTATCCATATTTTTCACCGACGTCTTTTGAAGAAGTGTTTTGAATGTACTAAGCGTCACTTTCTTTCCAAATGTGACACTTTGAGCAACATATGAAGAAGTTGCGCATGTCTCACCCTTAAATGCAAATGAAGCCATTGCATCACGATTTGACTGATTAATAAGCGGCTCCGGCGGGCCATTTACGAAAAATTCAACAATTGCAGAATTCGAATAATTCAACACTTCGTCATGTGCACGTACTCCGACTTTGTAATAAGTTTTAATTACGGTGTCTACAAATTCATGTCGCAATTGAAGTGGATCATTCCCAAAAATCATCGTCGAAACTTCACGCCATCCATTGTTTTCTAGTACAAGCGTTGAAGAAACAGTGGAACTCACCACATTCATCTCATAACGGATCGAACTCTTTAATGAATCATTATCCTCTGATTCTCGCCACGAAATATCTGCTCGCGTGCCTTCTTCATTCACACTCGCCGAAATACCCAAAGGGTCGGTTGGTTTTGCACTTACCGGAGTTGAGGTTCCGAAATAATATTTTGTTGTATCCACTGCCACAAGCTCAAATTCAGCGACACCCGATGGAGAAGATGCGCGACGAGAATAGTAGCCAACCGTCACATAGTCTCCTTCTATAAAAGAAGCGCCA
>Ga0209542_10013082_pt1 | contig 14389 bp, 14 predicted proteins | sample RifCSPhighO2_01_FD_184028 | JGI IMG/M metagenome (GOLD analysis project Ga0209542, IMG submission 184028) | Soil microbial communities from Rifle, Colorado - Rifle CSP2_plank highO2_0.1 (SPAdes) (version 2) | ecosystem: Environmental > Terrestrial > Deep subsurface > Rock core/Sediment ...
CCGTGATAGATGAGCGCACAGTACTTGTCCAGGGTGTCCACATGGTCCGCGAGGAACGCTCCGGCCATGGCATCCCTGCCGTAGAGCATCCCGATGTACACCAGGGAGGCGTCGTCCGAGCCCCCGGTGCCAACGGAGTTCTGGACGTAGGCCGAAACAACGTCCCGAGAGCCGAGCGCGGGGTTTTCCGGCAGCGCGAGGCCGTCCATGTTCACTCTCCCCCCCTTCGCCAGGCTGTCCAGCGTCACGCCGCGGCCCTCCAGCGCAGCAAGGCTCACCGGATAGCTGTCTCCGGTGTGGACATTGAACTCTTTCCCGAGTGTCCGCTTCGTCCATGCGGCCATCCTCTCGCGCCACCCCCGGTTATCCATCACTGCTCCTGCGACGTAAAAACCCCAGAGGAAGAGCATCGGGTCAGCGGACTGGTCCAGAATGTTGAGTCCGGCGATAGTCTCGCCACCGGTATTCCGCAGCGGCAACTCACCATTGGCATGCAGCGCGTCCGAGAGCAGTGCTTCAATGTCCTGAAGCACCCCTTCCCGACGCTGTCGGATATGCTCGGCATCCTCGCCTGCAGCGGCGATGGTCTCCCCGATGGTGGCGTTCAGGTAGCGCCTGGAAAAGCATCCGTGGCCCTCCTGGGCGTGGCCGGATATGGTCTGGCCGAGAAGCAGGTACGCCGTCTCGGGAGAGGTGTCGAGGCTGACGTGCGCCGCAGTCCGCTCCCAGTCGTCCCGCGCGCTCGCACGGAACTCATCGTCATGGGAAAGGTCAAAACGCTCAGAAGGGAGCCTCCTCGAAGTCTCCCTCGCTGGTCGACGAGGTGAAGGCATCCCGAAACAGGGAAGCGCTCGCGACTTTTAAAGCTATTGCGCCCGGAATGGGCGAGGCATTCGGTATCCCCGGAAGCCCTCCGCTGCACCCTGCCTGCGCCGGAAGAGAGCCTGCTGCCGCCGCAACGACATCGCGATGCACGCTACGATTGCGGCCGAAGGGCAGATACACTCTTGAATCCTGTTCCGTCAGGATAGTGCGCCGGTGTTGCCGGTGGAGGGCTCGCATGGGACGTGGATACTATCGCAGGCCGCGCATCACGGTGCAAGCAAAGCGCATCGCGAGCGTGCTCGGCATCGCCGCCCTCGCGGGAGGCTGCGCCCTCGCCCTGTCAGGGAGCCGCAGCCTGGAGGAGCTCGCCACAGAAACGGAGACAGCCATCCTCTCCGCGAGCGAGGAAGAGACTCGCGGAGCGGGGACGAGCCTGGCGCGTCTTGCGGAATCAGCGTACTCCAGGATGCCCGACGAGCTACAGCCTGCCACCCTGCGCACCATCATCTTGGGCTCCCCGGAGATGACACGCCTCGACGCGGCGAGGTCAGCGTACCTTTCCCTGCCCCCGGAGGCGAGGCCTCCGCTGCTCCACGAGGAGCTCGGGACACTCGATGTCCAGCAGCGGACCGCGTTCGTCACCGCAGAGCTCGCTGCGCTCCCCGCAGAATCGCGGGAGGGAGCGGCACTCCTGCTGATGGAGCAACTCTCTCCGGGAGCACGGCGCGCGGTGCTCGGCAACTATCTGGGAGATGCGGCATCTGGCCTGTATCATGAGGCGCTCGACGCACTGCGCTCCCTGTTCGGCGGTGAGTGAGATGGAGCTGGAAGTGAACCTCACGGAAAAAGTCCAACGCCTTCTCGCATCAGAGCGGCCCACGGAACTGGGAGAGACACTCGCGCGAGCCCAGGAGACCCATGCGGAGATGGAGGATGCCCTGCGCCGCGAGGCATCGTGGTGGTACTCGCTCTGGGCGGACTGCCGGGACTGGGCCCGGGGGCTCGCAGGCGAACCGCCGCATCGCCGGACTCCGGAGGAGCTGTTCGGCAGCCAGCTCCGCAACCTCCGCCACCTCGGCCTCCGGCTTGAGCAGCAGGCAGCAGAGAGCGAGGCGCTGCACGCCGACATCGCGTCCTATGCGCAGGATGCGCGTTCTGCGCTCGAGCGAGACTGCCATCTCTACCGCAGCCAGCGCGGAGAGCTCGCGACCCTCGTCGCTGAGGCAGGAGAGACACCCACGGCAGCGCAGCTGCGGGAGGCAAAGTCCCTCACCGGACAGCAGAGTCTCGCCGGCCAGCGCATCCTCTTCCGCCACCGCGAGCTCGGGCTCCTCGACGAGTACGAGCGCATGCTCGCCAGTGCAGCGCACCATGCAGCATCGGTGGGACAGCAGGCAGCCATGGTCAACGACCATCTCCAGCATGTCCGCAGGCTGTACGGCAGCCTCGGGTCCCAGTCCGAGAGTCTCGCGGCGCTCACGGACGCCACCGGATTGCTCGGCGCATACCTGGGACAGCTCAACCGGGCGGTTTCCGGCCGCGCTCTCGAACTCAGCGAACGTCTTCCGCATCCTGCGTCCTTCCCGGACGTCGCGTCCGAGGGGCTGTCCGAGCTGCGTTCGAGACTGCATGTCCAGGAATACAGCCATCACGCGGAAATCGAGGACCTCGTGGCGCAGGTCCTCGCCGGCGCCGAGTAGAAATCGTTAACGGCCGGGCGGCTGAGAATGTCCGGAATCGCTGCGAGACAACGCGGAAAGCGCGCGACGGCGCGGCCGATGCGGACTTTCCACACGGCGTTCGCCGGGGAAAGTTTATAAACATCGGCCGGACCTGCGTTCCCATGGACGAGGCGAGCGCAGCGGAGCGCTTCCAGCTCAAGAGATTCATCAAGGACCTCTCGCGTTACCGCGGGAGGCACACCGAACTGGTCTCTGTGTACGTTCCCACGGGGTATGAGCTGGTCAAGATCATCCAGCACCTGAGCCAGGAGCAGGGCACCGCCTCGAACATCAAGGATGCGACGACGAGAAAGAACGTCGTGGACGCGCTGGAACGGATGGTCCAGCATCTCCGGCTCTTCAAGCAAACGCCCCCGAAAGGCCTCGCGGTCTTCTCCGGCAATGTCTCCGAGCGCGAGGGAGGCCAGGACATCAAGGTCTGGAGCCTCGAACCGCCCATCCCCCTGAACACGCGGCTGTACCGCTGCGACAAGACCTTCGTGCTTGACCTCCTGGAGCAGATGCTCGAGACCAAGAGCATCTACGGCCTCATCGTGATGGACCGCCGCGAGGGCAATCTCGCGCTGCTCAAGGGGCGGCAGCTCATCCCGCTGGTGAAGAAGAAGAGCAACGTCCCGGGCAAGCATCGCGCAGGAGGGCAGAGCGCGCACCGGTTCGAGCAGCTCCGCGAGAACGCGGCGAAGGACTTCTACAACCGCCTCGGCGAGCTGGTGAAAGAGCAGTTCTTCGGCAAGCCGGAAATCAAGGGCATCCTCGTCGGCGGTCCCGGGCCGACAAAATACACCTTCATCGAGGGCAACTTCATCCCCACCGAGGTGAAGCAGAAGATCATCGCGGTGCGCGACCTCTCGTACACCGGGGAGTTCGGGCTCGAGGAACTCCTGGACAAGTCGCAGGACGCGCTGGCCAACGAGGAGGTCGGGCGCGAGAAGGCGCTCATGAACCGGTTCTTCAAGTTTCTCGCCACGCAGATGGGAATGGTCTCCTACGGCAAGGACGCGGTGATGCGGCTTCTCAAGCTCGGGGCGGTCGAGACATTGCTGCTCTCCGAGGCCCTGGACGACGCGACCCTCGAGGAGTTCGAGGAGGAGGCGAAGAAGATGGGCACCACCGTCGAACTCATCTCCACCGAGACGCGTGAGGGGGTCCAGCTGCGAGACCTGGGCAAGATAGGGGCGATTCTCCGGTATGAGACACGATGAGCTGGTCCGCGACGCGTACCTGAGGCTTTTTCCCGGCCAGGATTTCCTGTATGCCGTGCGAGTCTCCTTCTCATCGCGCTTCACGCCGTACAATGCGTCCATACGGTACACTGCGGCCGAGATGCGTTTCCGCCTCTCCTCCGCGTGGCGCGGGGTGAGCGAGGAGATTCTCATCGGGCTGCTGCAGATGCTCATCCTCAAGGCGCTGCGGGAGAAGCGCGACAGCGTGAATATCGCGCTCTACCATCATTATCTGCAGAGCCTCCACCTCGCGACGCCAGAGCACGAGGCGGACGTGATGCTGGAGGAGAGCTTCGCGCGTGTGAATGCGCGCTACTTCAACGGCGCCCTGACAAAGCCGCTCATGCGCTTCGGCTCCGCGTCAAGGCGTACGCTGGGGCATTATCACTACGCGACCGACATGGTCACGCTCAGCAGCCTCCTCCGCCGGGAGCCGCTGCTGCTGGACTACGTGCTCTATCACGAGCTGCTGCACCGCGTGCTGAAATATCAGCCCTGCGGAGGCTCCGCGCGGTACCACACTGCCGAATTCCGCGCGAGGGAGCGGCAGTTCGAGAACGCTCAGGAGATGGAGATGAGGCTGAGGCGACTCTAGCGCCGCAGCGCCTCGAGGCCCTGCCGGAAACCAGGCATGTCCGGGGTGAGAAGCCGTGCGCCGCTTGCGCCCAGGAGCACCTCGTCGTTCCACTTGCGCTCCAGCGCGCCGTACTCGCGCTGGCGCAGGGCGATGCGCTCCCGCAGCTCCGCCCCCACCTTCGGCGTTCGCTCAAGTATGTCCGCGGCGAGGTGGTGCAGGTACACCAGGCCGTGCAGTGTGGAAAGGGATTCCTGGCTGAGGGGGTCCTCCTTGGCTGAAGAGGCTGCGGATTGGTATGCCTCCGGACCGAGCGGCACGCCCTGCGCCGCGAGGACACGCTCGCTCGCCGCGAGTTCCATCGCATTCAGCGCGTCGTATTCCCCGCTGAAGTTCCTTGGTCCGACGACGATGAAATCCTTCACATCCAGAGCAGCCACGGGGATGGCCCGCTGCGCAAGCTGCAGTGCGAGCGTATGCCCCTCAGGATGCTCTCCCTGGAGCAGCGAGTCGAGCATGGGAAGAAGAGAACCCTGCTGATGCGCCCAGATTGCGGCGTCCTGATACTGGCCCATGCGCACCGCGAGTTCCGGGCTCTTGCAGCTGTGCAGCCACTCCTGCATCTGCTTCGCGACCTTGTCATTCATCCGCCGCGGAACGCGGAGGAAGAAACCGATGAGCCTCCGCTGAGCCTCATGGGTGTCGTCCAGAAGCCGTCCACGCGTAGGTTCAGCATAGAGAGGAAGAAGCTGTCCGTCCTCGGAAACTTCGAGCATGCTGTCCAGGTGGCCTTCGTTGCCCAGCCGCTCATTCTCCTTGAGGTACGCACGGGTGAGCGCGACTGCGCTCTCGCTGAGGAGCCTGAGGAGTCGCTCGTCGCGCTCGCCCGCTAGCGCACTCTCCTTGAGGGAGTGGTATGCCGGGACCAGGAAATCGCTGATGGCGAACACCCCGCCATAGGGCCGCTCCCGGAGCCGGTACAGCTGGCCGCCCTGTTCGACGAGAGGCTCAGCCGCCTTCAGCTTCGCCTCTGCGTCCGACAGGAGTTCTGCCAGGTCCATCTACGGCTTAGTGGCTCTCGCCTTTCTTGCCGCCGCTGATGAGCCCAGCCTTCTCGTACTCGCCGAGAATCTCCGCCATCGGGTCTCCGCCAGCCATGATGGACTGGTACTGGACAGCCAGGTCAGGCGTCACGTGGTTCACGGTGTAGCCCCTCGCCGTGAGGTCGTTCCTCGTCTGCTCCACGAGCACCTCGAGGTTCTCCTCGGTGAGGGTCTCCGTCTGGAACTTCTGCGCCCACGCCTTCGCGCGTGCCTCGTTGCCCTTCGCAATCGTGCCGACAATGTCTGCAACCGGCACATAGCCCTGCTGCATCGCGGCGAGCAGGTTACCAGCAGCCCCTTCTCCCATGAGGTCGCCGAGCACGATGGAGGCCATCCGGTCCGGATGCCTGTCGTACACTCCCTTCAGGTTGGCGTAGACATCATCAGACTCACCGGGAGCGAGGTGCCCCGCGGTGTACTGCATCGCACCGGCACTGATGCCGTCCGTGCGCGCGGCAGCGTTGTCATCAAGCTTGAGATTGCCATCCTCGTCGGTCTCGAAACCGCCCCAGGAGGTCTTGACCGCGTGAGCCCCGTAGGCTATGGCAGTGGCATCCTTGGATGCGCTGACCGCCTTGCCGTAGCTCTTGGCCTTGTTCTGGAGTTCGTCGATTATTCCCTTGGCGCTGTTCGCCTCGCCTTTCTGCTCCTCTGTCATGTTGTCACCTCGGGTTTACCGTGCATGTTATAGATACTCTCTCCTTTATATACTTTTCGCTTTTTCACCACTCTGAAGTAACTTTTTTGTCTCACTCACTGTCTTCCTGGCCGCTGCCAGGGAAAGCGCGCAGGGCTTTAAGGAGCTATCTGAGAGTGCGCTGAACGCCCCTTCTGGCCGCCAATCCGACATATTTATATGGCGGAATGTCCCGCGCTGCTGGGATGCTCAAGGCCTGCCTCATCGACCTGGACGGGACACTGGTGGGTCGCAGCAAGGAGATATCTCCACGGGTCCTGGAGGCGGTCCGCTCCGCGCGCTTTCCCATCGGCCTCTGCTCCAGCAGGGACGCTCAGCACCTTCTCCGCTTCGCATCTGCGCTCGGGCTGCGGGGCATGCATGTCTGCGATGGCGGCGGCCGCATCGTCTCCTCGGACGGAGTGACGCGATGGAAACGGCCTCTTCCGGCCGCGATGGCCCGTGATATCCTCTCTGTCTTGCAGCAACAGGGCATTGCCCTCAACGCCGTCATCGGAGGGAGGGGCATCCCCTGGGAGGAGGGAATGGCACCGCTGCCGAAGGGCAAGGTGACCCGCATCTCCGCACTGCAGCTGAGCGACGGACAGCTGGAGGAGTTGAAGAAGCGCTACCTCATGCCTGGCACGCTCTGCCTCGCGAAGTTCCTCCAGCGCAGCTCCGGACGCTGGGGGCTGGACCTCACCGCCGCTTCCAAGGGAGACGCCGCGGAGCGGTACTGCAGGCTCATGGGCATCCCGAGGAAAGACCTCGCTGCCATCGGGGACAGCTACAATGATGTGCCGCTCTTCGCCGTCGCGGGAACGCGGGTCGCCATGGGCGACGCGCCCGAAGAGCTTCGGGCCCTCGCGGACTACATCGTCCAGACAGCAGAAGACGACGGAGTTGCCGAAGCGCTCTCCCTCCTCAGGGATGAGCTCTGAAGCGCTTCTCCCAGAGCAGGCTTTCCTCTCCCTTCCCCCGCCACGAAGCGGGAAATCGGCCAAGCATCGTGAAGCCCATCCGCTCGTTCAGGCGGACCATCGAAACGTTTTTCGCCCAGCAGGTGCTCGCGACGCCCTTGAATCCGCGCTTTCGGAGGAGCGCAACGGCACGAGTACGCAGCAGCAGCGCGACTCCCTTCCTTCTCCAACGCGGAGCGACGAGCAGCGTCTTCAGGTACGCGAAGCCCGCGAGGCCACGCGCCCTCGGGTAGCCGTAATACGAGAAGTCTCTCGTGCGATACCGACGGAATGCCGCCATCGCAACCAGATCCTTCCCGGAGTAAAGCAGAAGGCTATGCCCTGGGCTCCTGGCGTACCGCAGAAGGTTGCGGATGCGCGATTCGGTCAGCGGGGGCTTGTAGTCCCTGACGCACTCACGCAGAAGGCGCTCGGCGTCCGGCACGCGGGGACCCCCAGGCAAAGAGGACAGGCGCACCCTGCTATTTCCTCAGCGGCCGTTCGGTGGCGACGTCGTTCGATTCCATGCAGCGCTCGCACACCGCAATCCTGCCCAGTCCCTCGATGAGGGTGTACTTTTCGGTCTCTTTCTTGCAGTGGACGCAACGGGCCATCATGCCACCTCCGGCCGTCTTGCGTCAAGCCCGCTTAAGAATCTTGCGGCGCGGAACAGCCGGTCGCCATCCGGGAAGATATCCCCGCGAGGCAGGATATCGCGCCTCCACCGGATTCCATCCGCTCACAGAGTCGGCGGCAGGTATATAAACGGCGACGAGTCCGCCACGACCATGGGCTCCCGCGTGGAGGAGTTCGAGGAAGAGCTCCGGAAGACAAAGTACAACAAGGCCACCCAGCACCACGTCGGGCTGCTCAAGGCCAAGATTGCCCGGCTGAAGGACGAGGAGCTCCACAAGTCCTCCGGTGGCAAGGGCGAGGGTTATGCTGTCCGCAAGACAGGAGACGGCACGGTCATCATGCTGGGCTACCCCTCGGTGGGAAAATCGACGTTGCTCAACGCAATCACCAACGCCGAGAGCAAGGTCGGGGCATACGATTTCACCACCCTGGACGTCATCCCCGGGCTCATGCTGCACAACCACGCCAAGATACAGGTCCTGGACGTCCCGGGCATCGTGCACGGCGCCGCCTCGGGACGCGGGCGCGGCAGGGAGGTCCTCTCCGTGGTGAGGAGCGCGGACCTGGTGCTCATGCTGCTCGATGTGTTCCATCCCGGCCATCTCCGCGTCCTGCAGCAAGAGCTCTACGACTCCGGCGTCAGGGCCAACACCTCGCGGCCGGACGTGAAGATAAGCCGAAAGATGCGCGGCGGCATTTCCATGGCATCTACGGTGCCGCAACGACACATGGACAGGGAGACGCTCGAGACCGTGCTGCGCGAGTACCGCCTGATGAACTGCGATGTGGTGCTGCGCTCCGAAGTGACGGTGGAAGAGTTCATCGACTGTATCCTGGGCAACCGCATCTACCTCCCGGCCATCGTGGTGCTCAACAAGGTGGACATGGTGCCTGCGCAGAAGGCCCGCGAGGTGGCAGAGGCATGCAAGGTGGACATCATGGTGAGCGCCCAGCTCGGCACCAACCTCGCGGAGCTGAAGGAACTCATCTTCACCCGGATGCGGCTGATGCGCGTCTATCTCAAGCAGATAGGCAAGAAACCGGACATGGACGAGCCGGTCATCATGCGCCAGGGCTGCACGGTGCAGGATGTCTGCACGAGATTGCATCGCGATTTCGTGGCGAAGTTCAAATTCTCGCGCGTCTGGGGGCCGTCATCGCGCTTCCCGGGCCAGAAGAGGATGCTGCCCCACGTGCTCAGGGACCAGGACGTGCTCGAGGTGCACCTGCGCTAGCGGAGGACGGCGAGGCAGTCCTGGTACGCACGGATGGCATCGGACTGCCCCTCCGGCGAGTAGCCTGCCGCATATCGATCCGTAAGGCGGATTCGTTTCCCTGGAACGAGAATTGCGAATTGCGCCCACGGTGAGGTGTGGGGATCTGCACTCGTAGCGGCCTCCAAGGCGCCGAGCGAGAGGGAAACAGCCTCCTCAAGGGACGAGGATTGCTTGCCAGAGAGGAACATTCTCGCGTGCGCACAACCGCTTCCTTCAGTCACACGCCACTCTTGCACTGCTCTCAACCCCTCTGAGCCGGCCCGCGCCAGTCCAGCGCTGCCAGGGGTCTGCACGCCGACGATGAACTCGACGCACCATCCGAAGGGGATAAGGTAATCGTTCATCTCCCTCGTGGCGCCGCCGAGCGACAGCATCGCCCTCGCGGCAGAACAGGAGTCAGGCTCTCGTATGAGGCTCCGGTATATCCCCGCGGTCGCGCCGAGCGCAGTCAGGAAGTCAGGCCTTCTCTCGGCCTGCATCGAGCTGACCAAGTCCTCCCACGCACTGCACTCTGCCTCCCCGTGGCTCCCCTGCGTGCAGTCCCACGGCGCAGCATCGCTGGAGCACGGACCTGTCCATTCCGGTGTGCCAAGGAGCCCTCGCTCGACTGAAAGGGCGAGCGAACGCAGGTCCGTCCCTGCCTGCGCGAGAGCAATCCGCTCGTCGGCGGGCATGATGAGTTTGTCCTTGTCGTCATGCAGAGGACCCATCCTCCAGTGCGACACACGCGTATCAGCAGCGAGCAGCGCATACGGAGTGCCCAAGCGCGAATCATGTCCCTGGATGCCGATGAGCGTGGTCATGACCTTTTCACCGCCAGCGCGCGCGCGACGCGCTGCTCCAACGTCTCTCGCAGGACGCTTTCGTACTGCGCCGCGACCGCATCAATGTCGTCGGTGAAGCGCATCCGCCTGCCGTCGTGCAGCATCACGAGGTCGAGGCCGCTGCTGTAGAGGTCGCGCGAAGTCGCGTCTCCCACCGCCGAGAGGACGATGCCCACCGCCTCTTCCGGCCGCATCCAGATGTCCCATCCTCTCTGCGGGTCATAGGACTTCCAGGACTTCCCCAGTCGCGCGCATTCGTCCTGGAGATAGTCCTCCACGAATGGCCCGCCGGAGCCCATGGCCAGCGGGCCTGCGTGCGCGCTCTCGACCTCTCCGTCCGGCCGCACGCGATACACCGTGTGGCGAGAATCATCACCGTCCGCGATGAGGTAGGAGGTCACCGCCTTGTCGTCACCCTCCAGGTGAGCCTGCAAGGCGTTGAGCTGCTCAACCAGGGCGCAGTGACCTCCCTCCAGCAACCGCAGAAGCGTCTCCTGGCCGCGCTGCCGAAGCTCCGCGCGCACCGGCTTCTCCGCGGTGAGCAGCCATTTGCGAGCCTCAATCAGCTGCGGGACATCGGCAGGAGAGAATCCAATGTTCTCGGACGGCCCACGCATATCGTACAGGTATGCAATGTACTTCAGGCCCAACTCGTCGCCAAAGTACTGCGGCCTGCGCCCTGTGGCCGCCACCGCATAGCGCATCCCTTCCGGGAGATGAATCTTGTCGACGGACTCCTTGATACCCCCGCTCGTGCTCTGCCGGTCAGTCCCGAGCAGGGTATAGGGCTTGCCGCTCTTCGGGTCCCGTGCGGTGAGGGAGAATATTGTTGTCATTTTTGTCATTTATTAGTGATACTACTATTTAAACATTTCCGTGCAGAGCCCGTATGCTCGTGCACAGGGTCAGCCGCGCTGGGAGGAATCGTCGGCATACCGGCCAGACCGCCGGATATCCTAGGCATCGCGGCCGAGGAATTCAGGATACGAGTCCGTAGGATGCGCTAGCTCGTCTCCTTCTCGACGAGCTTCTCGAGGCTCTCACCAAGCGTGCGGCGGAAGTCGTCCGTCCACTGCTCGATGTCTTTCCGATAGGAGACCCGCTTCCCATCGGACATCACCACCACGTCAAGGCCGCTGCTGAAGAGGTCCTTCTCCGTCGCGGCGCGTACCGCTCCGACCACGAGGCGGAGCGCGTCCTCGGGCTTCGCGAACAGGACCTTGCGCCCCTTGTGCTGGCCGAGCAGCGCGCCTCCCTCCTGCTGGATGTACTCCACGGCGACCCGCTCTCCGGAGCCAATCGCGGCGCCGGCACCCTGCGCGTCGATGCGCTTTGCCTTGCCATTGCGGTCCAGGTAATACAGCGCGTGCGAATCCCCAAAATCCCGTGCGAGCAGGTAGACCGTCGAGCCCTCGTCCCCCGCGACCGAGCGCTGGAGCCTGTTCAGCCGGTCCACGAGGGAGGAGCCGCCTTTGCCATCGAGGTCAGCATAGAGAGCATCCTCGAAACCCTGGCGTTCTCTCTGCGGAACAGGCTTTTCTCCAAGGAGCTGCCTGCAGCGCTCCACGAGGTCCTTCGCCTCTCCCGCGGAGCGGTAGAGGGCCTTGCGCTCCCAGGGGTACATCGGGACATTGTCGAATTCGGAGGGGTCGCGGACCGCCAGCTGGCCCGGCGCCGCGCCCGCGAAGCCGATGGCATAATGCATGCCCTCCGGAGCACGGAGCTTCGAGAACTCCTGCTTCTGGTTCACCGGGCGCGCGTAGCGCTGCACCCCGCGCCTGCCCCATTCCTCCACCACCTCGTATCCTGTCAGGGTGCCCTGGGTGTCAGAAGCGAGAATAGTATAGGGCTTCCCGGTGTCCGGGTCAATCCCTGTTACTGCGATGACAGTGGTCATCCGTTCCCCCTGCGTACAGAAAGCCCACAGGTTCATAAATCTTTTTCGTAAGAGGAAGAATGCCTGTGCTGGAATGCATCCAAACATCCGTATCGGTCGCGCTGCAGGAAAGGTAGCGGATTGGACAGAAGATTACTATTATCATTTTTTTGAGTGCATTTGTTCATCATAACCTATAAATACCCCATGAATCCCTAGTAAGGTATGGGGAGCACCTACCGAATGTTTCGCCTGCGTGCGGAGGAGACTCCTCCGCTCTTCCCCCAGCCTGGGCCGTTCCTTCCGAAGGTCAGCAAGCCTGGCCTCGCGAGGCTCATTCTCAAGGAAGCTCTCGGGTACAACCGCAAGCTCCTCGGCAGCGCACACCGGGAGGCACTGCTCAGCAGGCCATGCATCTACGGCGTCTTCTCCGGGCCGTTCGGTGGATTCTCGCCGCGCGTGGAGAAGTGCACCGGCTGCATGCGCTGCGTGCAGGAGCATCCCGAGGTCTGCTCGGTGGTACGCAACCCCGCGTTCGCCGAGCAGGGGGACAGCTACTGGACGCCCACGGCCGCGACCGGCTCAACGCCTCTGTCCACGGTGCTGTACGAGGCGCACACCGGGAAGGTCCCTGTGCGCGGCATGGGCTACAAGGGCGCCTTCCGTGGCGAGGGCTGGGATGCCATGTGGACCGACATGTCCGAGATCGTGCGCCCGACGCGGGACGGAGTCTACGGCAGGGAATACATCTCCACCTCGGTGGATATCGGCAGGCGCGCAAGCCATCTGGAGTTCGATGCCAGCGGCGACCTCATCACCAGCTCAAGAACCGTGGAGATACCTATCCCCATCATCTTCGATGCGCTGCCCGAGCAGGTGAGCAACGCCGACATCACGGAAAGCATCAGGACTGCGGCCGGGAACGTAGGAACACTCTTTGTCGGCCGCTATGTGCAGAAGGAAGCGCGCTGCATCGCTCTCGCAGGCGACCTGGACAGCGTTCGCGCGGCGCAGCGCTGCGCGGCCATCGAGCTGGAGGACGCTGCGCTGCTGCAGGAGGCACGGAAACTCTTCTCCGGACCCCTAGGGGTGCGGCTTCCCACGAAAGAAGGCTTTGTGGAAAGGGCTGTGGAGCTGTCCCGCACCGCGGATTTCCTCCATCTCTGCGCGGACTACCACGGCCGCACCTTCGAGAGCACGGAACGCCATCTCAAGGATGCCCTCCTCGATGTCCATCAACGTCTCGTGCAGGAGGGCATCCGGAACGAGGTCACCCTCATCGCGAGCGGAGGCATCATCCTCGCGGAGCACATCCCGAAGGCACTGCTCTGCGGCGCCGATGCTGTCGCGCTGGATACCGCGCTGCTGGTCGCGCTGCAGGCCCGCTTCCTGGGGGAGTGCCGCTTCCCCGAGCGCAGCGCCATCCAGAGGCATCGCATCCCGGTGGAATGGGGCACCCGACGCATTCTCAATCTCATGACGAGCTGGCACCACCAGCTCATCGAGATGATGAGCGCGATGGGAGTCAGAGAGGCGAGACGGCTGCGCGGCAATGTCGGCAGGGCGCTCTTCGCGGACGAGCTGGAACGGGAGGCATTCGGTGACATCCAGGGCTATTGAGCTGATGGCGGAGAAGCACCGCGCGCACATCCGCAGAGGTATCGAGCTGCTGCCGCAGCTCGGCCTTCCGCAGGACAGCGCGCTGGGCGACCTGCGCTGGACCAAGGAGCTGATTCTCGCGACGTGGTGGCAGGCTCTCACGGGCAAGTCTCCGGAGAACATCGAGCATCGCATTGGCGCCTCGGGCGGAGGCTTCGACAGGCTCGACTTCAAGTTGAGCTCGTCAGGCATCGCGGCCGAGCAGGTGTCCCTTTCCATCCCGCTCAACCGCAGGGACAGCGGCCAGGTCACGCTTTCCCTTCCGTGGTACGGCGGAGGCATGTCCCTCGGGAGCGTGAGTCTGAATTTCATGCTCTCCCGCGCGATGGCTGCGAAGGCAGCAGGCACCCTCACCTCAACAGGCGAGGGAGGGTATCCATCTGAACTCCTGCCCTACAAGGACCACGTCATCACCCAGGTCGCCACCGGGATGTTCGGGGTCAGCGAGGAGACCATCCAGAGCTGCCGGGTGATGGAGTTCAAGTACGCCCAGGGCGCGAAGCCCGGACTGGGAGGGCATCTGCTGGCGGACAAGGTCACCGCAGAGGTCGCGCGGATGCGCGAGTCCGCGGAGAAGACCAGCCTCTACTCGCCGTTCCCGTTCCACAGCGTCTACTCCGTCGAGGACCACAAGAAGCACGTCGACTGGGTCAAGACCGTGCATCCCGGAGTGCTGGTCTCGGTCAAGGTCTCGACACCCATTGACGTGGAGATGGTCGCCATCGGCTCCTACGACGCGGGCGCGCACATCATCCACATCGACGGCGGCTACGGGGGGACGGGCGCTGCGCCGGAGATTGCGAAGAAGAACATCGCCATGCCCATCGAGCTCGCCATCCCCCGCGTGCACAGGTACCTCTCCAGCGAGGGAGTACGAGACAAGGTGACGCTCATCGCGAGCGGTGGCATCCGCACCGCGTACGATGTCGCGAAGGCCATCGCCCTGGGCGCCGACGGCTGCGTCATCGGCACCGCAGAGACCATCGCGGTCGGCTGCACGCACTGCGGGAACTGT
>Ga0209542_10013083_pt1 | contig 14388 bp, 11 predicted proteins | sample RifCSPhighO2_01_FD_184028 | JGI IMG/M metagenome (GOLD analysis project Ga0209542, IMG submission 184028) | Soil microbial communities from Rifle, Colorado - Rifle CSP2_plank highO2_0.1 (SPAdes) (version 2) | ecosystem: Environmental > Terrestrial > Deep subsurface > Rock core/Sediment ...
TTATCTTTCGCAACCGCGAGCACGTTGCCTTGCGCTACCCCAAGAGGCATTTCTGGGCGCCGAGCAGTTATTCAGCGACGGTAGGAGTGAATGATCTTGCCGCTTGCGAGGCCTATATCACGAATCAGGAAGCACACCACAACGTGGTGTTCAGTTAGCGCAGGAAGCCCCGCCCTTTAGGGCGGGGAGGAGGTCACTGGTGTCATCCGAGAATCGAGAATTATTTTTTCTCCGGAGGATAGCGCACTGCTTCAGCGCTTTTTGGGTATCCTTCGATGTTCTTTAAGAATGAGAGAAATTTAAGCTTTGACACTTAACTTGGGATTGCCGCAGTATAGTAAGATTAATAAAAGGAGTTCAATTCCTACGAGAAAGTGGGGCTCCGGTGGTTTTATGAAACTCTGTTTGCTAATAGGCACTCGACCAGAGATTATAAAGATGTGGTCGATTGCAAAAATCTGTGAAAAACGCCATATTGATTATTATATTCTACACACGGGGCAACATTACTCCTATGAAATGGATAGGGTCTTCTTTGAGGAATTAGACCTGCCTGCCCCTAAATACAACCTTAAGATCGGATCAAATGATTTCCGAAGGCAAGTTGGAGTTATGAAGAATGGAATTACAGAAATCCTTAAGAAAGACCGACCGGAGTTTGTACTTGTGGTTGGAGACACAAATTCAGTACTTTCTGGAGGTCTTGCAAGCCATGCACTTCGTATTCCTCTCGTCCATATCGAAGCGGGTTTGCGGAGCCATGAAATTGAGATGACCGAAGAAACAAACAGAATAATCACAGATCATATTTCGCAGTATCTATTTGCTCCAAGCGAAACATCACGGAAGTATTTATTGGAGGAAGGAATCAACCGGGAATCAATATTTGTGGTAGGGAACACTATTGTTGATGCTGTGCATGTTTTCATGAAAAAAGAGAACAATTCTGTTCTAAATTCTTTGAAATTGGAGAGCAAAAGATATATGCTCCTAACGCTTCACCGACCTGAAAATGTAGACCTTAAGGCTCGGCTTGCTGAAATTTTTGCAGCTATTGGTTACGTTTTTGACCTGTATCAACTTCCTATAGTTTTCCCTTTGCATCCAAGAACACGGAAAATGATTCTCGAGTTTGATATTGATATTCCGCAAGGCGTTAGAATAATCCAACCTGTCGGGTATATTCCCTTTCTTGATCTACAGAAGAACGCAAGGATTATATTGACTGATTCGGGGGGAATCCAGGAGGAAGCTTGCACTCTTGGAGTTCCTTGCGTCACTTTACGTACGAGTACTGAAAGGCCCGAGACAATCGAAGAAGGATGCAACATTCTTGCAGGTATTGAGAAAGGGAGTATTGTTTTTTCTACAGGGAAAATGATGAGGAAGGAGGGTAAGTGGAATAACCCTTATGGTGCCGGAAATGCCGCTGAGAAGATTATCCAAGAGTTACTGAGGCTACATGAGAGTTCTTAATATCTCCCCCTTCCCCACACTCCCCTTGGATAATGGAGGGAAGATACGGAACTACTACCTTAATAGGTGTCTTTCAAGGCATCACACGATTAACCAGTTTTCACTGAATCTCTTTCTAAAGGACGGCAAGATTCCGCTTCACTCCTGGAGGAATTGTTTTAATGCAAATTATACGGAATATAATTATTCTCGATTGCATATACTCTTTATATCATTTCTTTTGCATAAGCTGAACATTTCTCCATACGCAATTTCTTCTCAGATACTCGCGTTCTCACGGATCCATAAGAGGTTAGGTAAGAATTGGGATGTTGTTCAGATAGAGGAACCTTGGCTATTTGATTGGGTAAGGCAGAGATTTGAGCATCCCTACATAGCATCTGCACATAATGTTGAGTATCTTTTAGTTTCAGACAAAAACAATTTTCAGTATAAGTCTATCTTTAGAGATAAGATAATTGAAAAGACGTACCGCATTGAGAAAAGATATCTGGAAGAGTCTGACCTTATATTCTCCTGCTGTGATTATGACACCAAGAAAATGCAGGAGATTTATGATATCGATACGGCCAAGATCCGCCTTATCCCCAATGGGATAGATGCAACCGTTATTACTCCTTCATCCGATTCTGAAAGGGAGCGCCTTAAAGAGAAATTCGGTTTTCGCGGGAAGAAGATTGTCCTCTATTCATCAGGGCTTCATGCACCTAATGTCGAGGCAATGAAGTTTATATTCCAGGTGGCAGGAAAGATGAAGAGGAAGGATACTATCTTCGTCATTGCCGGCTCTATAGGGGGTGGGTATCTCAACAGGGGCAACCTTGTATTTACGGGAAGGCTTCAGCATGAAGACATTCTTACTTATTTCAGGATGGCTGATGTTGCCCTAAATCCTGTCAGGTACGGTTCCGGTACGGATATCAAACTATTTGAGTATCTTGGAGCGGGGATTCCAACTATCGCAACGAAGTTCGGAGCCAGGGGGTTATACTATACCCATAAAAGAGATATCATCATCGCTGAGGAATTAGAAGACTATATCTTTTGGATAGAAAAGATTCTTGATGATGATAAAATAAACATGAGGCTGCGCAAAAATGCCAGAAAATGTGTAATCGGTAAATTTGATTATGAAACTATAGCAAAGAAAGTTTCAAAATGTTATGAAGAGATTAAAAGAGGGGGCTTTAATTAATCTTGAAAAGAACCATGCCCTGTGTTTGCAAAATTGGGGTAAAGAGGTCACCTTCTGCCATTTTTTTTAATCTCTGGTTAGTCGCATTCATCCCGTATATTTTTGCATATTCAGCATCAAGTATCACATACTCATACCATTTGCCCTTAAAAAACGAATAAATCTCCAACGTGGTTTTATTCTCTATATTTTCCCTAAAATCAAACTCATCATCACAATACGTACAAATAAGTTTGTCCAAACCAATCAGGTGAGACTCATGGTTTGATCTTGCCAGAGTGACTACTCTGGCCTCGGGGGGCAGTTGGAGGAGGCTTAGATAAGCTGAAAGCTCTTCATTTGAGTTCCAGGAGCCGCCGGGAGACCATTGAGCGGTGTTGACTGCGTATTTTTGCACGAATGAGGTGAAGAAGACTGCAATGATGATTAGTGTTAGTATTCCTATTTTTAGTTTCTTATCTGAGAACACATTCAAAATAAATAAGATGCCGAGGCCTGCGAGCAATGATATTGGTATTGCCAGAAGCATCCATGATCGGAATGGGAAAAGGCGAATTGGAAATCGTGCTCCATTGACGAGGAACAAGGTTAAGAGGAGCCATCCTAACGTGATAATTGCCCATTGACTGTCTTTCCATGGCTTTTTCTGGAGGAAGATCGCGATAAGGCCAACAAGGGCCAGGATTGAGAGGGCTATGCCTATCCCTGTCGGGTTATTGATGAGGTTCTGGGATTTTGCAATGAAGAAGTCTGAGACGGTGTAGGCACGGTCTGCTGTTCCGGCGATATTGAGGCCGCGGTTGCCATAGCCAAGCTTTAAGGCAAGGTTTGAGATTCCGCCATATCTTGCTATCAAGGCTCCCCACCAGGCCATTGAAAGTACTAAGCCTATAAGTCCTGCCCCAATCGTGTAGATTGCTGTTTTCTTGCTGAAGAAAAGGGTTACTAGTCCGTATATGATGAAGAATGCCCCGAATTTGATGCTCTGATCTGTCTGAATTACAAGCATTGAGCCTGTGGCTAAGGCAGCTATGATCCACCAGTTCTTGTCTGTCTTTATCCTTTCCATTGCGTAGAATGCAGGGAACATAAGAGTAGGGATTAATGCGTGGGCCCAGATAAAGTGAGTGAGGTAGGAGGGAATTGAGAACAAGGCAAATGCGGCAGCCAGGGCAAGTTTTGTGCTTTGTGTAAACTCTTTTGCAAAGAGATAGAAGAAGATGATTCCAAGGGAGATTATTAATGCGTTGAAGAATTTTATTGTCCAATTAAGTGATGAGCTGAGCTGATGCAGGATGCCGAAGATGACGTCATAGCCGGGAGGGTACGGGTCTAGGTAATGAAAATAGCCAAGTTCTTGGCGAAGTCGGTTATTTGGATCAAATTCTTTTGGTAGAAAGATGTTTGGTTGGAATAAATCACGCTCTAAAGCAATATATTTCATTGCAACCGCATGGCCCCAGGGGTCATCATCTTCGAGGTAGGGATAGGAGAATGCTCCCTTGTGGTACATGTAGAAGGTTATGATGAAGAGTAGTATGATAATGATCGTGGAAAGATTCCAGTTTATTCTTTGAAGAGTGAGCGATTGGATTGATTTTGGCCGAATTAATTTAGAAACGTCCCAAGCGGGCTTGATGATGGCAATAAAAAGAAGTATCCACCATGAAATGGGAATCCTAAAGAGGTTAAGAAGGACTGTGAGTATTGGGAGGACTGCCAGACCAATCATGAAATGTACAAGATAGAGTTCGAAAGGTTCTGGCTTTTTTACAAAGGAGGTTGCCGTATAGCCGAGGCAATAAAGTAGTACAATAAAGAATAGTAACGGAACAATCTCCATTTCACGGTGAGGACTATACCATGTTTATAAAAATTGTGATTCCGCGGCTCGAGTGTGAGTTCCTAATCAGAAATCATCAAGACAAACTCCATTTTTGCCGCGACACCCCAAAGATATCCCCTTTATCTATAATTTAAGGTTTTTTGGTTGGATGGCTCGATTGCAAGTTCCATCTTAACCCCTCACCAACATATTATGCGTAAAGCACTTCATATAGAAGTGCCTTGCCTGCATGCCGACGGACTTCCCCCGTAAGGTTTCTCCCATGCCTCGTTTGAGCATGCTATTCGCAGTTTCAGTCAGTGACCTTCTATGGTAGCTTCTCCCAGGCCATTTCCGACGCAATTGCTTGCGTCGCGACCCTTTTGTCCTATGCACAAGAACCTCCTTATGCCTCAAAGGAGCAACGCCTTTCCCTCCAAGTTCAAGCACTTTGTCATGGAAGCGCTCCTGAGCATCAAATTCAGTATCTGCTACTATGCTCTTCCCTTTTACCCATGACCCAAGCAACTTATCAAGGTCATCTAAGCCATTCCTCCTAGGATAAGCATAGATAACAGCGTCTATAATCCTTAAGCTTCGAGTTCCTGTTGCTATAGTGACCTTCCTATTCGGCTCCCTTTCCAGCACCCTCTTTGTGCGCTTACAGTATGCTACGCTGGGCCTGCTGATCTGGAAATGGGTAGGGTCAAGTGCTATGCACTTGTCTCTGCCGCCTTTGCCGCTTAGCTGGACAAGCTTGCGGTAAAAGCGTGGCGGAATGCGTCGCCATGCACGCCACAGCGTCGAAGAATCAGGAAAGGTTTTAAGCCTGAGACTTAGCGGAGGGCAAGACTCCACAAGCCTCCTAAATCGCTTGTAGCTCTTGTCTGCCATGCAAAACAGGACATAGAGAACAAGTATCAAGTGCACATCATATCTTTCGTTCTTGGTCTTGCTCCAGTGCTTTGGCACGTCGTGGTTTCTTAGGAACTTGAATGTCTTAGCAACAACTTTATTAAGGTCTACATCATATGTTCTCTTTCGCATTGTGGGGTCTCCACCACCCCCATCTATCCATTAGATGGGGGCTGAAGCCCCCTTAAATCTTTCTAATTGTGAGTTAACTTGCAATCGAGCCCATCCTCCTCAACCTTTAAATATCCCCACTAATCCCTCTTTTTAATGGACAAAATCTTTTTGACAGGAGGGGCGGGATTTATAGGATATCACATTGTGAAGCAGCTCCTCAAGAGAGGAGACAGCATCGTTATCTATGATGCGTTCCAGAACTTTGCAGACCCGCGCAAGAGCAAATATGCAAAATACCTTGATTTTCGTCTTAAGGATCTGGGAAATCAGGCAACCATTATCCGTGGCGATATCAGAAACAACGGCCTTCTTGTACGCTCGTTGAAAGAACATAAGCCGAACATCGTTGTCCATCTGGCAGCCCTTCCCATAGCTCCCGTATCTGACAAGCTCTCTGAAGACGCAATGACCATCAATCTGCAGGGAACCGTAAATGTCCTTGAGGCGATGCGTGAATCTCCTTTTGTAAGACGATTCATCTATGCATCTTCAAGCATGGTCTATGGGGATTTCCAATACACTCCTGCCGATGAAAGTCACCCGAAAGCCCCCACGGGAGTCTATGGAGCGACAAAAAAATGCGGAGAGCTTCTCACAAGAGTATTCTCAAAACAGCTCGGATTTGATCACACGATTATACGCCCCTCTGCAGTCTATGGGCCAACAGACGCAAATAACCGGGTATCCCAGCTTTTTGTTGACGCAGCACTCGAAGGAAGGCCTCTGATACTCCATGGCGGCGGCGCATCTAAACTCGACTTTTCTTATGTTGAAGATGTCGCTGAAGGGTTCATACTCGCCATGAAATCGGAAAAGGCAGCAAACCAGACATTCAATATCACTGCAGGCCAAGGCAGGAGCATCAGGGAATACGCAGAAATTGTGAAAAAGCACGTTCCTGAAGCAAGGACAGAGGAAAGGCCGGCAGACTTCTCGAGCCCGGAGCGTGGAGCATTGGGCATCTCGAAGGCAAGGAGTCTGTTAGGCTATGATCCAAAATACTCTATCGAAATAGGCATAAAGAAATATATAGATTTTATAAGGAAAATTGAACGAAAAGAAGCTTTTTAAATCGACCTGATTTACCCAATTAAACTCAGAATCCAGAAAATAAAGGATCTTGTCATAGGAAAATTTTTAGTGAAAAGGAAAAATAATCTGAAGGACGCCTTGGACAGTGAAAAATACGTCAAAGATTAACCCGTATAATCCGCTAAGAAAAAACCGATTAAACTTCCTCCTATTCTTATCGAGCACACTGGCTTGTTTAATCCTTCTTGAATTGTTCTTAAGGCTCACCATGCAAATGCCCTATTCCTGCATCCTTTATGAAAAAGATGACGCGCTTTCATTTAAGACTAAACCGAACTTGAACATCACGTTTAGAACAAAAGAATATGAAGCACTGTATACAACAAACAACGACGGAATCAGAGAGTATACCCAAAAGAAATTCAACAAGGCAAAAGGCCAGCAAAGAATCCTGACAATAGGCGATTCATTCACTTTCGGTATTGGTCTAAACAAAGAGGACACATTTCAGGAAAAATTAAAAGAAAAACTCTATACGATACTCAAAAAAAAGGTGGAGGTTATTAATGCAGGAACTTCTGGGTATGGGGCAGCACAGTCATTCGAGTTCTTAAAAATGAACATTAAGGGGTATGATCCGGATATAGTCATCTTCAGCTTTTATAATAATGATGTCCTAGACGATCGCGAATATTCTTCATTAACAGTTGGGAATGGGTGTTTAATAAGAAAGGATATCAGCCGACTTAAAAAGTTTTTGTATACTCATTCAAGAACGTATCTTTTCTATAAATCTTATAAAAACTCCTTTTCCATAGGAATCGAACCAGTAAGGAACGCTCTTTATAAATTTCGGAACTTTTTAGTGAGATTAGGGTTGTCTAATGGTGCAAAAATAATGTACCCTATCTTAGAAAACCACACGTCAGACGAACTCAATAAGGCATGGGAAAAAACACTCCAAAACATCCAAGAGATGGATAATCTATGTAAACAAGAAAATTGCACATTTGTCCTAGTATACATCCCTTCTAGGATACAAGTAAACCCAACGTTCAGGGAGGAGTACATCTCCAGAAATAATCTTAATGAGGCAGATTTTGATTTCGAGAAGCCATCGCGACTGCTGAGAGAACATGGCCGGGCAAAAGAGATGATCTTTGTGGACCTGCTTGAAAAATTTAGTAAGGTTAATATAGATGATAATAATTTACAAATATACAATGAGTACGACCCGCATTTCAATAAGAACGGCGCAGAGGTCTTTAGCACAGTACTATTAAACAAACTAAGAGAGATATACAAAAATGAGGAATAACAAATCACTCATAGGAGAAACATGGGAATTCTTAAAGGTAAGGAAAGCATGGTGGCTTGCCCCTATAATCATTATGTTATCATTAGTAGGCGCGCTTATCATATTTGGACAAAGTAGCACACTCTCCCCATTCATCTATGCCCTATTCTGATATAAAAATGCCTGTTTTTAAGGCGAACGCAGCGACCTAGGGTCTAAACCTCCGCCCGGAGGGTGGTGGAGGAGATTACAGTCCAAAGCATCTAGAACCTAGTCCAAGAAGACGGATCATACCTACTCGTCAGGTTGACTCAAACCCTTAACACTATACGGATAGTGTCCAAAAGGCGTACGTTGGTTTTGGTCCTCTTCTTTGCAACCTTACTGAAATGAGAAGGGGTGGGCTGTAGAAAAAGGTTACGCCTTTAATCAAACATCAGTTGAAATCTCAGCTACTACTGAATCCTTCTATATCCCCTCTATTATCGTTGCAGAACTGCGACGCAACCATCAGACATCATATAAGACACCATATATTGCACGGAATCCAATTTTTCTGAGAGAGCAAGTCTTGTTTTAAATATTCATCGCAAAGACGCGACCCACTCTGCAGCATCCTTCAAATCAGCAGCAACATAATCAGGCTTGGCCTGCCCGTCTCCGCCCCCTTTTCCTGTGTTTACGAGAATAGTGATGCACCCAGCAGACTTCCCAGTCTCGACATCCTGCACCTTGTCTCCAATCATGACACTCTTCTCTAGCTCAATATCGGGGTACTGTTCCAGAGCCTTGCTGATCATCCCTATCTTTGGCTTTCTGCAGCCGCATTCAATAGCATATTCTGTTACCTTGCCTCCAGGAAAATGCGGGCAATAATACACCCCATCAATCTTGATGTCCTCTGCCCCCAGCCTCCGGACTAACTCATCATTAAACCTCTGAGTCTGCTCCTCGGTATGGACGCCCCGAGCAATGCCTGACTGGTTGGTGATGATAATAAGGCGGTATCCCAAGTCCTGAAACATCCGAATCCCTTCAACAGCATTTCTCTCAAACTCCAGATCTTGAATCTTACTCACATATCCAAAATCCTTGTTTATCGTTCCATCCCTATCAAGAAATACCGCTCTGCTCATTTTGATGTTCGACCGCCATGTCCGCCATATACTTTACAGATCTTCGCAATAATCTCCGTTGTAGACAATCCTTCTTTCAACTTCACAATATGCAGCCTCCCCCCGTTCTTCTTAACAGCCCCGGCCTCGATGCAGTTCTCCCCATACTCGCTTCCATTCACATGCACATCGGGCTTCACCATGGTCACAAGAGGAACCGCAATCTCTGGCTCATCCATGATCACAACATAATCAACATACCGGATGGCAGCAAGCATCTCCGCCCGGTACTCCTGAGGTATGATTGGCCTATCCTTCGACTTGTATTGCTTCACAGAAGCATCAGAGTTCAGCCCAACAATCAACACATCTCCCTGCTCCTTTGCTTCCTTCAGCAGCTGAAGATGGCCGGCATGCAGGAGGTCAAAACTTCCATTTGTCGTGACAATCCTCTTGCCCTCTTTTCTCAAGCGGTCTGCAAGGGAAATCAGCCCCTCCGTCTGGATGATCCTTTGTTCTGGCCTGTCTTTGATTTCCTGCATTTTATCCATGAATCTCTATGAATCCATCTCTTTTTAATAATGTTTCTACATGCTTCAACAACTAAAAAAGGGCTTAATATTGGCTTTTTTCGGCTCAGTGGCTCAGTAGAAAGTCTCGGCGTGGCTTGCGAGTAAGCCCCTTATCACCCGCTCACAAGCCGCCGGTTGCCGCCAGCTCGGCTCTTCATCTTTTCAGCAAAGAGCGGCACCACCCCGTATGGGACAACCCCCTCCGCTGCTGATGCCTCGACTGGTTGAGCCTCGCAAAAAAGGCGGCAACGCAGACTTTCTACTGAGCCCCTTTTTTCCATAAGCTTAAAAAACAGAGCCCGCCCCTCACTGGCTGTGGCAGAAGACGAACGCCCTGATGAAGAAGATATCTCTATTGATTTTAGCGCTCTGAAGAAACTCTTCAAGCGGAAGAAAAAAGAGGACAGTACTTTGCAGAAGGACACAATAAAGGATGCATCTGAAGGCAGACCTACAAGGTCAAGTGGCGCTCATTCAGAAGTTCAATCTGAAGACGAGATCGAGCTTGACTTTTCTTGGCTGAAGAGACGGTTCAATAAAAGCGAAAAAGCACCAACAGAAACCTCAACGCCAGACAGCTCCCAAAAGGAAGATTCCGACCTTTCTTTCGATTTTTCAAAAATTAAAAAGATATTCAGAGGAAAAGAGGAACAAAAGGACGACGAAGCCTTATTCCATTTCGAGGATGTTAAAAAGTTATTTCAATGGAAAAAAAGCCCACCCTCACAACATTCAGCTAAAAAACAGGAGAAATCCGTTATCACGGATTCTGAGATTTTTGATTTCAAGAAGGCTCTGGGATGGTGGAAAGGCAACAAGAAATGGGCAGTGCCTCTGCTCTGCATATTGATTGTGATCTCCGCTTCCTTCTTTCTGAGGATCCAGCCAGTGTATTTGCATGCTGCTGATGGCTGGGCTGAACAGGCCATCGAAGCACAGGTCAAGCAGTGGATCTACGGGCAGGTCAGCCAGCAGTTTCCGAACCTTCCGGAGACCCAGAAGCTGCAGCAAGTTGAACTCCAGTTTCAGGCAATCTCACAAGAGCATGGCAATGAGCTCAAGCAGCAGAGAGAGGTCCAGGCAAGACTATTTCGGGAAAAGCTTCAGGATGAGAACGGTCAAACGTACCTCAGGCTTATTGACGACTATTTTTGGCTCTTAGCAGCAGAAAGAATCCTGAGGAACGGCTACCCTGGAGACGAACTCCGTCTGGGTACAGGCCCGTATCGCGCAACCTTGCGTCCGTGGGACAACCACATGTATGCCCCTGCAGGAGCCTATTCAGATGTATCATTGCACCCTTACATAGCAGCGTACACCACACGTCTGCTCCGCTTGCTTAACCCTGGCATAAGCGTCAAAAGCGTTTTGTTTTACCTTCCTCTTATCGTATCGCTTCTTACCATCGTGCCTGCGTTCTTTATCGTTCATCGGGTCACTGGGCCTCTCGGCGGTTTTTTTTCAGCCCTCCTTTTGGCAATCCATCCAGTAATACTGGATAGGACTGTCGCTGGAGCTGCTGATACAGATCCGTATAATCTCCTCTTTCCGCTTCTCATTGTATGGGCATTTTTGGAAGCCGGGTATGCAACCAACATCTGGTGGCGCATCTGCCTGGGAGCAGTGGCAGGTGTTTTAGTCGGGCTCTATGCATTTACCTGGATTGGATGGTGGTACATCTTTGATATGCTGCTTATTGGAGGCATCGCATTTTTGGCTTATTCTGCAATCATGAACTCTAGCAAGTCCCGTTTTGCTTGGGGCTTTGCATACTCCTTTGCTGTCTTTATCCTCCTTGCAACTCTTACAGGTCTATGGCTGATTAGCTCTGAAAAATTTGTTAATTTCGCGACACAGCCGGCGGCGTTCGCCAGCTTAAAAACCATCAAGGCAGCAGATCTCTGGCCCAATGTGTATTCAACAATCACCGAACAGCGTTCCATCACCACACAACAGGCAATTACAGAGGCTGGCGCCGGGATGCGGCTGTTGTTTTTTGCAGCAGTTCTTGGAATATTTTCCCTGTGGCTCTCGCCCCATTCCTTAAAGGCGAAGAAGTACTGGCTCCTAGCCTGCCTGTTCTGGCTCCTGCTCTTGATATCTTTTCCTCCTTCAAGTATCTCCCTCTTCTTACTGCTCTTTGCAGTTCCCTTCATTGTGATAAGTCTTGTTGAGAGGAGCGCAAACCCGAATCTCCTGATGGGAATGATCCTCTTGATATGGTTTGCAGTTTCAATGTATGCCACAATCCAGGGAATCCGGTTCATCTTGCTGCTGGCTCCAGCAGTGAGTTTAGGGGCAGGTATACTGGCTGGCCGCATCTATTACTGGTTTTCTGACAGGTTTGCCCAAAGCCTCCGCATCACTTCAGAAGTCTCACGGCTATGCATAGCAGGTGTTCTGCTGTTGCTGCTGGCGATTCCAGCAACAAACGCAGTCAGCGCAGCCAGATCAGTTTTTCCCCTATTCGATGATGCATGGTTTGCAGCACTGACCAAAATAAAAGAGCAATCACAGCCAAATGCAATCATTACTTCATGGTGGGATTTCGGGCATTTGTATAAGGCTATTGCAGACCGCGCCGTGACCTTTGATGGAGCATCCCAGAGCAGCCCGCAGGCTCACTGGGTCGGGAAGATGTTTATCACAAAGGATGAAAACCTTTCAATAGGCATCCTCCGTATGCTTGACTGTTCAGGTTATAACTCCGGAGTAGGCGGTTTTGATGAATTGAATCATGTTGTTAATGATACCCCGAAGGCAGCTCGCTTGGTTGAGAAGGTGATTGCCCAATCAGACCGAACAGCAGCGCAAAAAATCTTGCTTTCTAACGGATTCTCACAGCAAGAGGCAGATGCAGTCCTTGACAAAACCCATTGCGCTCCACCAGAGGCATTCATCGTCACTTCAAATGACCTTGTCTCGAAGGCCAATGTGTGGTGGCATTTCGGCCTGTGGGACTTCGAAAAAGCGCAAATCTATCAATCCTTCAGGACATCTCCAGATTTGTTGAATCGGAAAAATGCTATCTCTTATCTTAAAGAGCGCTATAATTATACTGATAGGAAAGCTGATCAGACCTATAATGAACTTCAGTCGTTGAGTGAAGGAGATGCCAACAGCTGGATTGCGCCACCGCCCGCATATGACGCCAATGCTGTGCGCCCCTGTGCAGGCGATGCCAGAGAGCTGCAATGCGTCTTTTCTGGTCTTACCGCAAAGGTTTCCCTTGACAGGAAAGATGCCGCATTCGCAAGTCCGAGAGGCAATGAGTATCCCAGGAACCTCCTAATCATGTCAGAGACCGAAGAAGAGATGGTTGTTTTCGAATCAGGAAACCCGAATGTCGGATTCACAGTGTTTCCAACCAAGACAGGATATATGATGATCCTTTCTTCTCCTGAGCATGTCGGCTCTGTCTTTCAGCGGCTCTTCTTTATGGAAGGTGTTGGCCTCAGGCATTTCAAGAAGTTTACTGAGGAGAGGACGCTTAATGACAATAGGATCCTCATTTGGAAGGTGGATTGGGAAGGAGGAGAAAAGAATACCATCAATCTTACTGTCTCAGCAGCACAGGATTCAACTGGAAAAAATGAAACAGTTGCGGTTTCTCCTGCACCAAGCGGACCAAATGAGTCTGCCCGGAATCAATCATCTCAGGCGCTCGATGATAGTATCATGTCAGTTAATGATACGATTACCAGTAATAAAACGATGAGCAACCAATCTACAGAGGGGCTTCCCTGAAAATGTAGTTGCCGTTAATTCGTGAGGCTCTTAACCTTAAAGACGGAAAACCGACAAGGGAGTTGCCCCCTACGGGGAATGTCGGTCACCACCATCATATGCGCAGCCGAGCCGGTGGCTAGCGAGCAAGCTCGCATTGCTCGCTTGCAAGCCACCGCAACCTCGAAGAGATTTTCAGGGAAGCCCTACAGAAGAAGAAATTAATAAATAAGCAAAAACCACCCTCAATCCCATGCGCCCTTTTGTCATCATACCAGCATACAATGAAGCAAAGCATCTTGGAGATGTTATCGCCAGGACTAAAAAATTCTGCAAAGACATTATCGTTGTTGATGATGGAAGCAGGGATGAAACAAGCGCAGTTTGCCGAGCAGCCAATGTTGTGGTGCTGGCGCACATTGTAAATCTGGGAAAGGGAGCAGCGCTTAAGACCGGATGTGATTTTGCGGTCTCTCGCGGCGCAGATATCCTTATCGCTCTTGATGCCGATGGTCAGCACGATCCAGAAGAGATTCCTCATTTTCTGGCTGGCCTGCAGGAGGGAAACTCAATCGTCTTCGGAATCCGCCAATTCAATCATGCAATGCCTCTTGTGCTCCGCTTTGGGAACATGGCAATCAGCCTCTGCGCTAACCTGCTGTACCATGTAAGCCTGCCAGATACGCAGTGTGGTTATCGCGCCTTCACCAAAGAGGCGTATGCAAAGATACGCTGGAGCTCAAGCGATTACAGCATGGAATCTGAGATGATTGCAAAGGCAGGCAGGCAGCGCCTGAAGTATTCACAGATCCCAATCAAAACCGTGTATTCTGACAAGTACAAAGGGACAACAGTGCTGGATGGTATCCGGATTGTGATCAATATGGTCTTCTGGTGGTTTCGGTTTGTGATTTAATAGGTGTAGTTGTTCTAACTGTCTTATCCCGAAACTATTTCCCTACGGTGAGTTACATTGGAGCATGAAACTCACCAGAGGGAAGCTTATGGAGACCATAAGGCGCAAGAATGATGGCTGGACAACCTATCAAGCGAGGAAAATA
>Ga0209542_10013085_pt1 | contig 14387 bp, 21 predicted proteins | sample RifCSPhighO2_01_FD_184028 | JGI IMG/M metagenome (GOLD analysis project Ga0209542, IMG submission 184028) | Soil microbial communities from Rifle, Colorado - Rifle CSP2_plank highO2_0.1 (SPAdes) (version 2) | ecosystem: Environmental > Terrestrial > Deep subsurface > Rock core/Sediment ...
TCAACATCATAACTCTTTTTCATAATAGGTCTCCCTACTACCCTCACTTTCGTTTTCCCAAAAACAAGCGAGGAGGGAGACTTTCTTATTAATTATGAATTAACTTGCAACTAAGCCCTTGTACCACAATCTTTTTATAATATGTAATTATCAGCTTATAAGGGTGAATGGATGACCAATTATGAAGCAGAATTTTTATTTAATCCCAAAAAAGGTTTAGATTCTTTACCTAGGATATACCATAAATTGTTGGATTCTAATCCAGAAATAAACTGGGCGGTAGGGCAGGAGCGGGGTTTTGACTGCATTGCGGGAAAAGTTGGCGGAGCGGAAGTGCAAATTTTTGCTAACACCACCGGTGTTAAACAACCGGTAATATGGATTGATAATATCTGGTATTCTTTAGATCTCCGCGGGGATATGAGTCCAAAAGAATGGGATAATACTATGGGTAAAGTGTATAATTTATTAGGTGGTATTGCATCAACTTATTCTCTGAACAGGCCATTACCTCCTAAACTGGGATTGGATGAACTGTGTAAGGATTGGATCCGTAAGTTAAACATTGCCTGTAAAAAAGATTGATTTTCAGGTTATTTTTTTTCGATAAAATAGATTTTTTTATTCTCTTCTTCTTCTTAGTTTAGTCTTCTGCAACTGATCTCCTATCTTTCCAGTTCATTCTTAACTGGCTAAATAAGTAGGGAATAATAAAGGATATTACAAACACCAAACTTATTACCCAAGGATTATGCTGGGGGCTGTTTATTTTAAGATCGCTTATCAGCCGATTGGAAATATATACTGTTATAAAAAAATTAGTGATGGCAATTAAAGGGATTAAAATTCCGGCTAAAATATGATGTTTTTTACGCAACTGACCAAGGTCAGTTATCAACAAATTATACAGAAAACCAATTGATAATCCTAACAAGGAAATTATAAAAATTAATATTAATTTGTTTAAAGCTACTAAAAATGGAATCATAACCAATGCTACAATTAAGTTCGCAAAAATAATGACTATCATAGCACTCCAAAAAACCATCCGGGAGAAAAAGTAATCTTGCGGGTTGGATTTTTCTAAAGTTGCTTCTGCAGTCCTTATTTCAGTTTTAGTCCAGCCTTTATCGGCCAATTTTTTTTGTTTGAATGGTCTCATGGTAAATTTTCTTCCAAACATAGATGCTGAGCCACTAATTTAAATTGACGGGCGGATTTGGATCGGGGGAACAGTTGAGTCAAAGGCAAATTTTGATGTACCGATTTACGAATCTTTTTATCAACTTTAACATTGGCCAGGATAGGATAATTTAAGATGCGTTCAACTTCAGAAGCTTTCAACTCATGTTTCCCGCCGTTAGTTAAATTTAACAATACTCCAACCACTACATTCTCATGTATTTCTGCCAATTGAATCGTTTTTAACGCGTCTAAAACCGAACTAAAAGTGGGGTTTACTACTAAGATTACTTCATCGCTGTGTTTTAGAACTTGACTTACTTCCTGCCCCAAACCAGAAGGAGCATCAATTAATACAAAATCAGAAGTGTTATCCAGATGTTCAAATATCTGCACCAATCGTTTCGGATCAGTTTTTTGAAATTCAGTGTAAGAAGTGGAGGCCGGGATCAGAGATAGGCCGCTTTCGTGCACATAAGTCACTTCCCGCAAATTTTTTTCTTTGCGCACAAAGGAATTAACTGTTCCTTCCGGATTAATAAACCCTAAATGGATAGCTAGATTAGGGGTAGCCAAATTAGCATCAACTAGAGTGACTTTCTTACCTAGCTGGGTTAAAGAGTGGCCTACATTTAAGGTGGCGGTAGTTTTACCTACTCCTCCCTTACCAGAAACAAAAGTGATAAACTTGGTCATCGTTCCTCCTTTTAACTAGGTTTAGAGGAAAGAAGTATTTAATTCTTTCGAGGCGTGAGCCGGGGCTGAAATATTGGTTCTAATCTTCTTTTTCCGGCTGACCAAGCAAGGTATGCCAAGAATAAGTAAAAAATCGGTGCATGAATCTCTCGCAATTTACCAAATTATCTATATTTACTTCAACTGTACTGTGATCAAATTCGGTAATGAACGCTACATGACGCCGATATTCCTGTCGTTTGGTATACTCTGCTTTAAGAATTTTCTTTAAAAAGTAATAAAAGGCCAAATACTTGTTTAATTCAGCATCGTTAGGATAAATTTCAGCCAAACTAGTAGCCCTTAGCCCTGGACTCTTGGCCATTTTTTCAGCTAATCCATCCGTCTGAGCCTTTTTAAGAAAAGATTCAATCAACAGGTCAAAAGTGCTAACCATTCGATGGAGAGCATTCAAAATAACGTCTACGGTCCGAGTATATTTTAAACTTACATAAATTATGTGTTCTAACCGTTTTAACTCTTCCCGAGCTTCCATAAGATTTTCATATAAAGTTTCTTCCATTAATTACCTCAAAATGATAAAGGGATAGTTTATTAGGGGCCACTCCTTTTTATAGTTTCTGCTAAATTTTGATCTATATTTTATCTAGAGCTATTCAAATATATTTTCAGCCAATTTAAGGTCTGGTGATGGTATTTCTGCACTTCGGCTAAAGTTAGTTTTCGTAATTGGAAACGGTTATCATACATTACTAACGTATCCAGCCGAGGGAATTCTACCGGGCATTTTTTTTGAAAAGAAATAATCCAATTAAGCTTGTTTAACAAAGGTATGGGGACATCAGTTAATTGTTTAGCCATATCCAAGGATTTAGCTAAATTAATTATGATTCCTCTAAACAATTTTGGGTCCTTGAATAAAGGGTAAGTTACTTTAAGAAGATGATCTGCTACTTCAAATTCCTGCCAGGCTTGGTTTACTAAATCGAGCTTGTTCAATTAATCATTCACTTTTAGTCAAGTTTAATATTGCTTCAGCCAAGTCCCCATTAGATTTTTCCAAGGCTGAAAGAGCTTTTTTACGGTCTACATCAGCCTGGGCCATAACTGTTTTAATATCTTCTTCAGAAATGGCTGACTCGGATGCCGATTCACGTTCTTCAACTTCTCCTGAAATTTGAAAACTTAACTGTCCCATCATATTGATTTTTTGGACAGAGGGATTAGTGATAATTATCTCTTTGTCGTCAGATTTAATTATAACTACATTAGCAGGGATATCCACTTGCTGCATCCCCAGCTGCTTCATCATCTGCTGCATTTTTCGGGGGTTGATACCGGGGATCATTTTAAGCTAGAAGCTTTCCTCCAAAATAGTGCAGTAAAATTACAATAATAAGGATGATTATTGCCAGTACTATAACTGCTCCGGGAGACATTTCTATTTTAGACGAATATTCATCAAAATAGCGGGTTAAACCACCTTGACCGGAAGGCATTCTAATTTTGTTATCTTGAGCCATAATTACCTATTTAGGGCTTATTTTATATAGTTTTTGGTGAAGTTGTAAATTTATACCCTTGATCTGTTTTAAGCATAGTCAAAGTTTCATTGATTCTTCCCATTATAGTGTCATAGGTTTCTGCAGTTATGCCTTGCCGAGGTATCTGGGAAAAGTCAGTTATTAACTCTAAATTGGGTTTTTTGATCCGCTCCATTTCCCGTACTGCTAATTTTATCCAAGCAATCTTATGAATGGGGTTCCGGCTGGCAATTTCTAAAATCTGTTCAAAGGTGTGGCATCCGCCTTGATATCCTCTTGGTTCAAGCAAGGAACAGACCGTGTCTACTGCGCCTAGTTTCATTGCGTCTTCCGAGGCATTAGGGTAATACTGCCCCCATTTTTGGTGGTGGTATTGCTGTCGATGAAATTCTCGAGAAGCCATAATTTTATCAGTATGCAGTTGGCTTCCTCCCTTCCTAAACTGCAAGGCAAAACCTTCCACCGCCGGCCATTCAAACTTGTTGCCAGAATGCACTATGTCATGTGGCCGATCGGGATCTTCCGAGCCGACTTGCAAACGTTGTAAATAGTATTCAATGTGGAAAGCATGGACGGCAGTGTGCAGAAGCCACTTTAGAATTTCTGGTTCAGTAGGCCGAGTTGATTCCATCTTTTTTAAAAAATTGGTAGGGTGGCATAAGCCGCCTTCAGTCGAACCCCATAAATCGGGAAGGTTCGGGGGAGCATTCTACTAAGCGTTCAATGAACTTGCACCGGCCAAGATTCGCCGTTTCATCGTTCCCTTTGAGGACGTCCGTGGATTAACTCATCATCATCGCTGATGATTTCGCCATATGCAAAAACTTAGGTTTTTGAACGTTCTTTATGAACACATCATTCCTTCTCAAAGGACGTGTCGTTTCTGAGCCAGAGCTATGGATTTCTCCATCTTTCAAGTGAAAGTGGCCTTAACTTGGTGGGCGGACTTTCCTCACAAACTTTTGGATTCGCCAAGATTTACGAATCAGTCTGCGTAAGCTCCCTGCCACCGCTACCAGATTTAGGTTTAAATCGGGTATTTATAAAGGTTTGGGGGTATTTTGGGAATAATTTTGAAGTGTGGGTTGTTAATTCACAAAATTTAAGATATCATTGGACCTTAATTTTTAAGGTGAAAACAAATGGAAAAAATAGTACAAGCTTTAAATGATTATAAAAATCAAGTATTTGAAGAATCATCTGTTAGCAAATTAATTAGAAAGTTAGAAAGATTAGGTGATCTTTCCGATTATGTATCTAACTTGCCTAGTAATAAACGGGAAGGAATGAGTCCTATTGTAAGTATAATTGATGATACGATAGTTAATTCCCCAGTTAGACTGGATCTGTATTGGAATCCTAAAACAGGACAATTAGAGTGTGATTGGGATGATGCTAATCCCTATAGGGAGCCCTGCCGGTGCAGATAGAAAGTTCTAAAAAAAAGTGTGCTTAATCATTCTTATTTTTTTACACTTACCTCTGTTTTAACAAAATAAATATTATTTTATACTTTCAAAATCTATATATATTTTATCTAAAATCCCGTTCTTATGTTGCAAGCAGTCATCTTTGATTATGATGGTACTATCAGCCCCACAATGCTAAGACAAGAAAGATGGTTTAAATTTTATTCAGAAAAGCAGGGGGCGGCTTGGCGATTCAAAACATTTGAGGATTTCTTAAGTTTCTATAATGATCACTGCCATCGGGAAGGCGGAGTTCAGAATGTATATAATGAATTGGTACCCCTTGCAATATGAAAGATAGGGCGCATCCCGTATGGCCAGCATATGAAGAATTTAATCAGAGCAATCCTTCAGCATTATATGATGGGATGAAGAATACTATTGAAACGATTTGGAAATTAGGCCAATTGGGAAAGGACCCTTTGCGTAACCGAAGGTTGAGATTAGGTCTAAACACCAATAATTCCTGGGGTTCAATCTATAAAGACTTGGTAAGTGGAGAAATAATTCAATACTTTGATGCTCATATCACCGAAGAGGTGTTGAGGGCCTACCACGGAGCGGGGGATGGGAACAGTCTAAAAAAACCAGCTCGAGTTTCCCTGGCGTTGGCCCTAGGCTTGCTGGATAGCTGTGGGGATCAGACTCTTCATGTGGGAGATACCTTAAATGACCTGAAAGCTTCTAGGAAAGTTATTAGGCTAAATCCCCAATTTCCGGAAAATATTCTTACCGTCGGTGCTTGTTATGGTTATGAAGGCCGGGAAAGATTAGGGCAGGGTATAGTGACTGCTGATAGGGAACGGGTTAATTTTGATTATCTTATTGACAAGCCTAAAGAATTAGTGGATATTGTTAAGGAATTGTTATGAGTAGTTGGAATATTTTCTACTTCTACCTCACTACTTCCACGTTCAATAATAATTTTTTCATACCTTCCTCATGCCCGGCGCCGACTACGGCCAGAATTTTTTGATCCGGATTTTTTCTAAGCAAGGATACTAATTGTTTCACCATATACTCATTTCTATCAGCAACTAAAGTTTTATAGACTGAAGGATATCTTTTCTTCATTTCTCCCACCATTTTTTGAATTAATTCCTTGCTGGGAACGGTCCTTAAATCCAGATTATCTAATCCGGATTCTTTCAAGTATTGCTTACGAAAAAATATTCCCTTAAATATATCAGCTGCAAATCTTCCTTTTTCTTTCCAAGTTAACTCTTTAGAAAATTTCTTTAAAGTGACCTGAATGGGCTGATCAATTAAAACGACCTGTTTTTTGTTTTTTTTAGCCAGTAAGATGGCAGTTTTCATATCCGAACCTGGATCTAGACCTACCATCTTACCTAACTTCTGCTGTATGTATTGTCCTATTTTAGCAAACAAATAACCCTTAAATCCAACTTTAGCTATGTCGGCCAGGGAAATTTTGCCTTTATGCTCCTGTAATAAGGCGGCGGCTCGTTGGGAATCTAGTTCTACTGCGACTAAGTCGGGCTGTCCTTCTTCGATAGCCGTTTTGATCTCCCGTAAGCTTTGCTGGGCGATGTGGGAGGTGCCGATTAGGTGGATAGTCATAATCCTTCTTAACAACAGAAAAATATTTAAACCTACGCCTCCTAAAACACGCCAGCGAGGTGGGTTAATATGCTTAAAATGAAGAAAGTTTCCGAAACTTATGATTTACGGGTTTTCACTGACTCCGGTGATTATTTTGGAGATATAGAAGATACTATCGTTCACAGCAATAAAATTTCCGGCTGGAAGATTAAAGCGACTAAGAATTCTTTTCTTAGCCGAGTGTTAGGAAGTGCTAAAGGGGTAATCGTGCCTCACCAACTGGTCAAAGCAGTAGGCGATATTTTCATCATTTCCCGGAATGCTGTCCCCAGCGGCAGCGGGGATGAACCAAATGAGGGATGAAAGTAATGAATTATCAAAAATATGTTAAGGATTTGATGAATTATAATTCCATTTTTGCAGTTAAAAATGAAGAGTTAGAGGAAGATTTTCTTCCTTTTGCAGCTTGAGTTAGTTGGAATGAGTTTTATTTTTTTGTGGATTAGTTTTGGTTATCAGTTACTCTCAGTAATTGTTCTTAATTAATTTATTAACAAATCTTAAGGCAACTTTTAAATATAATACTAGTCTCCGGCCGTATATGGTTGAATTTTCTATACTTGGAATTGCAATTTTAGCACTATTATTACTATTTTTTCGTAAATTTATTTCCGTAGCCCTGCAGGTTGGGTTTTATCTCCTGATTGGGACTTTTATAGTCATGTTCTTCTTTGGGGTGTCATTAGTAAATATAATCGACTGGATTTTAAAAATAATATTATGGGTTTTTTGATCCAATGGAAATAATTACTTCCGATTACTATAAAGGGAAGGTTAAACTTAGAGTCAGCGACCGGGATGACTTATGGTATCTTAGCCATATAATTGAACCCGGGGATTTAGTCCGAGGGAAGAGTACTCGGAAGATAAAAGTGGGTGATTCCGAAAATGCCAAGATGGTTAAAAAAACATTCAACCTGCAAATTGAAGCAGAAACTATCGATTTTAGTTCGGATGGAAGCAGTTTAAGAATAAATGGGAAAATAAAGGATGGACCGGAAGATATCCCTAAGGATAGCTATCAGGCCATATCTTTAGATGAACGGGCGGAGTTCATTTTGGAAAAAAAACAGTGGCTGTCTTATCAAAAACAAAAATTAGAAGAGGCAACCGAGAAAAAATTTAATTATTTGATCTTGTTGTTTGATAGAGAAGAAGCAGTTATAGCTTTGACCAAGAAGTTTGGCTATGAAATATTGGTGGAATTGAAAGGGGATGTACCCAAGAAAAGTAAAAATGTGGAAGTTAAGTCTGATTTTCAACAAGAATTAATCAATCATTTAGTAACTTACAATAGCCGTTATCAACCTCAAAACATTATTATAGCCTCGCCGGCTTTCTTTAAGGAAGATTTAATTAAAAAAATTCATCAGCCGGAACTGCGCCCTAAAATTGTTCTAGCTAATTGTTCCTCAGTAGATTCTAAGGCGCTGAATGAGACTCTAAGGCAGCCGGAGCTAAAAGAGATCTTAAAAACCAACAAGGCCCGGGAAGAACAGCTGTTGATAGAAGGATTGTTAAAAGAAATTAATAAAAACCAGCTGGCAGCTTACGGGCAGGTTGAAGTTCAAAAGCATGCCGAGGCCGGAGCAATAGATACTTTGCTGTTAACAGATCGTTTTTTTCAGCAGAAAAGAGAGGAAGGCAAGTATAAAGAATTGGATAATTTAATGAAACTAATTGATTCAACCAAAGGAAAAATTAAAATCATCTCTTCTGAAAACGATCCGGGGAAAAGATTAGACGGCCTAGGCGGGATAGCTGCATTATTGAAATATAAATTGGAATGGTAAATCAAATTTAGTTGGAAGTTAAGATAAATTTTTTACATTTTTTTGCTGCACCGGGAGAAATAGCGGCGATTTACGAGCACTAACTGATATTTTGCAAAACCACAACCTTTTAATAGTAGTTAATGTTACTTATAACTAAGTAACAAAAAGAATTAACTAACAAAAAATAAACTAATTGAAGGATATTTTTTGAAAAGGAGGGGTTGGTAAAAAATGATTGTTAAAGACGAATTGTTAAGTAAATTAAGGAGATATTTTGACCTTAATTTATATGAGGTAAAGTTGTGGGCAGCACTTCTATCGCGGGGTGTTTCTACGGCGGGGGAATTATCGGACATTGCAGATGTTCCTCGTTCTAGAAGTTATGATGTATTAGAATCATTGGAAAAGAAGGGTTTTGTGATTATGAAATTAGGGAAGCCCATAAAATATATTGCCATTCCTCCGAGTGAAGTGGTGGATCGAGTCAAGAAAAATATGCAAGTTAATTCCCAAGAAAAAATTAAACGATTAGAAACGGTCAAAGAATCTCCCCTGTTATCAGAATTGGAGACTTTGCACACCCAAGGAATATCTTTGGTTGATCCGGCAGAGATGAGCGGCTGCTTAAGGGGCCGGAATAATATTTACAACCATTTAGATTTTCTGATTAAAGAAGCAAAGAACAACATTAACATCATGACTTCAGATCAGGGGTTTATCCGTAAAGCAGAAGGTCTTCGCCACAGTTTTGAAAAAGCAGCTAAGAGAGGCGTAAAAATCAGAATTTCTGCTCCAGTAACTAAAGATAACAAAAAGGTAGCTGAGAGTTTAAAGAATGTAGCAGATATTAAACACAATGAAAAAATAAAATCTCGGTTTATGACCGTAGATGGAAAGGACGTTGTTTTTATGACTCTTAACGATAAAGATGTTCATCCCTCCTATGATTTAGGGGTGTGGGTTAAAACACCTTATTTTACCACGGCTATGGACCAGATGTTTGACCTTAGTTGGCAAAGCAAGTAAGCCTTGGATTTTTATTATTATTTTTATTAATTTCTTCTAGTTTTATTTTTAGGTTCTAGGTAATTATCATAATTGGGTATTTTTAGATGATAGCTTATTCCACCAAAGTTAATTTTATAAAGAATTCACCCTTCTAAGGTAGAAATGGATATCAAAGAAATTATAGCCAAACTGCATCCTTTGGAGAGGAAGGTTCTGCCGATATTAAAAGCTCAAACTGAACTTAATGCCATCTGCAAAGCAGCCAAATTAAAAGAAATAGAAGTTACTAGAGCTTTACAGTGGCTGGAAAGTAAAGGGGCTATATCAGTTAAGGTAGATAAGGAAGAAATAATTAACTTAGATGTTAATGGTCTGGCTTACCGGAATAATGGCCTGCCGGAAAAAGTTTTTCTTTGTGTTCTTAACGATGAATTCAAAGGCCTAAATGTAGCAACCAAAAAATCTCGTTTAAGCCGTGAGGAAGTTAATGTCAGCCTGGGCCATCTGAAAAAGAAAGGCCATATTGAAACCATTAAAGGTAATGAGGGGATGCTGCAGGTAAAAATAACTGCGGAAGGAAAAAGAAATTTACCGCTGAAAACTAAGGAAGAAATTTTCTTGTCTCAAGATTTTCCAATTCATTTGTCCAAAATTAAAGATCGGGAAATATTTCAGGAATTAAAAAAAAGAAAAGAAATCCTTAAAGTCAAGGAAGAAAAAACAGTGACTGTTTCCTTGACGGGGTTGGGCCAGAAATTAGTTGAACTAGACCTAAAACAGGAAGTTATCAATCGCTTAAATTCAGAAATGCTTCAAACCGGGGAATGGAAAAACAAGATTTTTAGAGCGTATGAAGTGGAAATGAATCCTCCGCGGATTTATGCGGGTAAAAAACATTTTATCAGTGAAGCAGTAAGTTACATCAAACAAATCTGGCTGGAGATGGGGTTTCAAGAGATGAACGGAAATTATGTTCAATCTGCATTCTGGGATCTGGACGCTTTATTCGTCCCCCAGGATCATCCTGCCCGGGAAATGCAGGATACATTCTATCTTAACGGAACCGCTAAGCTGCCTGAATTATGGAAGAAGATTAAATCCGTCCATGAAACTGGAGGAGATACCGGAAGTAAAGGCTGGGGCGGGAAGTTTAGTAAGGAAGAGGCTGAAAAAATATTGCTAAGAACTCACACTACTGTGCTCTCAGCTCAGACTTTAGCTAAAATTAAAAAAGAAGATCTGCCAGCTAAATTCTTTGCGGTAGGAAAAGTTTTTCGTAATGAGGCTTTAGACTGGAAACATCTATTTGAATTTGACCAAGTAGAAGGGATAGTCATAGACCCTAAGGCCAATTTGACTCACCTCAAAGGTTACCTGCAGCAATTTTATAATAAAATGGGATATGATAAAGTCCGGATGCGGCCAGCGCATTTTCCCTATACCGAACCCAGTTTAGAAATTGATGTGTTTCATCCAATAAGGAAGGAATGGGTAGAATTAGGCGGAGCAGGAATACTGCGTCCGGAAGTAGTTAAGCCACTGCTAGGTTTTGACTGCCCGGTTCTAGCCTGGGGGCAAGGAATGGGCCGAATAATTTCTGAATATTGGAATATTACCGATATCCGAGAATTGCATCACAATGATATCAAACAATTGCGGGAAGCGAGGCTGTGGTTGAAATAAGGTGGGTTGAGATTAGGCGGTGGTTGAAATGAGGTGGGTTGAGATTAGGCGGTGGTTAAAATAAGGTGGGTTAGAATCAGGAAGGGTTAAAATGAGAATAAAAGAAGCTCAAGAATTTGTAAAAAATTTTGCGGTTAAAGCCAACTGGGATGATACTCCGTGTGTAGATAAATTTGATCATCTGCATGAAGAATTAGTTGAAATGAGCAAATTACTCCGTTATAAAGATAAAGGTGAGAGAATAAAATCTATCCAAGATAATAAAGAGCAGTTTCAGGATGGGGCGGGAGATTTGCTGTTTGCACTATGTCGTTTAGCTAACCAGTTGGAAGTAGATTTAGAAGAATCATTTAATTTAGTAAAAAATAAGATAGTGATACGTTTTAGCGGAGTAAAAGAATCGGAAGCAAAAGAAAAACAAAATAAAATCTAAACCCTGGCCTCTAAACCCTGGCCTCTAAACCCTGAAATCTAAACCCTAAAATTTAAAAAATAAAATTTAAAGAATAATAGGGACATAAATTATATAAAAATAATCAAATCTCGAAATAATAAAATCTTAACTTAATCTAATCTAAAAAAAATATAAAATGCCCACCCTAACCTTAAACAAAACGGTGTTTGAACAATTAGTAGGCAAAAAACTAAGCCTGGAAGAATTGAAAGATCGTATCAGCATGCTGGGAACTGATTTAGAAAAAATAGAAGGCGATCAAATTCACGTAGAAATATTTCCCAACCGGCCGGACATGCTGTCAGAGCAAGGTTTTGCCCGGGCTTTTAGTTCCTTCATTGGGGTTAAAACTGGATTAAGGAAATATTCGGTTCATAAAAGCAAATATAAAGTAATAATTGATGATTCAGTGAAAAATATCCGTCCCTATACTGTATGCGCAGTGGTGAAAAATATAATTTTAGATGAAGAGAAAGTAAGGGAAATAATTCAAATCCAGGAAAAGCTGCATGTGACTTATGGCAGAAATAGAAAAAAAGTGGCCCTTGGAATTTACCCGTTGAATAAAATAACTTTTCCGGTGCGCTATAAAGCTGAATTACCTTCTAAAATTAAATTTCGGCCCCTGGGAATGGACCAATTAATGACCGCGGAGCAAATATTATCCGAACATAAAATGGGCCAGCAATACGGTCATTTATTACAGGGGTTATCCAAATACCCTTATTTTATAGATGCCAACCAGGAAATATTAAGCCTCCCGCCGATAATAAATTCGAATCTAACTGGCAGGGTAACTACAGAAAATACCGAATTGTTTATCGAGTGTTCCGGATTTGATTTTTTGGTCCTGAGCAGATGTTTAAACATGATTGTTACTGCTTTAAATGAGATGGGGGGAGAAATTTACAGTGTACAGTTGGAGTACAGTTCTGGGTTAAAAACAACCCCGGATCTAGAACCTCAGCCGATGCCTTTTAATTTGGAGTATGTCAATAAACGGATTGGGTTAAATTTAAGTTCCCAGGAAGCAGGTGAATTGTTAGAGAAGATGGGATTCGGATATTCAGCCGGAAAAGTGCTGGTGCCAGCTTATCGTACCGATATTCTCCATCCCGTTGATTTAGTGGAAGATATAGCCATTGCTTATGGGTACGAAAACCTTAAAGCAGAAATACCTAACTTCTCTACCGCAGGCCGAGAAGATGACCTAGAAAAATTTTTAACTAAGATTAGAGAAGTAATGGTTGGTTTAGGCCTGCTGGAAACCAAGAATTATCATTTGAATTCAGCCGAAAATTTAAATCAAAAAATGAATCTTAACTTAGAATTGATACCCTTGCTAAACGCAGTAGGCGAACACAATCAACTGCGTAATTCCCTCCTTCCATCTTTAATCAAGGTGTTAAGTGAAAATCAACATCATGAATACCCCCAAAAATTGGTGGAGATAGGCCGGGTTTTTTCTATTGATCAGGAGTCTAAGGATAAGGATAAGGAAAGTAAGATTGATACCGGCATAAAAGAAAGCGAGCATTTAGGTATTGTTTTAAGTCATGATAAAACTGATTTTACCGAGATAAGGCAAGTTCTGGAAGCATTATTTTATTTATTGCAGCTGCCCGTTTCAGTAAAAGAAATAGATCATCCCAGTTTCATTCCTGGACGAGTAGGAGAGGTCATAATCAGCGGGGAAAAAATAGGGATAATTGGAGAATTTCATCCGGCAGTTTTAGAACACTGGCAGCTCAAAGTTCCGACAGTAGGGGCGGAGCTGGATCTGGAAAAAGTGTGGCGGTTGGTTAGACCTAAAAAATAAGTAACATCATAAATAATTAAGGCAGCATAATAAATCATTAAGTAACTTAATAGGTAATTAAGGCAGCATAATAAGTAATTAAGATAAATAATTAAGAATTAATTTTTAGCAGCTAGGGGAATTTTTTCGGCAGGCTGAACTGGTTTTTTCTTCTCAACTTTAGCTTTCTTCCCTTTTAGAGGCTTAGCTTCTTTCTTAACTTTAGTTTTCTTTACTCTGGCAACAGTTTTTCGGGATTTTCGTTCCCAGACTGCTAACCCTAGTTTAGCAAAAGCTTTCTTAACTTCGTCTGAAGCCGCTTTAGATTTTATTTCCAGAATTTTGTCTAGTGGTTCGAGATGTTTAATATTAACTTTTTTCCTACGGGTATTTCCGTCAATTACCACAAAATTAGCATCAATGGATTCAATTACCACACATTTTCTTCCCGCATCCCGTCCAGCGGTCTTTACGCACAATCTTCCTACTTGAAATAAGCTCATAGTACTTCCTCCCTAGCTTGGAGCTGGATCAATTTACGGGTGCAAGATGAACATAATGTTCCCCCATAGGGTCTTTCTGGACGTTTAGCTGTTTTAGGCATGTTAGCCATCTTAGACGGATTTTCTCTAGGCACTCCCGCTAATTTTTGCCGGCATTGGCTGCAAACTGCAGCACTAGGTTTACGTTCCCTAAAATGGACGGTAGTCCTATTTCCAGGAGTTTTGACAAAAATTTTCCGGTAATGGCCGGACTTATGTTTTCCGCTGGGCATTGTAGATCAGTTTAATTAGGATTAATTTAATTGAGGTTAGTTTAATTTTAATTGTGGGTCTATTTTTTTACTTTGGAAGCTTATTTTTTAAAGTTTATTTTTAAGAGACCATTTTTAAGGGACAAAGTCAGAACTCGCTGACCCAAGTCGCCTCCAGATCTAGACCCTTTAGGTCTTTTTAGGGTTAAGATTAAGGGTTATTTATAAAGGTTTGGGGTAGTTTGGGGATAACACCGGGAAGTTTAGTAATATCAGAAGTAAGTTTAGGAATAACACAGAGTAGTTTGGGTTATAGTGGAGTTTTGGAGTATTTTAGGTTATAGAGAACTTTGCAAAATTAGAGGATTTATTAGCAAAGTTCTAAAGAGAAGTTTGAAATA
>Ga0209542_10013086_pt1 | contig 14386 bp, 15 predicted proteins | sample RifCSPhighO2_01_FD_184028 | JGI IMG/M metagenome (GOLD analysis project Ga0209542, IMG submission 184028) | Soil microbial communities from Rifle, Colorado - Rifle CSP2_plank highO2_0.1 (SPAdes) (version 2) | ecosystem: Environmental > Terrestrial > Deep subsurface > Rock core/Sediment ...
ATCGGTGCTATGGGTGGCAAGAAGGGTCGCACTGGTGGCTTTTTTGCCAACCGTGAGCTAGCCCGCATTGCCGGTGCTAAGGGCGGAAGAATTTCTCGCCGAACCAAGAAAACTGTTTAATCAGATTTCTTAACTACTTAAAGAGATTCTCTAAACGAGGATCTCTTTTTGCTTGCGGCGGTAGGCGCGACAGAGGCGGGATTTTGACACTTGCCAGGTAGTGCCACAGTTAAAGCAGCTGTATGTCTTGCTATCAGACTGCAGGCTGCAGGCAGTGCAGGCCGGACAACTGCTACGTTGATATAGCCAGTCACGATAGGTATCTAGGCAGTCTTGGATGTGCTCCGGGTCAATCTGGTGGCCATAGTGTTTGGCTAGCTTCTCGGCCTCGTGCCAGGCAGCTGACTCGAGCTGAACAAGCTCAAAATCACTGCCATACTTGCCATGGTCCAGTACAGCATGGCCAACCTCGTGCATAAGTGCCCATATGGCCGCTTCCTCGTCCTCTGTAGTCGATTTTTTATATAAAACCTGGCTACTGCCGGGTGACCAGACAAAACGCTCTCCAGCTACAAATGTGATAGAGGGGAAGTCACGGCGCAGTTTGGCGAGCAGTGGCTTCATGATTTTTGCTTAGCTATTTGCTTTTTGGCTGGTTTACTCTGGGCTTGTCGAAGGGGTTTCTTTTTGGACTCATGTCCAAAACGCTGTCTTGCTAACTCAAATGCACCATAGATAACCGCTTCTTCTGGGCGTTGAGCTTTACGAATGGGTGGGATTGGGGTGAGGGGCATTTCATAACGCTTGAGAGACTTCTGCAAAAGACCTATAAATTCGTTAAAGTTTGTGACCACACCTCCACCAAGCACAATAACTTCAGGCTGGATAACTACAATTAACTGGATTAGGCCTTGGGCTATGTCATCGGCTATCCGTTGCCAGGTAGCTTGATCCTCAATCTGGCTGGCCCTTTTGCCAAAACGCCTAACTATAGCCTTGCCCGACACAATATCTTCCCACTGCATTCTCTTGCCTTTATGGTCAAGCCACATTTGCCCGCCTTCACTGTCTTGCATTGCAGGATCAATAATACCATTTGTGATAAGACCACTACTTATTCCGGTGCCAATTGTGATATAAAGTACATTTTTAAACTCTTTTTTGATAAGTAATGCTTCAGAAAGACCCGCCAACTTGGAATCGTTCTCAATCACTACAGGGCAAGCTACTATTTTTTCTACATCTGCCTCTATAGGTACAACCGGCCAGACCAAGTTGCCATAGGCCAAGGCTCGGCCATGCTTGCGGTCTAATTTGCCTGGCACAGCTACGCCCGCAGCTTGGAAGTTTACGATTTTAATGAATTGCAAGTAATGTTTGAGATCAGTCAAAAAATCATCGTATTTTGTAGGTGTAGGGAATTTGATGGTATCTAGTAGCTTGCCTTTGTCATCAAAACAAGCAAGTAAGGTCTTGGTTCCTCCAATATCCACCGCTAAATACATTATGGCTTACGCACCTCACTGGCTAAGTATTTGGCGGAGCCAAAAACTCTGCCAGTGCTTGGGGTCGCATTGCTATGTTGCAGGCTCCAGTACGCACTCAACGTACCTATTTGTACGTCTCGTTTGCGTTCCTTGCCTGCGCCTTGCACTGCAACCCCCTGCGTATGCCTTACTTTGATTCTAGTTTAGCATAATTCTAGTTCTCTCCGCTCGTTGCTAGGAGGCCGCTTGCTTACAGAGACGCTAAGGTGTATAATTGTGCTTAAGTCTGAACGGAGATATGCGTCAAGGCGCACCGCAGAGTGTGAGGAGGCATGCAAAACATGTCAAAATCAGCAATAAGTATGGACGATTTACTAGCGTCCGTCGATGTAAAGCAGTTAAAGACTGGAGATGTTGTTGAAGCTACAATAACATCGGTTCGTAAGCACGAAGTTTGGGTCGACTTAGGTCCCTGTGGCGTGGGAGTTATCATGCGCCGGGAACTTGGCCATGGCCAGAAGCTCGAAGAGGGCGAAAAAGTTACCACAAGTGTGGTTGATCCTGAGCTTGAGGAAGGTTATGCCTTGCTCAGCATGCGACGAGCCGTTAAAGATCGAGGCTGGGACGAACTTCAACGAGTTCATGATGGGGGCGAGATCATCGATGTTAGCCCTTATGATGCCAATCGGGGCGGTTTGTTAGTAGAGCTAGAAGGCATAAGGGGCTTCTTGCCAGTTTCGCAGCTAGCTGCCGGCCATTATCCTAGGGTATCTGGAGCTGATAAAGATGAAATCCTGCAAAAGCTCAATGCCTTAGTGGACCAACCTATCAGGGTTCGAATCCTTGATGTTAGCCGTAAGGATAATAAGCTCATCTTCTCCGAAAAAGAAGCTATCAAGGATGACACCCAAGCCCACTTTGCCAAGCTCAAGGTTGGTGATGTAGTGGAAGGTATCGTAACGGGCGTGATTGACTTTGGAGCCTTTGTCAATGTAGACGGTATTGAGGGCTTGGTGCACATCTCTGAAATATCGTGGGAGCGAGTTGAGGATCCACGGGATTACATTAAGAATGGCCAGACGGTTAAAGCCAAGATAATTGCCATTGACAAGGACCGTCTGTCGCTCAGCCTCAAGCAAATGAGTGAGGACCCATGGCTGCACGAAGTTAAAGCTTTCAAAAAGGGAGACATTGTGGAGGGCAAGGTGACTCGAATTACACCGTTTGGAGCTTTTGTGCAGTTGAGTGCTGCAGTCGAAGCTTTGGTGCATGTATCCGAGATGAGCGATGAAGATGGTGTGGACCCAGAGAAGATCTTCCAGCTCAACGAGAAGAAGCAATTTAAAGTGATTGATATTGATACCGAGGCCCGCAAAATTGCCCTGAGCCTCAAAGATGCTAAAAAGCCCAAGGCAAAGTCGTAATGTAACAGGTTAATCAGAAAGGAGGCGTACAAGTGGCACAGACAATCGAACTTGAAGAATACGTGACTGTGGGCACTCTCGCCGACAAGCTGATGTTGCCTGTCTCTAAACTAATCACTGAGCTTATGAAAAACGGTGTCATGGCTACCGTTAATGAGCGGATTGATTTTGATACGGCTCAGATAATTGTTGGCGAACTGGGGCTAGAAATTGAACTAGTCAAAGCTGATGATGAACCAGTTGTGCCTGTCCGTGATAAGCGCAAAACCAACACCGAAGGTGGTGTTCGGCCACCAGTAGTAGCGGTCATGGGCCATGTTGACCATGGCAAGACTTCATTGCTAGACGCTATCAGGGGCGCAGATGTAGTTAAGGGTGAAGCGGGTGGCATTACTCAGCACATATCTGCCTATCAGGTAAAGCACGGCGACAGGCTAATTACGTTCCTTGATACCCCAGGACATGAAGCCTTTGCAGCCCTACGTGAGCACGGTGCGATGCTAACAGATATGGTGATAATAGTAGTGGCGGCAGATGATGGAGTCAAACCACAGACCATAGAGGCCATCCGCTTTGCGCGCAAAGCAGGCGTGCCTATGCTAGTGGCCGTAAACAAGATCGACAAAGAAGGCGCTGATACTAACCGGCTCAAACAGCAGCTCGCTGAGCAGGAAGTAATGATTGAGGAGTATGGCGGTGATACGGTGGTTGTTGAGGTCTCGGCCAAAACTAAGCAGGGAGTAGATAAACTACTTGAGATGGTGTTGTTGCTGGCTGATGTTGAGGAACTCAAAGCGCCGGAAAATGTGCCAGCAAGCGGGCTTGTCATTGAATCTCATATGGAACAGGGCCGGGGAGCGGTAGCAGTGGCACTAGTTGAGGAGGGAATTCTCCGAAGCGGTGACTTTGTAGTGGCCGGCAGCACGTATGCCAAAATTCGCAATCTGGAGTCCACTACTGGCCATCCCATTGGGCATGCAACACCGTCAACACCTGTAACTATTACGGGCTTTAAAGATCTACCCCAGTTTGGCGATGAATTTAGGGTTGTTAAGGATGAGAAATCTGCCCGCGGTGAGGTGACCAGCGAGCAGCGCCGCGGCCAAGGTGGCGGGGGCAAGTCAGACCTTAGTAGTAGCGATCTAATCCGCATTATTAACCGTAGCAATGAACTCACTGAACTAAATATAATAGTTAAGGCCGATGTACAAGGTTCACTTACTTCTGTAATTGACAGCCTGAAGTCGCTTGATAATGACGAGGTAGCGGTGAGAATAGTAGGCTCTGGTGTTGGAGCCATAACCGAGAATGACATACATATGGCCCACACCTCTAACGCTGTTATTTATGGCTTTAATGTCACCTTACCAGCTAGTGTTAAACATATTGCTGGCCGAGATAAGATTAGAATCCGTCTATTTAAGGTGATCTATGAGCTGATCGACGATGCCCGGACCGAACTTAGCCAACTGTTAGTGCCGCAAGTAGTAGAAACCGAGATGGGCCGCTTGGTGGTGCGCGGTATATTTAAGACCTCTAAGACCGAGATAATCTGCGGTGGTGAAGTCACTAAAGGCAAGCTTAGCTTGCCGGCTCAGGCTAGAATTTTACGCGATAAAAAACAGTTGGCTGAGGTTGAAGTGACTAATCTTAAGCGTGGTCCCCAGGACACCAAAGAAGTAGTTGAAGGCGAAATGTGTGGCCTTAGCCTAAAGACTACTGCCAAAGTTGACCTTGAGGAAGGCGACTTTATTGAATTATTTAGCCGGGAGACGGTGGCTCGAACGCTTTAGCAAGCAATAGGAATGGTTGTGATGGAAGAGTACTCCGCGCAAGAAGAGATTCCAAGCGAGCAGCGATTATCACGCCGCAGCTTTCTAAGAGGTGAGTTCTTGATGGATTGGCTTAATCGCCGGCGGACGACCGAACAAAATCCAAATACTTCAAAAGAAGGATCAGGCCCTGGAGAATTACTGGTAGAAACCCCTGCCGATATAGCCGTTGAAGGCACAGCCATGTTTGGTGGCGAATTAAAGCGCCGCCGTCATGAGGCCAAACTTAGACGGCAACTTATTGGTCTCAAAATGGGTGCACCAGATCTAGAAACCGAGCGACGCGAAGTTAGTCAAAAACAAGCAGCATTTGGACAAGAACTGTCTGATCAGGGCAATGAGCTCGGTGACGCTGAGTTGGAGCAGATGGAGCAGGATCATAAGCGTATTGATGCACTTCTAAAAAGAAGATACCAAGCTAATAAAGAAGCGGAACTCAAACAATTTGCGAATACCTCACCAGAGGCTAAACCGGACGAAATATTTGACACAGCTAGAGAAGCTGCTGAGCAGGACATACCGATTGAGAATATGTATGAACGTCGCCACGAACGAAAAGATGAATCAGATGATGTAACTGCCACAACAGAAGTGGTTAATTATGAACCTGCTGGCTCTGGGCAACTTTACTCGGTACCACAGTCTTACACTTCCTCTAGCCAAGTGTCTGTTGATGACATTATACGAACCCCACAACCAGTAGCTCCACAAAAATCAGCGCCTAGCGTATATAAACAAGCAGTAATGGCCGGGTTTTGGTCGGCAATTATTTTGGTAGGTATAGGCGTATTTTTTGTGATTATAACGAAATGACAGCTAACTTTAAGAAATTGTTAAAGTAGCTAAGTTATGATATTATATACTGACTAAGAGAGCATCTATTCGAGGATAACCATGTATGCAGAGCATTTACCAGTAGATCTTACTCGCTACGATTTGGATACCTATAATGTGCCTGAACTGGTAGTTGTTGGAAAACCGAATGAAGCTGAGCCACGTGAAACTCTAAACGATTATCTTGATTATGCCAAAACGCTAGATCTAAAAACTTACGCGATGGCAGAATATCTTGCACATGCTAATCGCGTGCATGCGAGTAGTAATCTTCAGGAAATTAGTATGAGGCCAGATGAGCTGGTCGCTACAGATGAAGCCGAACTAGTCCGGGATCATTCTGGCCTAGATAGGCTCGAAGATGTAGATCCGGCAGGTGAAAATTCCACATATGTACCATCAACAGTTATTGATGACGAACCAGTCATGGATCAGACAACTGAAGTGCATTCCACTGAAGCAGATCCAGATAAACAATCCAAAGCTACTATACCGTTTCAGCTCGGCGTGGAGTTTGGCTATTTGTCTGGCAAAAAGAGCATTAGAGCTATTAGGTTCAGACGTCGTACGGTAGTAGAACAACTGGAATCTATAGAGGCAAATGTTCAGTTAACTGTAGAACAAGACGAACAAGTAAAAGGCATATCCAAGCGTCTCACCAAGACAGAAAAGCCCGATAATATGAAGCTTAGAAAAATTATAGGAAACAGCGACAGAGAATCCGTAAATCTAATATCAGGAATTGGTCATACAGAACTAGGTATACGTCCAATAGTAGAGCGTAAGTCAGGCAAAGTAGCGGCGGTTACGGGCTGGCTTGGTGCGGCCGCCATAGCGGGTTCAAGTTTGTATTGTGCTCGTCAATTTTTTAATTGGTGAGCTAGGCCTCCCCGACATGCTATTTAAAGAGTTGCTACCATTAAGTTATTTGACTAGATTACAATATTTAAACCAAACTTTTACAATGAATAGTGTAAAATAATCTTAGGAAATCTAATATGTTTAAACTAGACGACAACCTATTACAAGAACTTGGCCTAGGCTCTCTGCCGGTTGAGGAAAAGAACAAAATGCTCGGCCACATCTATGAGACCCTGGAAATGAGGGTTGGCATGAAGCTAGCAGAACAGATGACCAACGAGCAACTTGATGAGTTTGAGAGCTATATTGACCGCAGTGACGAACCGGGCGCTCTAAAATGGCTCGAGACTAACTTCCCAGGCTATAAGCAAGTTGTGGCTAATGAACTTGAGGCTCTCAAGCTAGAGATTAAACAAGCAGCACCCCAGATTTTGGCTGCTTCTACCCAGCCGCCGATCGCTTAATCGAACAATGTTTTCTTCTAGGCATCTAATTGGTAGCAGTAAAGAATGGTTGGCAATCGATGATATGTTTTGGGATGTGGAGCATGACCGTGTTATTAAAATCAAAAGTTTCAAATTTCCAAGCGAAAAAAACGCCTTACCACTCATAAGAGTTGATTTTCTAGACGAAAGAAGCCAAACAGGAGTTGTTAATGGTTCCGGTAGGACAATTCCAGAAGATACCGCGGTAGAGCTAGCAGAAGCCTACTCACTAAGACACGAAAATGAAACTTTTTATAATTTAATGGTTAATACTATCGACCTTTGATTTTATAACCAGCCAAAAAGGCCTGGGAGGTCATTTCTGTTTTGCCAGCAGGCTTTAATTTGTCGATGTTAAGAGCTTTTTGTCCCGCATAGACCAATAGTTGTTTGTCTTCTACCATAGTCTTGCCAGGCTTGCCGGTCTTGTCTACCACATGAGCAGCGTTAATTATAACTTCTTTGCCTGCAAGAATGGTGTGGCTACCAGGCCAGCCAGCGTAGGCTCTAATTTCACGTTCAATCTGCTGTGCTGATTTGGTCCAATCAATGTCACCATCGGCTTTGGCCAATTTACGAGAGTAAGTGGCTCGGTCGGGGTGGGGCTGATTATGAGGCTTAATTTGATTGCTAAAAATGGCCTGTAGTACTTCTGTAAGTAGCTGGCTGCCCAAATGCTGCAAACGCTCTGTTAGCTCGGCTTTAGATTCATCACCAGATAAACGAACGGTTTTTTGTTTATAGATCGGGCCCTCGTCCATGCCGGCGGTCAAATGCATTATGGACACGCCTGTTTTGGATGCGCCGTCCAAGATAGCCTGTTCAATTGGTGTTGGACCTCTATAGAGTGGCAAGAGCGAAGGATGAACATTGATAATGCCCAGCGGGAATTGATCCAACACCGATTTGGGGATTATGTGTCCATAGGCAGCCAGTACCGCAATCACAGACTTGTGCGGACGAAGCTCAGTCAATTTGCCAGTTACATGCTGCTCAATCTCAAAACCGGCATCTAAAACAGCATCGAAAATCACTGGCTTAACAGGCGATATGCCGGTCGCTAATTTTTCATTGCCAAAGAATACTATTAATATGCCCATAACACATCATTGTCTTTGATATCTTTGTCATAGTCGAGCTTCTCCAACTCACCAGTCTCAGTTAGTTTATAAAAGGCTTCAGGCTTGTCTTTGATATGATCAATGAAAACCGTGCCCTTGGTGTGGTCAATCTCGTGCTGGAAGACTCGCGCCAAAAAACCCTCAGCAGTGGTCCTAAATGGTTTCCCGCTTGGGCTAAGCGCCTTAACTCTAACTTTAGAGTAGCGAGGAATCTTGCCATAGACATTAGGCACGCTCAAACAACCCTCAAAATCCTTAATTTTCTTGCCCTCATACTTGGTAATTTCTGGGTTAATAAAAGTAGTGAAAGAAGGATCGTCTTTATTGTCGGGGTTATTTCGGACAATCACGATCCTAAGCGGCTTATCTATCTGGATGGCAGCCAGTGCCACGCCAACCTCATGCTGGCGACTTTTTTCCCAATCTATGGTTGCGACTTGCATATCGTCCACAATCTGAATAATCTCATCAGATATTAAGCCAACCTTTTTGGATCTTTGCCTCAGATGTTGATTGGGTAGGGAAATAATAGACTTTTTGCTAGCTTTAACTTTGGCTGTAGCCATTGCCAAAGTATACCAAAGCTGTAAGCTATCAACTAGAGCAGAGAGCAGAGGTTGGAGAGCGGAGATTACTTCAGCCAGTAGCGTCTTTGCTCTTTGCTCTAATACCTCTGCTCTACTAGAGCAGGCTCGAGGGGTCTAAGTCATAAGACCAATTAGCAGGTAGTGACTTAACTACTCTAAGTAAAGGCTGGCGACTTTTTGACTTAATAATTAATTGCCAGCGATATCCAGACTTAGTCTTTTCGTAAAAGCTAGGGGCCGGACCAATAATTTGAATAGGCAAAGTCAGGCTTAGCAAATCTTGCCGCAGCTTATCAGATGATTTGGATGCACTTGCCGGTGTTTTGCGTATACAACTTAGCTTTAACAGATAGCAAAATGGTGGAAAGCCAAATTGTCGGCGTTCTTCCAGCTGACTTTTATAAAATGCTTGCCAATCTTTGTTGATAGCAGCTCCGATAATGGGGCTATCTGGATTATATGTCTGGATAATAGCCCGGCCAGCTATATGACCCCTGCCAACTCGGCCAATAATCTGAGCTAACTGTTGATAGGTGCGCTCCTCGGCCGTGTAATCGGGAAAAGTCAGGCCAGTATCGGCCGTCACGATTCCTACTACGCTTAGCCGTGGTAGATCCAAACCTTTGGCTAGCAACTGCGTACCAACCAATATGTCAATATTGCCCTGGCTGACCTCGTGATAGTTCTGATCAAAACGCTCTGCCTTGGTGTTGTCGCTGTCGTAGCGGCCAATTCGAGCTTTTGGAAAGGCATGCTTGATAAGCTCCACAATAGATTTAGTGCCAATACTTTTATAGATAATGTCAGCACTCTTGCAAACTGGGCAGCGAGTTACTGCTTCGGCTCGGTGACCGCAAGTGTGGCAGCGCATACTATGGCTGTCTCCGTGATAGGTTAGAGGCAGGTCGCAGTTAGGACAGAGAGCCTGCCAGCCACATATCTGGCACATTACCAGTCTGGCGGTCCCACGACGGTTAAGGAATATCAGCGACTGTTCCTTGTTATCTAGCGCAGTCTTGATGGCTTGTAGCAAACTATTAGATAGGTATAGGCTCTGGCTAAATAATGTTCGGTCACGGCTGTTAACAACCTCTACTACTGGCTTTGCGTTAACGATTTTGGTGGCGGGCTCGCTCATCCTCAATATTTCCAAACCCTTAGCCTCGGCAACGTAGTAGTCAACAACGTTGGGTGTAGCCGTGCCCATGATAAGCTGAGCTCCGTATAACTGCGATAGCTTACCGGCAACTCTAAGAGTCTGATAATAAGGTGCCTGCTCCTGTTTGTAAGCACTTTCGTGAGATTCGTCTATAACAATCAAGCCGAGCCTAGCAAATGGTGCAAAAAGAGCAGATCGTGGGCCAATGACGACAACTGGTTTTTTTGAAAGTAATACCTTGAGCCAAGCGTCACGTCTCTCGACGTCAGATAGATTGGAATGCACGGTAATAACTTGTTGGCCAAATACTTGCTCAAAATCTCGCACTAACTGAGGTGTCAGACTGATCTCTGGTGTTAGCATCAAGACGCTTTTGCCAGACTTAGTTGTTTGTTTTGCCATCTCCAGGTAGACTCGTGTTTTGCCGGTGCCCGTCTCGCCATGTAGCAAAAAGCTATTGCTTGGCTTGTCATTTATCTGTTTAAGGACTGCTTTTTGTTCTAATGTAAGGGGTGGTAAGTTTGATCTAGCTATTTTAATAGCTTCGTGAACATCCCTTACTTTATGCTTGCGGCTTAGGCTGCTCGGTACAAATAATGAGGCAATAGTACCCAGTGGTGCTGGGTAATATTCACTTAACCAAGCCATTAGGTCCAAGTTAGGTTGGGGTAGACGGTAAGGTAAAATTTCTAAAATTTGTTTGGTATTAAAAGTAGGCTTAAGCGTTTTAGTTAGCACAACAGCCAAAGTATTTTTTTGACGCATTGGTACTATCACCAAGCTACCGGACTCCAGGACTTTATCATAGCTATAAGATAGAGCTTCATACCCATGGTACAGATGACTAGTGACCCAAACCTCAAAGTAATACATAGTCTTATTATAGGCTGCTTATTAAAGTTGTTGAAATGTGCTGAGCATGTAGGTATACTTTACGTTGTGCGAATGACAATAGAAGCTTATGCTATTGCAAGCGAGGGAAGACAAATTAGTGCTTGATACATTTATCACTTCAAGAGTTCGGCGCAAGATAATAGTTGTCTATGCCAAGTATCCAGATTTCAAAACGCACGTTCGCGGACTAGCTAAACTTATCAAAGAAGATGCCGGTAACATCCAACGCGAACTCAAGCGGCTAGAGAAAATTGGCTTTCTCATCTCAGAGAAACAGGGCAATACTAAGATTTATCACACTAACAAGCACTTTGCGATATTCAAGGAGTTACAAAGCATTGTCCTCAAGTCGCAGCGTATGAATCAAAAAAGGCCACCGCAAGCCTAGTCTTGTGTATTCATCTCTGTTAGCGTATAATTACCGTCATGATTACAGTAACTCGCAAAGATGCTAAAGAGTCTCTTGAGAACTTATTGCGTCGCTTTAACCGTAAGGTCCAGCAATCTGGTGCGGTAGCCATTGTCAAACAGAAGCAGTACTTTGAGAAGCCTATCAGCAAACGTGATCGCCGAACCAAAGCAATTATTAGGCGTGAGCGCAAGGCTATCAAGCTCAAAAAGATGAAACTCGGCCAACGATAGTGTAATAGAGACAAACCTACGGTTTTTCTCATCGCGCGGTGCTTGGGCAGAGCCCAAGTCTCCGGCTGCTCTTTTCCCTTGACACTCTCAAACGGATAAATAATTGACAAAGTTAGCAGTTTATGCTAAGATTGTATTTACTGAGTTAGTAATAAACATGACAGAAAAAAATCAAACTCCCCAACCAGTAGTAATTGTTGATGATATGCTTAGTGCGTCTTTGGAAGTAGATCCCGTGGTAATTGCTCAAACTATGCAAGAATTGGGAATATCGAACCCGGGAATTACAAATACTACTCTTCATATTGATGACAAGAGGCATTTTTTATATAAGGGTTCACAAACACCTAAATCGCTCGACCGCGTTTTAAGAAATCCTAGCGAAGTTAACGAGGGTGAAGGCTCAGTAATTAGGGTTAGTACGAATATCAGGGGCAGGGAACTAGATGCTGAAACCATGAATCAGACATTGGTGCATGAGCTAGAACATGTTGCCCAAACAGACAGAAAAGATACAAAAATGAAAATAGGAAATTTAGCCATATGGGGCCTGGCAGCTGCAGGTTTAGTTGTCGGTAACTATCTTGGAAAAAAGAGTGGAAGCAAGATTACTAGAGCAGTTTCTCCGGTTATTGGTTTTGCTATTGGTCACCAGATGGGTTATAGAATTGCCCCACACGAGCGCCAGGCCAGAGCCCGTGCTAAGGAAGTTAAGACTACTGCCATACTTCGTAAGTAAGCATTTAGGTTTAGGCGTACTAAAATTTCTAACAGATGAATAGTTCTGACAAAGTGTGGGTTTTTTAATTTTGTTTCTATCTGATAAACTGCCTGCATAGCAATTATGAGTTTAAAACAACAAATTGATGGGGAGCTCAAAAAAACAATGCTGGCAGGTGATAAAACTCTGACCACTACTTTGCGTGGGCTTAAGAGTGCGATACTTTATTCAGAAGTCGCCAAGGGTTCGCGAGATCAAGGTTTGTCAGACCCGGAAATTATTGACGTACTAACTAAAGAATCCAAAAAACGCCAAGAAAGTGCCGATCTGTTTGCGCAGGGTGGCAATATAGAAAAACAGCAAGCTGAACTGGCCGAAAAGGCAGTGATTGATAAATATCTACCGGACCAAATGTCCGATGATGATCTCGGCGTACTAGTCGACGGGGCCATTAAACAATTGGGAGTAGATAATATTAAAGATATGGGCAAAGTCATTGGTGCGGTCAAGCAAAAGGCTGGCCAAAGCGCCGATGGTGGTAAGATAGCTAAGCTAGTTAAGGAGAAACTCGGACAATGATAATTTTTATGGGAGTGGCCGGTTCCGGTAAGAGCTTGCAGGGCAAACTTTTGGCCGATGAGCTGGGCTTACCCTGGCTGTCTACAGGTGAGTTTTTGCGTATGTTGATAAGTGGTGAGCGTCGTAGGGAAATGTTAAAGGGTAAATTACTGGCTGATCACGAAATTATTGCTTTGGTAAGAAAGATTCTAGCTATTATTGATTCACATGAGGAGTTTGTACTTGATGGCTTTCCTCGCACACCGGCTCAAGCTGATTGGTTACTTAACCAGGTCAAGCACGGACAGCTCAAGATAACTGTAGTCTTAAATCTTAAGGCTACTAAAGATGTAATCATGGACCGCCTTAAACAGCGTGGTCGGCCAGACGATAACGTCGAAGCTATCAATGAGCGGTTTAAAGAATACGAGGGGACAATTTTGCCTATCCTCAAACAGTTCAAAGAATCAGGAATTAAAGTCATTGATATTGATGGCGAAAAACCCCTGAGTGAAGTTCACGATGAGATTGCCAAAGCGGTTGCCTCCCAGCACTAAACCTCAATAACATGCCGATTAGCATAAAAACACCTTCAGAAATCATTGCCATGCGGGAAGGTGGTCGTATGCTTGCCACAGTACTTAGATTTTTAGAAAAACACACTAAACCTGGTTTGACTCCCGTAAACTTGGCCGATCTGGCAGAGAAGGAATTAAAACGCCTAGGTGGTGAGCCAGCCTTCAACGGCTTCCATGGCTATCCGGCCATCATTTGCATATCTGTTAATGATCAAGTTCAGCATAGCATCCCCAACAGCAGGCCGCTTAATGAGGGCGATGTGGTTAATTATGATTTTGGCGTGCGTTACCGTGGAATGGTTACTGATGGTGGCATAACCGTAGGTGTTGGCAAGATTGGGCCTGATGCAACAAGATTAATTAAAGGTACCCATGAAGCTTTGTTAACTGGCCTTGATGTTGTCAAAGATGGCTGCAGGGTAGGCGACATCTCGGCTGCGATAGAAGCAGTCTTGCATCGCTATCATCTAGGTATTGTGCGTGAACTAGTCGGTCACGGAGTTGGCCATGAATTGCATGAGCCCCCCGAGATTGCAAATTATGGTAGCCGTGGAACCGGACCGACTCTGAAGGCTGGTATGACCATTGCAGTTGAGCCAATTACTACGCTCGGTAGCGAGGCCATCATGGCTGATCGCGACGGTTGGACTTTATGGACTAGAGACAAAAGTTGGTCCGCACAATTTGAACACACCGTGCTGGTCACAAAAAACGGCTGCGAGATCTTAACTTCTCTATAACGAGTTGAGTGATGCCTAAAGTTGACACTTGGGCATTGATAATTTCTAACTGTAAGCGTTATACTGCCTCCATGCGCGAACAGCCCAGTAGTAATTTTTTTGGTCTTGATGTTGGTACAAGTACGGTCAGGTGCGTGGTTGGGGTAATAGAGAGCGGAGATAGCGCTGCCCGCCCGGCTATTATTGGACACGGTAGTGCCCCGAACCTGGGTATGCGCAAAGGAGTAGTCATCCATATTGATGATGTTGCCGAAGCTATAGCCCAGGCTGTAACAGAGGCCGAACGACACGCTGGCGTACAAATCCATCAAGCTACAGTTAATATTAACGGCAGCCACATCGGAGGAGTTAATTCTCGCGGCGTTATAGCTATTAGTGCCGCTAACCGAGATATTACCGCCGATGATCGTATGCGGGTAGAGGAAGCGGCGACTATCGTAAAACTACCGAGCAACCGTGAGAT
>Ga0209542_10013088_pt1 | contig 14383 bp, 14 predicted proteins | sample RifCSPhighO2_01_FD_184028 | JGI IMG/M metagenome (GOLD analysis project Ga0209542, IMG submission 184028) | Soil microbial communities from Rifle, Colorado - Rifle CSP2_plank highO2_0.1 (SPAdes) (version 2) | ecosystem: Environmental > Terrestrial > Deep subsurface > Rock core/Sediment ...
GAGCAGCCGGAAATTGTTTATTGCGAAGCGTGCTATCAGAAAGAAGTAATATAAAAAAAGCACGCGAAGTCCCGCCAAGCGGGGCGAGGAATGTTATCAAAAAGAAGTTATTTAGTAACTGGTAACTTGTAACTAGGAATTATGAAAACCGAAATTAGACAATGCCAGAATTGTCATCATGATTTCCAAATAGAACTGGAGGATTTTCAGTTTTATGAAAAAGTGCAGGTGCCGGCGCCCACTTGGTGTCCGGAGTGCCGCGCGAAGAGGCGCATGATTTTCTGGAACGAGCATTTTTTGTTTCGAAAAAAAGAAGACGTTGAAGGCAGAGAAGTTTTTTCAACTTATCCCGAAGAAGCGAAAATAAAAATTTACGACCATGATTACTGGTTTAGCGACAAATGGAATCCGCTTCAATACGGACGCGATTATGATTTTTCGCGTCCGTTTTTGGAACAATATCGGGAAATGATTTATGAAATGCCTTGGCCGTCGCGCTCAATCCGAGGCATGGTAAATTCGGATTATTGCAACCAGGCATCATACTTGAAAAATTGTTATTTATGCTTTAACTGCGAGAATGCCGAAGATTGTTTGTATGCCGTGGGTTTCCGCGAGTCAAAAAATTCCATGGATTTTTACTGGTCGATGGAACTGGAACTCTGCTACGAACTCACCTTTTCTGACCGGATGTATCAGTCGTTTTTTTCTTCCGAGTGTGATAACTGCCAAAATGTCTGGTTTTCAAGAAATTGCGGCAACTGCACTGATTGTTTTGGTTGCGCGGGATTGAAGCACAAGAGCCATCATATTTTCAATAAGCCCTACTCTAAAGAAGATTATTTAAAAAAAATAAAAGAATTTAACCTCGGTTCACATGAATCGCTCGTGAAAATCAAACAGAAAATTCGGGAATTTTGGCTACAGCTGCCGGTGAAATACGCCCATGGAAGCCACAACGTCAATGTCGTTGGCGACTATGTCTACGGTTCCCGAAACGCAAAATACGTTTTTCAAGGATCAAATATGGACAATGTCCGCTATTCGCAGAATCTCGGTTTTGATATTAAAGATTCTTATGATTATACCAACTGGGGCGAGGTTTCGGAGTTGATCTATGAATCCGGCTCTACTGGGGATCATTGCCGCAGTGTCAAATTCTCTTTTGATTGCTGGCCCGGGTGTCAGGATCTTGAATATTGCATAAGCTGTAATGCTTCATCGGATTTATTCGGCTGTTTTGGTTTGAAGAAAAAGCAGTATTTCATATTAAATAAGGAATACTCCAAAGAGGAATACATAAATCTTGTATCACGTATCAAGAAGCATATGAGCGATACGCCGTATACCGATAAGCAAGGTAGGGTGTATAAATACGGCGAATTTTTCCCATCAAAATTTTCACCACTCGCGTACAACGAAACCGTGGCTCACGATTATTTTCCGCTCGGCAAGGAAAAAGCCGAAGCTCAAGGATTTTTGTGGCGCGAACCGCATAAACAGGAATATAAAATAACTTTAGCGGCAGATAAACTGGCTGATCACATAAATGACATAAACGAGGGCGTAACCAAAGAAACTATCGGCTGTTTGTCGTGTAAGCGAGCTTACCGCATTTTGCCGAGAGAGTTGGAGTTTTATAAGCGGTTTGGACTGCCTTTGCCGCGATTGTGTCCAAATTGCCGGCATTTGGCGCGCACTAGTATGCGGAATCCCTTAAAGTGGTATAAAAAAAATTGCATGTGCGCCGGAGAAAAATCAGAGAACGGAATCTATGTTAACACCGCCACCGCCCACCAGCCGCATAACAGAAACAATCATTGTCCTAATGAGTTTGAGACGTCATTTACTCCAGAAAGACCGGAGATTATTTACTGCGAAAGTTGCTACAATAGCGAAGTAGCATAAAGGCAACTGAAGCCCCGCTGTGGCGAGGCGAACAGTGTTATAACGCGGAAACATCATGACCTTTCAAATCTATAACCAAAATTTCAATTTAGAACATCTTATGAGGCAAATTGGCTATAAGCCGATTGGCGTGACACCGCAAGGCGAGTTGAATTCGGTCCGGCCGCTGGGCGCCGACTATCCGCGTTTTCACATCTATGCCAAAGCGAATTCCAAAGTCATCGTTTTCAATATTCACCTTGATCAGAAAAAGCCGGTCTACGAAGGATCAACCGCCCACGGCGGCGACTATGAAGGCGAAGTTGTGCAAGACGAAGTCCAGCGGATCAAAGACGTTATTTTTAGATGAATTCCGAAACCACGACTTGTTGAGATTGATGAGCGATATGCAACAAGAGATAGGGCAATGCAAAAAGGAATTCATACTTGACAGAAGTTTATCTTAAGATAAACTTAGTGCATGGATAAAATAATCGGTTTAAAAGAGCTCCGAAGAGATGTCGCACGGTACGCCCGCGAGGTTGAGCGCGGCAAATCATTCATTATTATTCGGCGTTCCAAACCGCTCTTTCGCATTGCGCCAGTTGAAGAAGGCGAGCGCTGGGAGCCAGTCGTTGATTTCACTAAGCTGAAGAGAGGCGGCGTCAGCATCAAAGACGTTGTGTCGCGTCTCTAACTTAGCGTCCAGTATGGATCGGATTGAAAAAGCCATCCAGAAGCTTACGGAGAAAGAACGCCGCGCGGTAAGAACACTACTCGGGAAGGTGAGCCGCTCCGAGTTTCAGGGCTTGGACGTTAAGAAGTTGAAAGGACACGACCATATATTCCGAATTCGTAAGGGAAGCATACGGATCATCTATCGGGTCGGCAGGGACGGCGAGATATTTCTTTTGGCCATTGAACGTCGCTCGGAGAAAACGTACAAAGATTTTTAACGATGCAGCAGGAAATCCGACAGTGCCAAAACTGTCCCGATTTCTATCCGCGATTACGAAGTAATCGGGATCAAGAAATCGAGGATGCGCGATTCCAAAGGAATCGGCACAAAAACCTATGAATAAAGAGATAAGAAATTGTCAGAATTGTCATCGTGATTTCACGATCGAACCGGAAGATTTTCAGTTTTATGAAAAGATAAAAGTTCCGGCGCCGACGTTTTGTTCAGAATGTCGTTTTCAACGTAGGATGACTTTTCGTTCCGGAAGACGGCTATATAAACGCAAGGTTGAATTTTCTGAAAAGGAGGTTTTTTCACCGTTTCCTCCAGAGATTCTGAATAAAGTAATGCACGAAGATTATTGGTGGTCGGATAAGTGGGGTCCGATGGAGTATGGCCGTTCCTACGATTTTAAACGCCCATTTTTCGATCAATTTCGTGAATTACAGCTTGCTGTTCCCATTCCTCATCGCCGTGTTTTAAACGGAGTGAATAGCGAATATTGCGAAAACAGCGTCGGAATTAAAAATTGTTATCTGGTTTTCAACGGCGGCTTTACTGAAAATTCCCTTTACAGCGAATCAATTAATAACTGCAAAGAATGCGTAGATGGGCTCAAAATAGAAAAATGCGAGCTGTGCTACGAGCTGTTTAATTGCCAACGCTGTTTTAAAACTATTTTTTCGGCGCATTGCACGGATTGCGTTGATGTCGCATTTTCAGTTGATTTAATAGGTTGCCAGAATTGTTTTGGTTGCGTCGGCTTGCGCAATAAAAGTTATTATATTTTTAATAAGCCTCATATTAAAGAAGAGTATTTTAAAATCATTGAAGCTTACAACCTCGATTCATACAAGACAGTTTCCGAGCTGCGCGAAAAAGTTGCCGAGATTGCGAAACAGCGCCCAGTAAAATTTTTTCGCGGGCAGCGCAACGTGAATGTAAGCGGAGATTACTTAGATCGCTGTAAGAATGTCCGTAATTCTTTTTATTCCTGCGATCTTGAAGATTGCGCTCATTGCCAACTTATTCTCTATGCGAAAAGCGCCGATTGCATGGACATATCGGTTGCGGGAGGAGAATTGTGTTATGAACTTCAGGAGGCTGGAGGGTATGAGGTTAAATTTTCTTGGATATGCATTTCTGGCTACGCTTTAAAAATATCAGGGTTTTTTTCTCTTAGCTATTGCATGTATTGTTTTGGCGGTTGTTCAAACCTTTTCGGATGCATTGGTCTTAGGGATAAACAATACTGCATTTTCAATAAGCAATATTCAAAAGAAGAGTATGAAAAATTAGTTCCAAAGATTATTGAGCATATGAACATTATGCCTTACGTTGATAAAGGCGGGCGCGCATATCGCTATGGCGAATTTTTCCCATCCGATTTTTCACCATTGCCATACAATGAAACGTGGGCTTATGATTATTTTCCTTTAACGCAAGAGACTGCAAAAGAGAGTGGTATGTGGTGGAGATATAAGGAACAACCCGTTCTGGAGGTAACGAAAAATGCCAAGGATCTCGCAGACGATATTAAGAAAATTGATGATTCTATAATGAATGAAAGGATTGGCTGCGCGCACCAAGGCGCTTGCAATGAAGGATGTACGATTGTATTTCGAATTATTTTAGCATTTTACCGCAAATTAAATTTGCCTTTACCGCGTCTTTGTTTCAATTGTAGGCACGCTGCACGGGCGAAGCATCGAAATCCATTAAAGCTTTGGCGCCGAAAATGCAATTGTTTTGGGCTTAAATCAGAAAACGGAGTTTATCAGAATTCAGCTAACCATTTTCACAGCTTCAATCATTGCCCCAACGAATTTGAAACCTCGTATGCCCTAGAAAGAAAAGAAATCGTGTATTGCGAAGCCTGTTACAATGCTGAAGTTGTCTAAAAAAGTTATTTATGATAAGATTTCATTGTATGGATACCATAACCATTCCTAAAAAATTAATCAGAGGAGATGATTTAGTAGTGGTAAGAAGAAAGGATTTTGAAGCATTTGAGAGATGGCAAAATGAGATTCGTGACGCACTCGCCAAGGTGAAACGCGGCAAAAGAGAATATAAGCAAGGTAAGACTGTGAGTGTTTTTTCGTCGCGCGCGTTCCGATAAGATTCATGCAGGAATCCTTCCGCATTCATTACACTTCCGACTTTCGGAAGGCCTACAAGCGGTTGCCGCGGAGGATTCAGGATGCGGTTGATCGTAAGGATGCCCTGTTTCGCAAAAATCCTTTTGAACCAAGTTTAAGAACACATAAGCTCCATGGTCGCCTAGAGGGCTTGTGGGCTTTTTGGGTCGTGCATGAGTATCGCATTCTTTTTGAATTTATAGATGGCGGCGCTATTTTTTATGATGTAGGAACGCACGATATTTATAAATGAATCTAGTTTATGGCAGTGGAAACTAAAATTTGTCAGAATTGTAAGCAGCAATTTACGATTGAACCGGAAGATTTTCAATTCTACGAAAAAATCAAAGTTCCGGCGCCGACGTGGTGCTCACGATGCCGTCAAGAGCGGCGGCTAACCTTTTTTAATTTAATAAATCTTTACAAAAGGAAGTGCGATTTGTGCAAAAAGGATTCTATTTCTATGTACCCGCCCGAGGCGCCCTACACGATCTACTGTCCGAAATGCTGGTGGGGAGATGGCTGGGATCCTTTCTCCTACGGCCGCGATTATGATTTTTCGCGCCCCTTTTTCGACCAGCTTAACGAACTTTGGCACCAAACGCCGCTCCTCGGACTTTCTATCGGGCAGTATGCTCTCGTCACTTCTCCTTATACTAATCACAGTGATCATTTGAAAAATTGCTATCTCATTTTTTGGGCTGATTTTTCCGAAGACTGCGCCTATGGATTTTTCGTTTTTAAGAACAAGATGCTTTTTGACTGTTCATGCCTTCTGTCTTGTGAATTGTCTTATGATCTTTTTCACGCGCACAAAGTCGCGCGCTCCATTGGTTCTTACGATCTTTTGGAATCATTGAACTGCGCATTTCTCCGCGACTCGGAAAATTGTCAAGATTGTTTTGCGTCGGCCAACCTGCGCGGCAAAAAATATCACTTTTTCAATAAGCCGCTGAGCAAAGAACATTATTTCGAAGAATTGAAGAAATATAACCTAGGTTCTTATCGGAACTATGAAGAAGCGAAGCGGCAAGCCGAGGAACATTGGAAAAAGTTTCCTCCCAGGCCGGTATATGAAAAATTCGCCGTGAACTCGACCGGCAATCGCATCTATGAATCAAAGAACTGCAAAGAATGTTTTGAGGTTGCCGGCGTGGAAAACGGCAAATATCTTTCGCTTCTATACCAGAAACCGGTGAGTGATTGTTATGATCTTTCAGGTTGGGGGAATAATATGTCCTTGTGCTACGAATGTGGAGTTGTGGGTGAGAATGTTTCAAACATAAAGTTTTCCCAAGAATCCGGCATTACTCTTCACGATGTGGAGTATGGCAAGCTATCAATCGGCGGCGGCCACCATTTCGGATGCGTGTCTGTGAAAAAAGGCGAGTACTGCATCTTAAATAAGAGATATGAAAAAGCCGAATACGAAAAGCTGCGCGCGAAAATCATAGATCATATGAATTCCATGCCCTATACCGATAAGCAAGGCAGAGTTTATAAATACGGCGAGTTTTTTCCGCCGGAGTTTTCGCCTCTGGCTTACAATGAAACTATTGCCAATAAGTTTTTCTCACTTTCCAAAAATGAAATTCTTGCGCGAGGTTACCGTTACCGCGAACCGGATACTCGCGAGTATGCCATCACCATGCCCGCGAAAGAATTGCCAGATCATATTAAGGACGCGCCAGACAGCATTTTGAATGAGGTTGTCGGTTGCGGAGCTTGCCCCAGGGGTTTTAAAATCATTAAAGCCGAACTTGATTTCCTTCGTCAGATGAATCTGCCGCTTCCGAGAAGATGTCCATTTTGCCGCATTGAAGAAAAACTCGACAAGTGGGTTAAGGAGTCTCGTCTAGTAAAGCGGTCATGCGACAAATGCGGGGTGGAATTTGAGACGCCTCATACAAAAGAAGAAGTCGCCTATATTCTTTGCAAAAAATGCTGGCGTGTGGAATTCAGTTAAACTATAGGAGAAAGATTATGAAACAAGAAACTAAAACCTGTCAAAATTGTCCCGATTTTGTATGAGCGAAGCGAATTTACAAAATCGAGGATCCCGCCCCTAGCGGCGGGACAAAAATCAATGAATAAAGAAATCAAAATTTGTCAGAATTGCAAGCGTGAGTTCGTAATCGAACCGGAAGATTTTCAGTTCTATGAGAAAATTAAGGTTCCGGCACCCAGCTGGTGTCCGGAGTGCCGGATGATAAGGAGGTTTCTTTTCCGGAATGAGCGAGGACTTTATAGGAGAAAGGATGATCGGACTGGCAAGGAAATTTTCTCCGGCATTCCCCCGCAGGCACCCTTTAAAGTATATGAACGTGAATATTGGTGGAGCGATGCATTCGATGTGATGCAGTACGGCCAGGATTACGATTTCTCGCGGCCATTCTTCGCTCAATTCTTTGAGCTCATGAAGACGGTACCGTGGCCTTCGCGTAGTATCCTGCGGCTCGTGAACTCAGACTACTCAAATAACGCGAGCGATCTTAAAAATTCTTACCTCTGTTTCAATAGCGGCTCCATTGAGGATTCTGCGTACATAATTAACGGCACAGTGGTTAAAGACAGCTTCGATCTCTATCACGCTCGCCACACAGAACTTTCATACGACGATTACATGGTGGACGAAAGTTACCAAGTCTTCTTCTCGGTTAACTGCGAGGAGTGTCACGAGATTTGGTTCTCTCGTAACCTCATCGGCTGTCAGAATTGTTTTGGGTGCGTTAATTTGCGCAACAAGTCGTATCACATATTTAATAAGCCAGTAGCCAAGGAAACATATCAAAAATTCATAAAGGATTTTGAGAGGGGATCTTATAGAACTATTTCAGAGATGCGTAAAAAAATGCAGGAGTTCTGGAAAGAGCACCCGATGCGTTTTACGCTAGGAATCAACAATGTGAATTGCACCGGTGAACATATTGAACACTCTAAAAATGTAAGAGAGAGCTACGCCATTCACGAAGCAGAGAATTTAAAGTACTGTCAGATGCTCGAAGATAAAGTTACCGATTCCTACGATTATACAGTCTGGGGCAATAATGTTTCTCTTATCTATGAAAGTTGTGCCATTGGAGAAGAGTGTTCAAAGATGAAGTTTTGCAGCCATTGTTATCCCGCAAGCCATGATGTTGAGTACTCGGCGTGGTGTCACTCTTCTTCCGATCTTTTTGGCTGTGTTGGTTTACGGAAAAAACAATACTGCATTTTCAATAAACAATACTCAAAAGAGGAATATTTTAAGCTCCGAGAAAAAATAATTAGGCATATGAACGACATACCTTATACCGATAAGCAGGGCAGGATTTACAAATACGGCGAGTTTTTCCCGCCGGAGTTTTCGCCGTTTGCTTATAACGAGACTATTGCCCAGGATTTTTTCCCGCTTACTAAAGGAGCTGCCACAGAAAAAGGTTTTCTCTGGCGCGATCCTGAAACGCGCGAACACGCGACTACCATTAATGCCGCTGATTTGCCGGATCATATTAAAGATGTTTCAGATTCAATTCTAAAGGAAATTATAAAGTGCGCCGATTGCGGCAAAGCCTATCGGATTATTCAGTCGGAACTACAATTTTATCGGCGGATTGGTTTGCCATTGCCGAGATTTTGCGTTTCTTGCCGGTTTAACGAGCGATTCAAGTTCGTTAATCCTCCGAAATTTTGGCCGAAGCAATGTGATTGCGCGGGCATGAAAGACAAGAGCGGAGTCTATATAAACGGCGCCAAACACTCTCACGGCGAAAATTCTTGCCCCAGCGAATTTAAAACCAGCTATTCACCAGAAAAGCATGCAATTGTTTATTGCGAGACTTGTTACCGAAGCGAAGTTATATGATAAATTCAATAGGTTGTCTAAAAACGCCTTTTTATGTTAGAGTTTAACTATGGCAGAGCGACAATTCACAGCAGTATATAAAAAATCAGGCAAATGGTATCTTGGCTGGATTGAAGAAATTCCGGGCGTAAATACCCAAGGAAAAACTTTTAAAGAGGCAAAGGAGAATCTTAGAGAGGCCCTGCTTTTAGTCCTTGAAACCAGCAAGATGCTTTCTAAATCAGAATTTCCTAAAGGCAAAACAATCCGCGAACCTCTTTCGGTTTCAAGCTAATTCTCTTTAAGCAGTTTGCCTATGAAAAGGAATGATTTTATTCGCTACCTTGCAAAAGCAGGGCTGTCTTTTTATCCGCGAAGTAGCCAAGCACAGCGTATTTTTAAATCCGGCAACCAAAAGAATTTCTACCGTCCCGCGACACTCTGAAATTAATAGCTTTCTCGCAAAGAAAATTTGCAGAGATTTAGGCATACCAGAGATTCAAAAGAAATAATTATTTATGGGGATCGAAGTCAAAACCTGTCAGAATTGTCCCGATTTCTATCCGCGATTACGAAGTAATCGGGATCAAGAAATCGAGGATGCGCGATTCCAAAGGAATCGGCACAAGAATCATGAAAGAATCAGAAACAAGAAAATGTCATAATTGTGGCAACGGGTTCACCATCGAACCGGATGATTTTCAGTTTTACGAAAAAATTAAAGTCCCGGCGCCGACGTGGTGCCCGGAGTGCAGATTAATTCGCCGGCTCATGTGGCGGGAAGAAAGAACATTGTACCGCCGCCCTTGCTCCAGGTGTGGCAAGGAAACTTTGAGCACCTATGCCAAAGACGCGCCTTTTAACGTTTACTGCACTGATTGTTATTATTCGGATGTTTGGGATCCGATGGCTTACGGCAAATCTTATGATTTTGGAAAACCTTTTTTCGAGCAATTCAGAGATCTTTTAACAACAATTCCTCGTCCGGCAACGACTAAAACTAATTCAGTCGGCTGCGACTACTCCCACGGAACAATGCATTCCAAAAACTGTTACTTTGTCTTTAACGGTTTTCACACCGAGGACAGCATGTATAGTTCCGCGCCAGTATTCTCAAAAAATATCCTTGATTCCTATCTTGCCATGAATGTTGATCAGGGTTATGAATTGGTTCATGTTGACGGCGGTTATCGCTTGCGCTTTGCCTACTATTCTGATGAATGCTTGGAATCTTCGTTTTTGTACGACTGCCGAGGCTGTTCTGATTGCTTTGGTTCTATAAATTTACGGAATAAGCAGTATCATTTTTTCAATCGCAAACTATCTAAAAGCGAGTATCAAGACGAACTCAAGCATTGGGATTTAGGCAGTTATCGGATTTTAAATGAAGCCAGAAAACGGTTTGATCAGTTATTAAAATCCACTCCTAACCGCTATGCTTTTATAACCAACTCGGTAAATGTAACCGGAAACATAATTAAAAATTCCAAAAATAGCTTTCAGTGTTTCAGTGCGCTAGGCGGCGTGGAAAATTGCAAGTATGTTTATTTCGGCGGACTTGGTCTTAAGGATTCCTACGATGTTTATGGTGGCGGAGACACCTCGCAACTGCTTTATGAAACAGTTACCAATGTGGGATCTGAGCAGTCATTTTTTTCGGCGCGCTCCGACAATTCAAGAAAACTTTATTATTCCGAATTCATGAAAAATTGTTCTGACTGCTTTGGGTGCATCGCTTTAAGCCATAAGCACTACTGCATACTAAACAAGCAGTATTCAAAGGAAGAATACCTAAATCTTGTATCGCGCATCGTGAAACATATGAATGATGCGCCGTTTTCGGGCAAACTCGGCAGAATTTACCGCTTCGGAGATTTCTTTCCTTCGGAAATTTCGCCTTATGGTTATAATGAATCAGCGGCGCAAAGCTGGTTTCCGCTTACCAAGGAGCAAGCGTTAAACAAGGGTTATACTTGGAAGGACGGAGAAGTCCATCGCTATACCATTACGCTTAAAGCCGAAGAATTGCCTGATCACATTAAAGACGTCTCAAACGACATAATTAACCAAGTGATCGGGTGCACCCATGCTTCGGGAAGCGAATCCGCAGCGAGTTGTGGGGAGCAATGCATAACCGCGTTCCGCATTACCAAGACTGAACTAGAGTTTTATCGTTCCATGAATCTCGCCCTGCCTCGTCTTTGCCCGAACTGCCGGCATTACCAAAGGAGATCTTCCTTTGTTTTCCCCATGAAACTTTATCGCCGGAAATGTTCTTGTCGAGGAGCAACTGGCGAGGGTCGCAGAGAGAGTTATGCTAACCAAAGTTCCCATTTTCACGGGCAGGAAGTTTGCCCGAACGATTTTGAGACTGCTTATGTCCCAGATCGTCCGGAGATAGTTTACTGCCAGAGTTGCTATAAAGAAGAATTTCTATGAGAATATTTTCGAAAATCAAATCGTGGAAGTATAAGTTATTTATTGTGTTAAGAATGCTAATTTTCCGGGCGCGAGTCGGAATTTATAAATTTTTCAGGCGCAAATAAAGTCTTATTCTCAAATTCTTAAGAACATTAGAATAAGAGTTATATGAATTCAAAAACTAAAACCTGTCAAAATTGTCCCGATCCCGACTGAAGTCGAGGATCGAGGATGCACGATTTTGTCGCTAAATCAAAGATTTAGACAAAATCGGCACAAAAATCAATGAATAAAGAAATCAAAATTTGTCAGAATTGTAAGCATGAGTTCATCATAGAACCGGAGGATTTTGATTTTTATGAGAAAATTAAAGTTCCGGCGCCGACGTTTTGCCCGGAGTGCCGGATGCAAAGACGGATGGCAATACGCAACGAACGCTCTTTATATAAAGACAGCTGCGATCTTTGCGGCAAGCATATGTTGTCAATATACTCGCCGGATAAGCCGTTTAAAGTTTATTGCCGCGAGTGTTGGTATGGCGATGATTGGGATCCGCTTAGTTACGGAATGGACTGCGATTTTTCAAAACCGTTTTTCAAACAGTGGCGCGAACTTATCGAGCGTGTGCCTCGCATAAACTTGTTTCTTATCAATAATATCGGGACCGAATACGCAAACTTTATTGTTAACAGCAAAAATATTTACCTTTCTTATTCGATTGTAAAATCCGAAGACGTCTATTACTCGCGATCAGTTGATAAGAGCAAACAAAGTTTTGACTGCTTCAACGGGCAGGAATTGGAACTATGTTACGAAAATGTTGATTGCGCGCGCAATTACCGCAGTTCGCATCTTCTCCGTTCGCGCGATTGCATAGATTCGGCCTTTCTTTTTGATTGCGTTAACTGCCAGAACTGTTTTATGAGTTCTAATTTGCGCAACCGGCAATACGTGATTCGCAACAAGCAGTATTCGAAAGATTCTTATCAAACGGAAATCGCTCGGATTGATTCAGGTAAAGCCGGCATTATAGCCGAACTCAAAAAAGAATTCAGCGGCCTTATGCTCGGATCGCTTCACAAATTCGCCCAAATAACTAAATCAGTAGACGCCATAGGTGACAACTTGCAGAACGTTAAAAACGCGAAATATACCTTTGACGCTTACGGAGTTGAAAACGTAAAATACCTGGTGCGAGGAGTTACGAACGCGAAGGATGTTTATGACGTTGTCGGCGCTGGCATCGAACTGGCTTATGAGGGCACCGCCACCGGTTTAAGCGGTTCCAATCTTAAATTTTTCTCCTTCATGGAATTTAACAGTGACGTTGAATTTTCCGATTGGTGTCAAAGTTCATCGCATTTGTTCGCTTGCTCGGCTTTACGGAAAAAGAGCTATTGCATTTTTAACAAGCAGTATTCAAAAGAGGAATACCCGAATCTTGTATCGCGTATCGTGAAACATATGGATGATATGCCTTATACCGACAAGCAGGGCAGAATTTACAAATACGGAGAATTTTACCCGATTGAATTATTACCATGGGCTTATAACGAGACTTTAGCTCAAGAGTATTTCCCGCTCACGAAGGAGCAAGTATTAGAGCGTGGCTATTCGTGGCGTGAGCCGGATCCCTATCCTCACAAACCTACGATGCAACCCAGCGACTTACCAGACGACATTAAAGACGTTCAGGATTCAATCACGAATGAGATTATCGGTTGCCCCGACTGCGGCCGCGCCTATCGCATTATTAAGCCCGAACTGGATTTTTTACGCGCGCAGCGCATCGCCTTACCTCGCAAATGTCCTGATTGTCGCCACCGCGATCGCTTTGCCCTCCGGAATCCGATTAATCTCTGGCATCGGCAATGCATGTGCGATTATAAAATTCACGCGAACACCGTTAAACACGCACATCATCAAACTGGTAGTTGCCCCAACGAATTTGAAACTTCATATGCGCCAGAAAGAAAGGAAACTGTTTACTGTGAACAGTGTTACAATGCCGAGGTGGTTTAAATAAAGAATTGCTTCTTTTTGGCTCTTTCAAGAGTTATAGTAATGGCGACAAAGGTCGATTACAGTTATAAGTTATTGGTATGGTTTTTCTTTATATTACCTGCAAAGACACAGAAGAGGCCAAAAAAATAGGCCGGGCTTTGGTGGGGAAAAAGGTGGCTGGCTGCGTGAATATATCAGAGATAAAGTCCATTTATCAGGATAATGGCAAAACGCATGAGGTTACGGAAGCGGCTATGCTTGTGAAAACCACCGATGCTAAAGTTCAGGAAGTTGAGGACGTGGTCCGAGCCCTGCACAGCTATAAAGTGCCTTGTATAGCTTCGTTTTCTCTGCACCGTTTGAATCACGAATACAAAGAGTGGCTGGTTAACCGGGTGGCTTAGGTTGGTGATGAATACCGATTGCGCCGCTTGAAAAAGCGGTGTAAGTGTGGTATTATTTTTTTTACTGAATTATGACCATAGGTTTCGTGAAAAAACCAGACAGCGCCGCAGTTCCGGTTTTCCTTCTTAAGGAAAAAGAGAAAATTGAAAGACATCCGTTTTTCGCGCTCCTTAACAAGGAAGATCAGAAGTTTATTCTGGCTTTTGAGGAAAAGTCCCCAATCAAAGACAATCACTCCCATTTTGTTTTTCTGCCGAGCAAGCGCGAAGCAGTTTTTTTAGGCGTTCCAGCTGAAGAAAAATGGAATCACAGGAAAGCTTTAAATGCGGCGCGGAGAGCGGTTGCTTACGCGCGCCGGGAGAAGATAAAAAAGATTGCGATTAATCTGGAAGATTTTTTAAGCCGCGATATTAAGAGACCTGAAGAATTAGCAGAGGTCATCGCGACCCAGTTTGAACTGGCTAATTTTGAATTTGTTAAATACAAAACGCCGCCCAAAGAAGGCTGGTTTTTTGTAGAGCAGGTTCAGGTTTTTTCCGAGAAATCCTCAATTTCAGTTAAAAAAGCGCTTAAGAGCGGCAAGCTAATCGGCGAGGAAATAAATCAAGCCAGGATTCTTTCCAATACTCCGGGCGGCGATATGACCCCGCAACGTCTTGCCGAGGCCGCTCTAAAATGCGGCCGCGAAACAGGATTTAAAGTAAAAGTTTTAGGCGAAGCCGAAATCAGAAAATTAAAATCAAA